>Ga0208197_1000045_pt1 | contig 160203 bp, 149 predicted proteins | sample AD_JPNNA4_MetaG_FD_184444 | JGI IMG/M metagenome (GOLD analysis project Ga0208197, IMG submission 184444) | Active sludge microbial communities of municipal wastewater-treating anaerobic digesters from Japan - AD_JPNNA4_MetaG (SPAdes) (version 2) | ecosystem: Engineered > Bioreactor >...
GCTGACCGATAAAAGAGGACGAAAATAACTTATTAGCTCGAAATAATATAATCTGAAAATTTCTTCACTGCGATCCCGTAAAGCATCTCCTGCCGTACTTTTGGAAGGGGCACAATCCATACCCAAATAATTGAGCTTGCCTGATAATGCTCGCATCCCGTCGCATACTTCACCCATTGAATCACAACGAGAGAATATCCCGAAAAGCATCACAATTAATTCATCCCACGAAAAAAAAGTCTTGTAGTAGCGATCTCTGCCATATTCTTTAACTAACAAATCGAACCGTTCGCGCGGCAGCATTTTTATTAACTGTTTGAAGATCGGCTGATCGACTAAATTTTTTGTTATATCTTTGCCCATGGTTGTTAATTTAGGTTTACTACACAAATTTACAATTGGGGGATGAAACTTCGGTTTTGTCCCTCTTTCATTTTATTCAATTTTTTTGTCGGTCAGTAATGATTTTTTTAATATCTTATGAAATGATATTCAAATCCTTGATTTTAGAACTGCCGTAAAATTTTACGCAATCGTTTGCATTAGAAATTTGCTTCTTAATTTTGCCAAAAAATAAGAAGAAGATGGTATGAAAAAATTTAGCATTAGCATAGCGGTATTGCTATTACCGTTGGTTTCGAAGGCAAGTGAAGCCGATCTCCTTATTCCGGACCTAACATCTCGTTTTTTTAATGGGCAAATCGAAGGGAGGCATTTGCTCCTTTATTTTTCGATAATCATTCTTTTTGGACTGATGTTTGGGGTTTGGCAATTTGCCCGAATTAAACGGTTACCTGTACATCGTGCTATGCTCGAAATTTCGGAAACCATCTATACCACCTGTAAAACTTATCTTCTTCAACAAGGCCGTTTCCTTCTCATTCTATTAGTTATTATTTCTATCATTATATTTTATTATTTCTTTGGTCTTTCTGGTTTATCCGTGGGGAAAGTCCTGATCATTCTATTATGGACAGTGCTCGGAATTTTAGGATCATACAGTGTTGCGTGGTTTGGGATAAGAATAAACACTCTGGCCAACAGTCGTACTTCCTTTGCTTCATTGCGTCAGAAGCCATGGAATGTACTTTCAATTCCTTTGCAGGCTGGAATGAGTGTAGGCTTGTTTCTTATCTGTATCGAACTCATTATGATGCTCATTATTTTATTAGCTGTTCCGGGTGATAGTGCAGGAGCTTGTTTTGTAGGTTTTGCCATTGGTGAATCTCTTGGAGCATCGGCTCTTCGTATAGCTGGTGGGATATTTACCAAGATCGCCGATATTGGTGCAGATCTCATGAAGATCGTATTCAGCCTTCCGGAAGATGACCCTCGAAATCCAGGGGTAATAGCCGACTGCACTGGCGATAATGCGGGCGACAGCGTCGGCCCTACTGCCGATGGATTCGAAACTTATGGTGTAACTGGCGTGGCTCTTATCTCTTTTATCGTTTTAGCCGTTACCAACGTAGAATTTCAATCTACCCTCATCGTATGGATATTCATGATGCGAATTCTTATGGTCCTTACCTCACTCTTGAGCTATGGAATCAATCAGGCTATCAGTGCGAAACAATATAAAAAAGCCAAAGAATTCGACTTCGAAACGCCACTTTCGAGGCTTATCTGGATTACCTCTGGGGTTTCTATCATCATTACCTTCCTTACCAGTTATTTCCTCTTGAATGATCTTACTACCCCCGAAGGCATTCCATTAACAAATTTATGGTGGCAACTGGCTACCATCATTTCGTGCGGAACTTTGGCTGCAGCCATTATCCCCGAACTTACCAAGAGTTTTACAAGCAGCAAATCAAGGCATGTAAACGAAATTGTTACAGCTTCGAAGGAAGGAGGACCATCATTGACGATTTTATCGGGCATGGTGGCTGGTAATTTCAGCGCATTCTGGAAAGGCCTTTCCATGGTTGCTCTGATGTTTGTTGCCTATTTTACTACTTTAGGCTTTGAGCAGCCTATTTTTGGGATTTATCCAGGTATTTTTGCCTTTGGTTTGGTGGCTTTTGGATTTTTGGGAATGGGACCAGTGACGATAGCAGTGGATAGCTATGGACCCGTGACCGACAACGCACAAAGTGTTTTTGAGCTTTCACGTATCGAACAAATCCCTGGCATCGAAAAGGAAATCGAACAGGATTTTGGTTTTACACCTGATTTCGAACTCGGCAAGCATTATCTCGAAGCCAACGATTCGGCTGGCAATACCTTCAAGGCTACGGCCAAGCCTGTTTTAATTGGAACTGCAGTAATCGGAGCTACCACCATGATCTTTTCCATCATTTTAATTCTGGCTAAAAGTGGATTGATGGCTTTGCAACTTACCGATCCTATGGTTATTTTGGGTTTTATAGCCGGTGGAGCGGTAATTTACTGGTTCAGCGGAGCTTCGATGCAGGCAGTGACTACTGGAGCCCATCGTGCCGTAGAATACATCAAACGTAACATTCGCCTCGACAAAGAAGTAGCCGATGTGGAAGACAGCAAGGAAGTGGTGCGCATCTGCACTCGATATGCACAATATGGCATGTGGAATATCTTCGCAGTCATCTTTTCCCTTACCTTAGCCTTCGCTTTCTTCGATCCTAACTTTTTTGTTTCTTATTTGATATCTATCGCCGTGTTCGGATTGTTTCAGGCAATTTATATGGCTAATGCAGGTGGAGCTTGGGATAATGCTAAAAAAGTTGTCGAAGTCGACCTGAAACAAAAAAATACCGACCTGCACGCCGCAACCGTCATAGGTGATACTGTGGGCGACCCCTATAAGGATACCTCGAGTGTGGCCCTCAATCCTATAATCAAATTTTCTACTCTTTTTGGTTTGCTTGCAGCCGAAATCTCCATACATATTACACTTGCTGCGAAAAATACAGGCACTTTGAATTATGCTCCATGGATTGGTGCAATTTTTCTAGTGATTGGATTATTTTTTGTTCATCGTTCATTCTATAAAATGCGCATAAAAAAGGAATAACCGAATCAGTTTCCTCTGGCTTTTCGCGAATTCGATTTTGAAAATCATCGTTTAAAATTTCAGGCTTCTGGTATGAAACTACGCATGAAGCCTTCTTCGAGCGAGATAAAAGTTTCTGTGAAAGTAATCTCAGGAATAGATTGTATCTTATCGACGATAATCTGTTTTAAGTGTTCATTATTACGAGTGTAAATCTTGGCTAACAGACTATATTTTCCCGTAATATGATGGCATTCCACGATTTCGGGTATTTGTTTTATTTTCTCGAAAACCTCTTCGTGTGTACGAGTAGTAGTAAGATTGATTTGAATCCCAATGAAGGCACAGGTTAAATAACCCAGAGCTTTGGGTGAAAGCTTCAAAGTGGCATTTTGAATGATTCCTGACCTTTCCATTTTATGGACTCTCTGATGAATCGCTGCACCGCTTACTCCGCATTCCCTCGCAATTTCGAGAAAGGGAGTTCTGGCATTTCGAATCAAAATATTCAAAATTTTGCGGTCTAAACTATCGAGTTGAAACTCAGCATGCATATTTTCTTCCTTTTTACTTACACTTTTACAAAATTAATCGAAATTTCGCTAAAGTTATTAATCAAATGATAAAAAATTTTTAAAATCTGCACGAATACATGTCTTTTTCATAATTTTGTGAAAACTTACTTTAATTGTATCATCATGAAATACGATCCTTCAAAGAAAATATTCGAACTTCTTCAGTTCGGGGAGTTTGGCGATGTTAACCCCTCCATTACCGATTCTGCTACATTTACCTTTATGCAGGCTAAAACTATGAGTGACACCTTTGCCGGGAAAACCGAAGGCTGTTTCCTGTATTCTCGCCATTGGAATCCAAGTAATAAATATCTTGCAGATGCCCTCGCAGCCATGGAAGGAACAGAATCGTGCTGGGTTACAGCCAGTGGAATGGCGGCAATTACTATAACATTACTTCATTTATGCAATTCGGGCGATCACATTGTCTCCAGCCTTTGCACTTATGGCGGAACTTTTGCTTTTCTCCACAATTATCTCGCAAAATTCAACATTAGTGTCAGCTTTGTGGATATTACAAGGCCCGAAGAAGTAAAAGCCGCCATCAAGCCCAATACAAAGCTTGTCTATACCGAAACCATGACGAATCCGTTGTTGCAAATTAGCGATATTTCATTACTTGCCGAAATCGCCAATCAACATGGCATTCCACTCGTCGTCGACAATACATTTACTCCCATGATAGTGAGCCCCGCCTTGTTAGGTGCACACATCGTGGTGTATAGCCTCACCAAATTCGTGAACGGGAAAAACGATTGTGTGGCTGGAGCTATCTGTGCATCAAAGGATTTTATTCAATCCCTGAGCAATGTAAACGACGGAAGTGCCATGCTTCTCGGCCCTGTTCTCGATCCCTTACGCTCATCTTCTATTTTGAAAAACCTCCATACATTGCATATCCGTATGCAAAAACATAGCAGCAATGCCATGTATCTTGCCCGAAAATTTCGTGAAACCGGTTTGAAAACCATCTATCCCGGCTTCGAAGACGATCCCAGCTATCCGGTATTCAATAAAATCATGAATCCTGATTATGGTTTTGGAGGTATGCTGGCCGTCGATTTAGAAACCAGCGAAAAAGCTGCTGCTTTTATGGAAAAGATGGAATTGGCCGGGGTGGGATATCTGGCCGTGAGCTTGGGATATTTTAAAACTCTTTTCAGTAATTCAGGGAAAAGTACATCGAGTGAAGTCCCTCCAGAATATCAACAAAAAATGGGGCTCTCCGAAGGCTTAGTTCGCTTCTCGGTGGGCCTCGATCACGACATTGCAGAAACCTGGTCGAAAATCGAAACCTGCCTCAAAGAACTTCGAATCATCTGAGATGTATTTGCCCTATGCGGTTTCAGTTTTTATATGGAAAGTTCATAATCGCATTTTCAACGCATTTCACCCCATGAGCAATGACTTTTTGAACAAATAAGGATCAAATTATGTTATTTTCAGTAAAAGTCATAATATTTCATCCAAATTCAACCATTTAAAATCAAAATAGTTATGCTAAAAGTTGGAGATAAAGCCCCGGATTTTTTGGGCATAGATCAAAATGAGAATACAATTTCCTTAAAAGATTACGAAGGAAAGAAAGTAGTGCTTTACTTTTACCCCAAAGCCAATACTCCTGGTTGTACAGCCGAGGCCTGCAATCTGAACGACAATTTAGAACGATTAAAAGCCAAAGGTTATGAGATTATTGGCGTAAGTGCCGATAGCGTGAAAACCCAAAAGAGTTTTGCCGAAAAATATCATCTGAACTTCCCTTTGATAGCTGATACCGACAAGAATATCATCAAAAGTTATGGGGCATGGGGCAAAAAGAAGATGTACGGAAAAGAATATGAAGGCATTATGCGTTATACTTTCCTGATTTCGGAAGATGGAATTATTCAAGATATTATTACACAAATCGATACTAAACATCACAGCTCACAGATTCTTGAAAAAGATTTTTAAAATATTGCTATATGGACAAAAAGCTAATCTTTCCCATTTTTGAATAGAAATTCCAAGCAAAAAAAGGTCGTTGCTTCGAGACATATCATCCTCTTACATTAAAGGCCTGGCTGACAGCTATTACATTCCTCATATCGACAAGAAGCCCAATCTTCATGGAGATTAGCAACAAAGACAGTTATTCTATGACACATCCGGTGACGATATTATCCTGACTTTCGAAGACGGCCTGGTCCTGAGTGGTAGTAATGATTAGACGACTTAGTAATGAAAATAGCCGTCGAATCTTCCATAGCAGTCAATTTATCGCTGTATACTGTTTGAAAGTCTTTTTTAGAAAATCCAACGGGGAGAATATGACATTTCTCAGTGTAAGCTAAATTTTAATGACTCGGGTTTTTATTGTAGTTCGATTATCGAAATTTATTTTACCTTTGATGGACTTATAGGGAAAAACGATAAGAAGAAAATTACTCAAATAATTCAATCACATCATCATGGATAATACCGATAAACAAGCAAAATTAAAGGCTCTGGAAGCCACTATCAGTAATATTGAAAAGAATTATGGCAAGGGAGCCATTATGCGTTTGGGGGATCAGCCCACCGAGGCCATTCCTGTTATCTCGACGGGTTCCATTGGCCTGGATACTGCTCTTGGTGTTGGGGGTTTACCCAAGGGGAGAGTAATAGAAATATTTGGTCCTGAATCTTCAGGTAAAACCACGCTGGCGCTTCATGCTATTGCTGAAGCTCAAAAACAGGGAGGTATAGCTGCTTTTATAGATGCCGAGCATGCTTTCGACCGTACGTATGCTCAAAAACTAGGGGTAGATACCGATAACCTTCTGGTTTCACAGCCCGATTATGGAGAACAAGCCCTCGAAATCAGCGATAACCTCATCAGAAGCAATGCCATAGATATCATCGTGATCGACTCCGTAGCGGCCCTTACGCCTAAAAGCGAAATAGAAGGCGAAATGGGAGATTCAAAAATGGGCCTTCAAGCTCGACTTATGTCGCAAGCTTTGCGTAAACTTACTGCCAATATCAGCAAAACTAAGACTTGCTGCATATTTATCAACCAATTACGCGAAAAAATCGGTGTCATGTTTGGTAATCCCGAAACTACCACAGGAGGTAATGCATTGAAATTTTATGCCAGTGTACGACTCGACATTCGACGCGTCACTCAATTGAAAGAAGGCGAAAACATTACGGGCAATCGCGTCAGGGTGAAAGTGGTCAAGAACAAAGTGGCACCGCCTTTTCGTCAAGCCGAGTTCGATATCATCTATGGAGAAGGTGTTTCCAAACTCGGAGAAATTATCGATTTGGGGTCTGAATTGGGTGTAATTAAAAAAAGTGGCTCATGGTTCAGTTACGGTGATACTCGCCTAGGCCAGGGCAGAGAAACAGTAAGACAATTACTCGTAGATAATCCCGAACTGGCCGAAGAACTCGAAAAAAATATCAGAACCAAACTGAGTGAAGTGGTATTATAACTTCCTGGCTTAACCCCCCTATTGTTAAGACTATATTAGTAAGGATTTAAAGAGCTAAAGCATCATCTTGGCCGTTTTTGACCTGATTTTTAAAATTGAATCAAGAAATAATTAGAACTATCCTTTGCAAAACTTATAACTTGGCGTACTTTGAGGTTAAATTGCGTTTAGAGTTGGATGGTGATTGGTGAGTAAAAAGTTGAAAGTTAAAAGTTCATAAAGTTAAAAAGGGAGGAAGGGAGAAAAGGAAAAATGGAAGAATGGAGGAAGGGAGAATGGTGGATGGTGGATGGTGGATAGTGGATGGTGGATAGTGGATGGTGGATAGTGGATAGTGGATAGTGGATGGTGGATGGTGATTAGGAGACTGGGAGACTGAAATTTGGAGTTTGGAATTTGTAATTTGAAATGTTGTAGTTGTAAGTTGTTCGTTGTAAGTGGTTTTACAAAGAGATGGTTAACCTATCTTTAGAACATCACCTCATTAGTTTCGATTAGAATTCTTTGCAGACTAAATCGAATGATTGGGGTTTTGTTATAAATTTTTCACAACCCATTAAAAATTCGATTCTCTATACATTTTTCTTTTTTATATTTGGCGTTGTATTTCATTCTATTTGAAATCATATCATCATCAATGAATTCAAAAAGGCTGAATAATATTTTACGCGCCCATCAACCGATCATCCAAGGATTTTTAAAATAAATTCGTGCAACATGAAAGAGATTCGTTCTGTAAAAGCCAATCCTCATCGTTCGAGTATGTTTTCGTCTTTTCCATTCGGGCGGTTTGCTCGGGGTTATCTGCTCTTAACCTTTGTTATGGCGGGAATTGTTTCTTTTACTTCGTGCCGGGTTCAACTCATCCCCAACCGAGACGAAGCCGTGATAACTCAAACGCTTCAAATTGCTAAATCTATCGATTCATTTTATTTAAACTTGATGAATACAGATTCATCCGATCTTGCTTATGCTAATTTTTCTGATTCTTATCAGGCTATCGAGCTCGAGCTGCGTTCGTTGTGGTTACAGTCGGAGGCCAAGCCTTTGAATAGCGAGTCGGCTCGCATATCCAAGACCGTTCTCGATCTCTGGGTGAAATATAAGGAGCAACATCGAAAAAATAATACTTATAACCTGCATCTTGCTCCTATCCATCGCGACAGATTTCACGAACTCTTTGTTGCCTTTCTGAATGCCGAAAAAGCCAAAACCATTCAATAAATTTTTTTGCTATGGACTTAAATTTTGAAGATTTGATCGAGGGACTTTCATCCATTTTGAAAAATGAATTGGAAGAAGGAAAGGAAGATGTGAAAACTTATGCCCGATATATTATAGAAAAACGGAAACAACGTCTTGAGCAGCTTGCCGAACTTTATACTCGAGGTTTTATTACCAAGGAAGAATTGGAATCGGAATTAGCCGACGAAGAGAAGGTAATTGAGGCTCATTTACTGTCAATGCAGGTTATGGCCAAAGCATCCATACAGCAAGCCGCCAATGCTTCCATACAATTTATTACAGATTATTTATTGAAACTCTTATAAATAGATTAACTATGGAAAATAATAATGGCAACAGTCCAACTAAAGATTACATGAGTGCAAGGAATGTCATTGCTTTTTTGATTACCCTTGTGATTCTCGTGGCCACGGTTTATGTGGCTATTGTAGCCGTTCGCATCTCGAGTGAGCAGGACAGGATGGAGGGATTGAAATTTGTGGCTCAAACTCTTTTGCCGCTTTGGGGAACATGGATAGGTACCATTCTGGCTTTTTACTTCAGTCGCGAAAATTTCGACGCTGCTACAAAATCTTATCAAAATATCATCGAGAGCATGAAACCCGAAGAAAAAATAGCCAAAATCATGGCTAAGGATGCCATGCTTCCACTCGAAAAAATTACCTACCTTGATTATGACGAAACCAAAACTCGTACAATACGCGATATTCTCGATGATGAGAGGTTCAGGGAATATAATCGTTATGCTATACTCAATCGAGATAAGACATTGAAATATATTATCCATCGCAGCACTTTCTATCGATTTCTGGCTGAGGTCTCGATGGGTATAGTCCCAATCGAGAAAAATACCGACGACCTCACTTTCAGTGATATGGAGGAACAAGCAAGCGATGCCGTGAAAGCCATGATGTACAAGGGATTTAATTTCATTGCGGAGAACAGTACCTTGCTTGATGCCAAAAAGGCCATGGATGCCATTCCAGAATGCCAGGATGTGTTCGTAACCAAAAGTGGCAAAGCCACAGAACCTATTCTGGGATTGATTACCAACAACAAGATTCTCGATTATGCTCGTGTGTAAATCCTTAGAAAAATGATTACTCCCGAAATCAAGCGCAAAATTTTGCAGGTTGTAAACGTTTTCGAAACCGGAAAGTTAGAAGGACGTTATGATGCCCTAGTAGTGATGAACGATGGTCCAGGAGGAATTCCTCAGATTACTTTTGGTCGCAGCCAGACCACAGAATATAGTGGACTAAGAGACCTTATCCTGAGGTATATCAAAAGAGAAGGTGTATATGCAGCTCAATTGAGTGAGTACGAACCACGAATTGGGAAAACACCGCTTACGAACGATCAAGTTTTTAAACAATTGCTTATACAAGCCGGGCGCAATGATCCTTTGATGATCAGTGTTCAGGATGAATTTTTCGACCAGACATATTATCAGCCAGCCTTCAAGTTTTTTACTACCAATGGATTTGAGCTTCCCTTGAGTTTACTGGTTATTTACGATAGTTATATTCATTCTGGACGGGTACCTGACTTTTTGAGGCGTAGATTTGGTGAAAAGATTCCAGCACGGGGAGGCAACGAGAAAGAATGGGTTACACGATATTGCGATGTCAGGCATCAATGGTTGAAGTATCATAGCAATCCCATCTTACGAAAGACGATATACCGTACGGCCTGTTTTAAGGAGCAGATTGCCTTGGGCAACTGGATGCTTGTGCTGCCTATCAGGGTTCAGGGCCTTGTGGCGGTTTGATGATGTTTTGATAATACAGGCAAATATCTTGTATTCCGCAAATATCGCATTTGGGCTTACGTGCCTGGCATACATATCTTCCATGTAAAATAAGCCAGTGATGAGCTTTTGAGATATAATGAGCTGGAATGTAGCGAGTTAATTGTTTCTCGGTTTCCAAGGGAGTTCGGGCATCTTTTACGAGGCCAATTCTTCTTGCAACTCTATGAACATGTGTATCGACGGGCATGGCCGGCTTGTTGAATGCAACCGAAAGAATCACATTGGCCGTTTTTCTGCCAACACCAGGCAAACTCTCCAAATCATCCAGATTATCGGGCACCTGACCACTGAATTTTTCAAGCAGCGTCTGTGCCATGCCAATCAAGTTCTTAGTTTTATTATTGGGATAGGAGCATGATTTTATCAAGGCTAAGACTTCTTCATGGGATGCTGTGGCCAAACTGATGGCATTGGGAAATTTTTCAAAAAAGGCCGGGGTAATCTGGTTAACGCGCTTATCGGTGCATTGGGCTGAAAGAATAACTGCTACAATCAACTGGTAGGGATTTTGATATACCAGTTCAGTCGAAGCTTCTGGCATATTTTCCGAAAACCATGCAATGAATCTTTTGTAGCGTTCTTTGGTTGTCATACTGAATAAGTAAAAAGAAAGCGGCGCTTGTAATACATCAAGGGCCGCTTTCAGGTTTAAGGTAATTGCTGCCTATAATTGATCGACCAATGCTTTAAAGGCGTCGGGATGATTCATGGCAAGGTCGGCCAATACTTTTCTGTTGAGGCGAATATTGGCTTTATCGAGTTTACCCATAAATTCGGAATAAGACATTCCATACTGGCGTACGGCTGCATTGATACGGGTAATCCATAATGCCCTGAAAGAGCGTTTCTTGGCACGTCGGTCGCGGTAAGCATACAATTGGCCTTTCTCCCATGAGTTCCTTGCAACGGTCCACACATTTTTACGACGGCCAAATTGACCACGAGTTCTTCTGAGGAACTTCCTTCTTTTTCTGTGTGATGTAACTACATTAACTGATCTTGGCATTTTTTTGTTTTTTTTACGTCAGCGTTCTGACGGTTTCAGAATCTTGATGAGCTGAACGTAAGGTTAGACATAAAGTAAATTATTAGCAAGCGAGCATCTTTTTTACTGTTGAGTAATCGGCTTTGGATACCAGAGTGGAATGAGTAAGATTACGTTTTCGCTTGGTGTCCTTTTTAGTCAGGATATGACTCTTAAAAGCATGTTTGCGCTTGATTTTTCCTGTTCCAGTGTAAGTAAAACGTTTCTTAGCACTGGATTTCGATTTCATTTTAGGCATCTTTTGACTTTTATTATTATGAACGGTTTTTTTATTTATTTCTTATTCTTTAAGATTTTTTAGGTGCTATGGTGATAAACATTCGTTTTCCTTCGAGTTTTGGAAGGCTCTCGAGTTTGCCAATATCTTCGAGTGCTTGGGCAAATTCGAGAAGGATAATTTCTCCTTTTTCCTTATAAACGATGGTTCTACCCTTAAAAAGAACTTCTACCTTTACTTTTGCGCCTTCTTCGAGGAATTTACGGGCATGATTGAGTTTAAAGTTGAAATCATGCTCGTCGGTATTAGGTCCTAAACGTATTTCCTTTAATATTACCTTGGCCGCTTTTGCCTTTGCCTCTTTTTGCTTGCGTTTGAGTTCATACATAAATTTACTGTAATCGATGAGTTTGCAAACAGGTGGGTTGGCATTGGGTGAAATTTCTACCAGATCCAGCTCCATTTGATCGGCTATTTCGAGGGCTTCCTTTATGGTAACGATTCTTTGTTCGAAATTATCACCTACTACCCGAACAATGGGCGCTTTTATCTTTTCGTTTACCCTATAGGGTTCTTCCTGATTTTTTGCGGCCGGGTTCTTTTCAGGTCGCTTTTGTAATGCAGCTATAAATCTTCCTCCTTTTTGATTTGGTTAAACATATATATGATTTTTTGGCAGCATTTCTCTGCCTTATTTGAAATTCTGCACTTCTATTTCCACAGCATCAACGAATTCTTGTACTTTAAAGCTTCCCATGTCGCCTTGTCCTTGTTTTCTCACTGATACTGTGTTGTTGTTTTCTTCTTTTTCACCAACGATAAGCATATATGGAATTCGTTGTAATTCAGCATCTCGTATTTTTTTCCCGATTTTTTCACTTCTATCGTCAATGAGGCTGCGAATTTCGCAATTTTTTAATAATTGTAAAATATTTTCTGCATAATTATGAAATTTTTCACTCACTGGAAGAATGATGGCCTGTGTGGGAGCTAGCCATAAAGGAAATTTCCCGGCTGTGTGCTCCAGCATCACGGCTACAAAACGTTCGATCGAACCAAAAATGGCTCTATGAATCATAATAGGGCGATGCCGTTGGTTATCGGCACCAATATATTCCAATTCGAAACGTTCGGGTAAGTTATAATCCACTTGTATCGTACTAAGCTGCCATTTTCGCCCAATGGCATCCTTTACAATAAAATCGAGTTTTGGGCCGTAAAAAGCTGCCTCACCTTTTACCAAGACAGGGTTCAAATTTTTCTCTTCGGCGGCTTCTATGATGGCTTGTTCGGCTCTATCCCAGTTTTCATCCGATCCAATGTACTTAATCTTATTCTCAGGGTCTCTCAACGAAACCTGCGCAATGAAGTTATTGAAATCGAAAGTTTTGAAAAGAAAAAGAACAAGATCGATCACCCCGATAAATTCTTCTTTCAATTGGTCGGGACGGCAAAAAATATGTGCATCATCCTGAGTAAAGCCTCTTACTCTGGTTAATCCATGCAAAACACCTGACTGTTCGTAACGATAAACCGTTCCAAACTCGGCATATCTTTGAGGCAATTCTTTATAAGACATTGGTTTACGATTGTAGATTTCGCAATGATGTGGACAGTTCATGGGTTTCAGCATAAACTCTTCACCAGGTTCGGGAGTAGAAATGGGTCGGAAGGAATCGGCACCGTATTTTTCATAATGGCCTGAAGTTTTATAAAGGTTGACATTGCCAATGTGAGGTGAAGCCACTAAGACATAACCTCTTTTATAGAGTTCCTTTTTCAGAAAATCGGTGAGTCGTTCGCGCAGTAAAGCTCCGCGCGGCGTCCAAAGGGGCAAACCATTACCCACGCGTGAAGAGAAATGAAATAAATCGAGCTCTTTTCCAATTTTACGATGATCTCTTTTTTTTGCTTCTTCGAGCATATTGAGGAATTCAGCAAGCATCTCGGCTTTCGGAAAGGTAATGCCATAGAGACGCGTAAGCATTTTGCGTTTTTCATCTCCTCTCCAGTAAGCACCGGCTATCGATAATAATTTTACCGCCTTGATGGGCGAGGTATTGGGCAAATGTGGCCCACGGCACAAATCAGTAAATTGACCTGTTTCGTATAAAGTGATGCTACCATCTTCCAAATCATTGATTAGTTCGATCTTATACTCATCGCCTTTGCGTCGAAAATATTCCAGCGCCTCGGCTTTACTCACATCTCTTCTTTTGAATTCCTGCTTTTGACGTGCAAGTTCTAGCATGCGATCTTCGATTTTCTTGAAGTCGTCTGATGAAATCTGGTAATCACCAAAATCGATATCATAATAGAAACCATTCTCTATATCGGGACCAACTCCGAATTTTACACCAGGATAAAGGCTTTCGATGGCTTCTGCCATTAAATGCGCCGATGAATGCCACATTGTGGCTTTGCCTTCATCATCATCCCATGTGAGTAAACGAATGCTGGCATCTTGAAATATAGGCCGCGTAACATCCCAAACTTCACCGTTTAACTTGATGGCAAGCACCTTCCGCGCTAAACCTTCATTTATGCTTCTGGCTATTTCTAATCCTGTAACTCCTTCTGGATATTGCCGAATACTTTGATCGGGAAATTTTATGTTAATCATTATCAAATAATTGTGATAAAACAAAACTGATCTCATTGGGTCAATTTTGGGCGTGCAAAGTTAGGTTTTCTCATCTGATCTTTAAAATCATTTCATGTCGATAATTTAAAGTGTATCAATGTCGAACATAAAGGATAAGAAAAGATGTATTTTACTCCATTTTCAAAGAGTAAATCCTTTCATTTTTTTCTTAAATAATGAGTAGCTCACTAGATCCGTATAAAGAGATATAGGTCTGGCGAACCATAGTAGAACATTAATCTGCAATGTTTTAAATTTTAATTTTTCTTTCTGAGCCATAACTCTATGATTTTGTCAAAAGAGCATTATCTTTGTAAAAAATGTTTCAGAGGCTGAATTCGATATTTTCACTAAAAATTCTAATCAGGAACAACATAGATAGACCAAGAAACATAAAATTCCATAAAAATCGGATTTTCGGATCAGGAGCTTGAAGGGTGAATAATTGAATTTTAGTATTACATATATCGATCAGTCAAAGAATCAAGAGTTTTTGAACTTAAAATATGGAGGATGTAAAAATGGTAGACTTTTTTAAAAATGCGATTTTAGCTGGGATAGGGTTAGTTTCGCTGACTCGCGAAAAGGCCGAAGAATTTGCCAAGGAATTGATCAGCCGTGGTGAATTATCGGAGAATGAAAAAGCAAAATTCATAAAAGACGTTATGGAGCAAACCGAAAAATCGAAAACCGAACTCGAGAAGAAGATCGAAAAATCAATCGAGAATGCCTTATCGAAGTTGAATATTCCATCGAGAAAGGAATTTGAGGAACTGAAGAAGAAGGTGGAGGAGTTATCGCAGACATCAGCAAAAAAGGAGGAATGATTTTTTCTTTTGAGAATTGAAATTTTAAAGCCAATTCAATGGCCGAACCTTATTCGTATGTAAATTTCCGGTTTCGAAGCAATTTCGATAAAGTCAGGCGAAGCCGTCAGATTATTTCTGTCTTCTTCAAATTTGGGCTGGATTATTTTTTGGGTGCCTTGAGGGTTAATATTTTTACCCGCTTAAGGAAACGGAAAAAGGGATATAAAAAATTATCGAATGCCGAAAGACTTCGTATGGCTTTTGAAGAATTAGGGCCTACTTTTATCAAGTTTGGTCAAATATTGAGTACCCGTCCCGATTTTTTACCTCCCGACTATATCCGTGAGTTGGAAAAGCTTCAGGATACTGTGGCGCCGATAGAAGTAAAAAAAATTCAAGAAATTATAGAAACTGAGCTTCATCGACCAATTGCTCAGGCATTCAAGGAATTCGACGAGCAACCCGTTGCTTCGGCTTCATTAAGTCAGGTCCATAGAGCCGTATTACAGAATGGGAATGTTGTTGCGGTAAAAGTCCAAAAACCTGATATTCAAAATACTATTGAACTGGATATTTCTATTTTGGAAACTTTTGCCAACATAATCGAGAAACGTTTCCCGGAAGGTCCATTTTATCATCCCATGGCTATGGTAAATGAATTGAAAAGAACCATAAGAAAAGAACTCGATTTTTTGAATGAGGCACATAATTTCGAAAAATTCAGGACTAATTTCAAAGATGTCAATTGTATAAAAATTCCAGAAGTTTATTGGGATTTAACTACCGAACGCCTTCTTGTGATGGAATTCATCGATGGGATAAAGATTTCGGAGATTACCCATGAAAAGTATCGCTCTCGCTTCGATTTGAAAAAAGTGGCTCATCAGGCGGCAGAGGCTTTATTGAAACAAATTCTGTTGGATGGATTTTTCCATGCCGATCCGCATCCCGGTAACCTCTTCGTGATTCCACCCAATACTATTGTGATGCTGGATGTTGGCATGACGGGGCATTTGGATGATCAATCACTATTGAGTATTGCTAAAATTTTACGAGCCATCAATCATAGAGATTTTGACCAAATTATTAGAGGTTTACAGGAATTGGGAATTGTAATGCAGGAAGTGGATAAAACCTTGCTTCGGCATGATATTAAAGAACTTCTGGATATTTATACCGACCGACCTTTCAAGACAATCAGCCTGGCACGTATGAATCAGGATATCTTGGATATTGCAATGCGGCATCGTTTGGCTATACCTTCCAACTTCGTGATGATGATCAGAGCCATGTCGATTGCCGAAACCATTGGCAAGCAGTTAGAATCTGATTTCGACATCCTGGAGATGGTGAAGCCATTTACTAGGAAAATTTATCTTAAACTCTATTCCCCCCGAAGCTGGAAAAAACGTACTGCCAATATGTTGGATGCCAGTGTCGAACTCATTGAACATTTACCACAAAATATCTATGATCTGTTGGAGAAGTTGAAAGAAGGACAATTCGAGATTCATTTGGAGCATCACCGCTTAGAAAACCTTGCCAACGAGATTAAAAGCTCGAGCAACCGTATTGCAGTGAGTTTGATTATTGCAGCCTTAATCGTTGGCTCTTCAATCCTCATTCATCAAAAAATAGGACCAATGGTTTCGAATGTTTCAGTTTGGGGAATTATAGGATTTGTGATAGCTATTATAATGGGGATAGGATTGTTGATTTCTTCCTTTAGAAAAAATCGAAGAAGAAAATTCTAAGAGTGGTTCATAGAAAAATGAAGGATGTGAGACAAGGTGGATGGTGATTAGTAATTTGTGATTGGTGGATGGATGAGTTAAAAGTTGAAAGTTTATAAAGGAAAAAGGGAGGAAGGGTGACGTGGGGACGAGGAGACTGGGAGACGAGGAGACGAGGGGACTGGTGGATAGTGGAGTGTGTCGATGGGGATGAGTTAAAAGTTCATAAAGTTAAAAACGGAGGAAGGAGGAATGGAGATAAGGGGACTGGGAGACGGAGAGACAAGAGAACTGAGAGATGAGGGGACGAAGAGACGAGGTCAATTGGTGGATGGTGGATAGTGATTGGTTGGGGATTGTAGATAGCAGTTAGTGATTGAAGCTTGTTGGTTGTTAATTGTCAGTTGTAAGTTATTTGTTGTTAGTGGTTCGTTGTCAGTTGTTAGTGGTTCGTTGTCAGTTGAAATTTGCTTGTAATTTGGTAATTGTAAATTGTTGTTTCTCAGTTATAAGTTGTTCTTTGTTAGTTATTAGTTGGGGACTCGGGGGATGGGAAAAATAGGGAGTACATTTACATTCGTTTTACAGTGAACATGAAAAAAGCCGCTAACTTCATGGAGTGAGCGGCTTTTGAATGATTAGTTGTTGAGTTTATCTTACGACTAATTTACGGGTAAATGTATTACCATTCACGTTGAACCGAATGAAGTAAATACCTGTCTTAAGTGATGAAATATCGACCTGAAGAGTTTGAATTCCCTGTGCAACCCTGCCATAAATCTGGCTTGTGAGTTTTTGCCCCGATACCGTAAAGATGTCGTAGCTAACAGTTGCAGATTTATCGAGGGTAAGAGAGAAATAAACCTGGTTTTCGGCAGGAGTAGGATAAGCCTCCGACAATGAAACATCCAGCATATTTAGCTGAGGAATACCCACACCGGGATTATTGCTGGAGAACACAAAATCAGCGTCAGTGTAATAGAAATCGGGTATATATTTAAACTGAACCCAACTATCCATTGAGGTAACATCGCTTAAGCCTTCTATTACAATGGGTATGGTGTATTTATTATTATCTGTAAATACATAACGAGAAAGGCAAGCGAAAAAAGATTCGTTATATACATCGGAGAAAAGGGTTACGTTGTTGGGTAGGTCGACATACTTGCCTCCAGTGAGGGTTCCGGTAGTTTTGTTGGCCATCAAGTCGAAGCCACGGCAGAAAACATTAGGAGAATTATTGTTGTCGGAGAAGGTGGGGTCGGTATCGAGCCATGTAACAAAAACCTTGGTACCATCCATAGTACTGGCTATCTGAGTACGATTATCTTCCGAGTTGTCACCCCAATTACCGCGGAATTGTTGTGGATAGCCCATTTTTTGAGCATACCAATTTATACCTCCATCAATTGAATAGATATCGAAGGCAGCGAAAGATTTTTCGGCGACTACAATCGAATAATCGCTATTACCTGTTACCCCAACAATTACACCAATATGAGGGTTACCAAATTTATCGACGACTATATCGCAGTCAAACGCTGTGGTATAGCCAATTTCTTCACGTGAAGGCAAAGGTGGATTATATAACACCGCCATCATACTATCGCTTAATAGTCCGTACACAATTTCCTTGATACCATTAGGTCCATCGAGCTGAACTTCGATAGGGCCCTGCCATGTTTGGCCAGCATCGGTCGATTTGAACAGTATAGGATAATAATTCAGCATCCCTGGGGTAGTGAGATTTTCATTATTAGCTAAGGCAACAATCCATGCAGTTTGACCATCAGGGCTGATTGCAACTCTTTGATTGGCTGGACGATTGTTACTCTCTGTATAAAGTTCAACTGTCTGAATCTCGTAATTAACATCTTTGGCTACATCGTCCCAGAGTCCCCGGAATACAATGATATTTCCTTGATAAACCACGCTTCCTGTTGCCCAATCCTGATCAATATCCGTAACAAGCACTACTCCATCTTTACTCACATCCATACCATCGGGGATATAAGTATAAGGAGGAGGGTTGTAAGAATAGAGATGTTTTGTGGTATCACTATTATCCATCAAACTGGATCTTCCATAGCTCAAACCTCCCCAAGTGGTAGCAGTACTGGAAAGGTTAGGAGCAAAGAATATAGCATAGGCATTGGCTGGATCGGTATTTCCTTCAGGGTTATAGATAACGCCTTGCGGGTAACGGGCAGCATCCAAGAAATATGTACCTCCAGAAATAGTGGAGTTATAGATTTCAACATTGCTCGACCAGTCACCTGGCTTGGCAGCTCCATTAATACCCCTGTCCATGGCAAGATAGCCAGAAAGACCCGGCGGAGTAGTTCCAGGACCCATTCTATGAATATTGATCACGGCATTCAGATTGTCGTCGGCAAAAACCATGGTTTTCTGGCCTCCACCATACCCATAAGTAAATGCGTTGGCCGAAGTACCAATAGGAATGACTGATACAATCCCTTTCTGACCTTTTTTGTATTCGCCCGGCAAAATAGTGGCAGCAGAAATGGGATTTTGTTGAACAGGTTCGATAGCAATCATTGGTCGTTCCGGAGCTTTAGCCTGTGGTAGGTTGGAACGCAATTTTGCAGCATTCTGGGCATTCAACCCAATACCTGCAATCAAAAGAATGAATGTAATGTAGAGCTTTCTCATAGCAGTAAATTTTATGGCGTAAAGATACATGATTTTAATTGAATACGGTGCAAGAATTTCATTATCTATTCTATTAAAAAATCCCTTTAGAATTTGGATTCGAATCATTACTTCGCTGAAGATCAATGGAAAGAATAAGCATAATATGAATAAATAATTAAAAAATTTTCTTAATATCTTCTTAACCCTTGTTCGACAAAAAAAAAGGCCATCCCTTCGAAGAGGACGGCCTTTTCCCAAGATCGATTTTATCCTAATTATTCACAACCATCTTCCTGGTCATGCTCTCATTGCCGCAACGTACAGTGTAAAAATAAATACCCGACTGTAAATTGCTCGTGTTGATCTCGAATATATGCTGACCAGCATTTACATTGCCCTTGTCAATCACCATTACCTTCTGACCAGTAACAGTGCTTACACTCAAAATTAATCTATTCGGCTGGCCAACCTCTACCATCACCTTCGTCATACCTTCCGATGGATTAGGATAATTCTGCTCTACGGCAAAAGTGTGCTTAGCAACTTCTTTTACTCCTACATACTCATTGATCTTCATGTAGGTAATGTAATTCGTCGTAGGTGGATCCTCATCCCCCCTTACCGATAAACCAGGCTCTTCATCCCTCTGATATATAATTGCTGGACAGCCTCCATCCAGCGTCGGACTGATTACAGGAAATACACACTCATCATAGATGTGAAAAATATTGGCAACCAAATCCGTGAAATCACTCCATGTCAATCCCTTATCATACGAAACCCTCACCCACAAATGACGATAATCCTGCGAATCGGTATGATATCCCTCCGTTATGCTCACAAATACGGCATAAATAATATCATTATCATTGTCGTATATGATCTGCGGCATCGAAGTCGGACTTAAATAATACAGGGGGTAACTCCCGCTGGTGAGGCCAATCAAATCTAAACTGCCATTCCCATTCACATCTTGCATCCATCCTATTAATCTCCCATGCTCATACAATGTGTCGGGATGTAAAGCAATGGTATCGCCTCCCAACCATACCGGTATATCCGAATTCCAATAAGCCAAACCATCCACCCAGGGAAACCAATAGGAACTCGACCCATCAGAATAGGAACGATTCACTCCAAAAGCCAAATGTATCTTCCCATACTTGTCGATTACTCCATGGGCAGAGCCATCCGGACAATAAAACTTATCCGTAGCCATTGAGGAGGAATAAAATGGGTAGGGATGCTCCCATACGATTATCTTCTCCCACGTTTCACCGTTGTCGGTGGAATGCATGATGATTAGATCAGTTATATTATCACAGATTACAAAAGCAATATCATTCTCATAAGGAATGAGCCATGAGTATGAATCTCCTCCAAATCCCAAATAAAATTCCGAAGTCAAGCCATCGAGAAGCTGCCATTCTCCAAAGGTAGTACCTCCATCCTCCGACTTGCAATAAACAAGTGCGCCATCCATATTTTGAAAGACAGTACCATTATTGCCAGTAGGGGCAGTAAGGGCGATTATGTGGACTGTGTTATGATCCTGACCCGTAGTAATCATTCTGGGCCATAACATACCTGTTGCTCCCGAGGGGGGATTTAAAAATGACTGTTCCCAATTGCCACTGCCTTTAGTTTCACGTTTCGAAACCACCAAGGGCAAGGTTCCACTCTGATGAGAAACCACGATCTCGCCATTGGGCCCACAAGGAGCATACGATGGCCACCCAGCTCTCACACTTTCGATGCGTAGAGTAGGATCGGGTCCCCATGAAGAACCATTGTAATAATTATATCCAGTGCCACGGTCGGGATAAGCTGTTGGGTTTTTCCCAATCGTCCATACACCGGCCTTCGTACCATCCGGATATACATACAAACGGCCATAGGGTGTGCAAGAATTGGAGGGAAGGTCATATATGGTCGTACCTATATCCTCTTCTATTGCATCGTTAACCGGATTTACATAAGGACTCACCACATTTACAGGGCTTATCCCTTCCGAAGTGGCTTTTTCCATTTTCACGGCTATGTTGCCGCCGTTTACCTTTACACGGGTAGTCTGGGCCATTAACCCACTCACTACCAGCACACAAACTACAATTAAAGTAAATTTTCTCATGGCGTTGGTTATTTGGTTAAAATAATGCTGTAAAAATAATACAATTTTTAATCAAATCATAAAAATATCATTCGATTTCAAAAAAATTCTTGAATGAAGTTCAAAATATGATGAGATGAATTAATAAAAAAAGGCCATCCCTTCGAAGAGGACGGCCTTTTCCCAAGATCGATTTTATCCTAATTATTCACAACCATCTTCCTGGTCATGCTCTCATTGCCGCAACGTACAGTGTAAAAATAAATACCCGACTGTAAATTGCTCGTGTTGATCTCGAATATATGCTGACCAGCATTTACATTGCCCTTGTCAATCACCATTACCTTCTGACCAGTAACAGTGCTTACACTCAAAATTAATCTATTCGGCTGGCCAACCTCTACCATCACCTTCGTCATACCTTCCGATGGATTAGGATAATTCTGCTCTACGGCAAAAGTGTGCTTAGCAACTTCTTTTACTCCTACATACTCATTGATCTTCATGTAGGTAATGTAATTCGTCGTAGGTGGATCCTCATCCCCCCTTACCGATAAACCAGGCTCTTCATCCCTCTGATATATAATTGCTGGACAGCCTCCATCCAGCGTCGGACTGATTACAGGAAATACACACTCATCATAGATGTGAAAAATATTGGCAACCAAATCCGTGAAATCACTCCATGTCAATCCCTTATCATACGAAACCCTCACCCACAAATGACGATAATCCTGCGAATCGGTATGATATCCCTCCGTTATGCTCACAAATACGGCATAAATAATATCATTATCATTGTCGTATATGATCTGCGGCATCGAAGTCGGACTTAAATAATACAGGGGGTAACTCCCGCTGGTGAGGCCAATCAAATCTAAACTGCCATTCCCATTCACATCTTGCATCCATCCTATTAATCTCCCATGCTCATACAATGTGTCGGGATGTAAAGCAATGGTATCGCCTCCCAACCATACCGGTATATCCGAATTCCAATAAGCCAAACCATCCACCCAGGGAAACCAATAGGAACTCGACCCATCAGAATAGGAACGATTCACTCCAAAAGCCAAATGTATCTTCCCATACTTGTCGATTACTCCATGGGCAGAGCCATCCGGACAATAAAACTTATCCGTAGCCATTGAGGAGGAATAAAATGGGTAGGGATGCTCCCATACGATTATCTTCTCCCACGTTTCACCGTTGTCGGTGGAATGCATGATGATTAGATCAGTTATATTATCACAGATTACAAAAGCAATATCATTCTCATAAGGAATGAGCCATGAGTATGAATCTCCTCCAAATCCCAAATAAAATTCCGAAGTCAAGCCATCGAGAAGCTGCCATTCTCCAAAGGTAGTACCTCCATCCTCCGACTTGCAATAAACAAGTGCGCCATCCATATTTTGAAAGACAGTACCATTATTGCCAGTAGGGGCAGTAAGGGCGATTATGTGGACTGTGTTATGATCCTGACCCGTAGTAATCATTCTGGGCCATAACATACCTGTTGCTCCCGAGGGGGGATTTAAAAATGACTGTTCCCAATTGCCACTGCCTTTAGTTTCACGTTTCGAAACCACCAAGGGCAAGGTTCCACTCTGATGAGAAACCACGATCTCGCCATTGGGCCCACAAGGAGCATACGATGGCCACCCAGCTCTCACACTTTCGATGCGTAGAGTAGGATCGGGTCCCCATGAAGAACCATTGTAATAATTATATCCAGTGCCACGGTCGGGATAAGCTGTTGGGTTTTTCCCAATCGTCCATACACCGGCCTTCGTACCATCCGGATATACATACAAACGGCCATAGGGTGTGCAAGAATTGGAGGGAAGGTCATATATGGTCGTACCTATATCCTCTTCTATTGCATCGTTAACCGGATTTACATAAGGACTCACCACATTTACAGGGCTTATCCCTTCCGAAGTGGCTTTTTCCATTTTCACGGCTATGTTGCCGCCGTTTACCTTTACACGGGTAGTCTGGGCCATTAACCCACTCACTACCAGCATTCCAACAAGAATGAATGTAAATTTCCTCATAGATTTTTAGTTTAAAAAGGTTGATAATTATTAAATCACCACAAAAATATAATTTTTTTCAAGTGCAAGATTAATTCAGTAAAAAAAATATTGAATCATCCAAAATTAATGATTCATGATAAATTCAATAGAGAATCATGTAAAAACACATTCATGATTTGCTTGAACTTTTTAAATATCAGGTAATTGGAGCAAATGAAAGATTTTCGTCGAAGAACTTGCGCATGGTCCAATGTTCTTTTGCCTTAACTCCACCAACGGCCTTGAGCAAGGATTGCATTTTAGGGTTAAAGTCGCCTACCCAACTCAATTCAAGTTCGTTATACCAAGGTTTTTTCTTGAATGCCTCATTCAAATGCCATATCAACCCTGCTTCGACACCATAGCGCTGAACTTTGGGAATGATGCCGAAAATGAGCATTCTGGCTCTATTCATTTTATGAGTTCTGATTCGGTAAAGCAATCTTAATTTATTCAACAGGTTTAGTTTGCCATAAAATGGTTTGATAATCTGGTTCAGATCGGGGAAAACCACAAAAAATCCGCAAGGTTCGCCACGATAATAAGTAAACCAGATTAATTCTGGATCGATGATAGACCGACTTTCTTCAAAAGTTCGAATCAAAGTTTCAATTTCGATAGGAGCAAAATTCTCATGCCATTGCCATGCTTGGTCATAAATTTTCTTAAAATCGCCTGCATATTCTTGAATTTTGCTTACTTGGAGATGTCGGAATACAAATTCGGGCTTTTGCAGAATCCAATGGGCAATTTTCCAGAAACGTTCAGGAAAAGGAGCATGAATATCGAGATGTTTGGTAATTTGGCTATAATATCGTTTAAATCCATAATTTTCGAACAAACGCCGGTAATACGGAGGGTTATAATTCATTCCAAAGCCAGGATGCGTAAATCCTTCGACGAGCAACCCCCAAAACGAATCGTTTTCGCCAAAATTTATGGGACCATCCATAGCCTTCATCCCTTTTTGCTCGAGCCAGTGTTGACAACTATTGAATAGCATGTCAGCAGCCTTTTCGTCGTCAATGCATTCGAAAAATCCCATACCACCTATGGGATATTCACCCTTATAAGCTTTTTTATAATTGATGAAGGCGGCTACTCGACCAATCAATGTCCCTTTTTCTTTCAGCACCCAGCGTTCGGCTTCTCCATGCGAAAAAAATACATTTTGCCTTGGATCGAAAATATCTTCAACGGTCTGATCGAGTGGACAAACCCACACAGGATCATTCCTATAAATTATTCTGGCCGTATCAAGAAACATCCGTGAGGTTCGCTTATCTGATACTCGAATCAATTCCATAGGAGTTACGATTTCGGCAAAATTAAATTTTTTACTATTTATGCCTTCAAAATCAATTCAGCTGAAAACCCAACATGATAAATAATTGAAAACCCGTTTAAAATTTCAAATATTTTTAATGTCAGATATTTACACATCGATGTGTGAAACGGGTTTGCGATACGAAATCGCCGAATGGAGTGTTTCTTATTAATTTTGCACAGTTAATTCAAGCGTCTTGAAAAAGATTCACATTTTAGTGGTTAAATCGTATTTAGGGCCATTGGTGCTTACATTTTTCATCGCACTTTTCGTCCTTTTGATGCAATTTTTATGGAAATACGTCGACGATCTGGTAGGTAAAGGGCTCGAATGGTTCCATATTGCCAATCTAATGGTTTACGCTTCTACAACCTTCGTTCCTCTTGCTTTACCTCTGGCTATCCTGCTTTCTTCAATCATGACTTTCGGAAATCTTGGCGAACACTATGAACTCGTGGCCATGAAATCGGCCGGCATCAGTCTGGGCAAAGCCATGCGTCCACTTATCGTTCTATCGGTATTGATAAGCATTGGAGCCTTTTTATTCAGCAATATGGTTCTTCCGGTGGCCAACCTGAAATTCAAATCTTTACTGTATGATATCCGTAAACAAAAGCTGGCATTGAATATACAGCCGGGCTTATTCTACAACGGAATTGACAATTACACCATCAGGGTCGATCAAAAGAACGATGAAACCAACACCGTTTACGGCGTAATCATTTACGATCATAGTGCTCAGTTGGGCAACATGAAGTTTACCACAGCCAGTGAAGGTAAAATGCAGCTTACCCCTGACGAAAAATTCCTTATTTTTACACTTCATAATGGTTATAACTATGAAGAATTGTTCAACGAGAAAGATTATCGCAATCGCAGGCAGTTCCAAATCGTACGATTCGATGAGAATAGGCAGAAATTCGATATGACCGGGTTTGGGCTTCAACGAACAGATGAGGAATTATTTCGTAAAAACTACCAGATGATGAATGTGAGCCAGTTGAATTATGCCATAGACTCACTCGAGAAAGAATACAGAATACGGGTAAAGGAAGTCTCACGTTCCATCTATTCGCGATATTCCATTTTGCAAAATGCAGATACATTGCACAAAGAAACTTCCATGAGATTTTCTCTGGGGCAGCTCGATGCTAGCGAAAGGGAAAGGGTTATCACAATTGCTCTTCAAAACACGAGAAACCTGAAGGAATATTTATCGGTTACGGAAAATGATCAGAGGATACGAAATACTCTGATCAACCGCCATAAAGTCGTTTGGCATCAAAAATTTACCCTCTCTATTGCTTGTTTGTTGTTTTTTTTCATAGGAGCCCCGCTGGGAGCCATTGTAAGAAAAGGGGGGCTAGGTCTTCCTGTAGTAATGTCTGCTTTCATTTTCATCATCTTCCATATTATCTCTATTACGGGAGAAAAATATGCCATAACCGGAAGTGCAATGGTTGCCCCGGCAGTTTGGACCTCTACCCTCGTCATGTTTCCCCTTGGAATATGGCTTACATGGAAGGCTATTTCCGACAGTCCTATTCTCGACATGGATACTTATAACCGATTTTTCAACCATTTTATTCCAAAAAAATGGAAGCTCCCCTTATCAGAACAAGTATAAACTGAGAATCATCAACACTTCAGTATGCGAATAGAATAAAAATGGATATACTCTTTTTATGCAACAAGCCACCGTTTCCAGCCCGTGAGGGAGGTCCCATAGCAATGAATATGCTCATAGAAGGACTGATCGAACAGGGGCATCAGGTGAAAGTTTTGACAGTTAGCTCTTATAAATATCCCTTTCGTCCGGAATTAATTCCTCCCGACTATATGGAAGCTACCTGCATAGAGGCAGTCGAAGTGGATCTTCATATTCGCCCCTTTAAAGCTTTTATCAATTTATTCGCCAGAAAATCTTATCACGTAGAACGTTTTATTTCGAAGACTTTCCGCCGGAGACTTATCAATATTCTCCAAGAGCATGAATTCGACATCGTCCAACTGGAAACCGTCTTTTTATGTCCCTACCTCCCGGATATAAGGAATCATTCGATGGCCCGTATCGTATTGCGGACGCACAACATCGAACACCTTATTTGGAAGCGATTATGGGAAAACAGCAAGCCTGGACCGAAAAAAGTCTATCTTAAACATCTCTGGACAACTTTAAGGAAATACGAGTTGGGGATTCTAGATAAAGCAGATGGAATTGTTGCCATTACTCGCAAAGATGCCGAATTCCTTAAACCATTTACACGGGTTCCCATCATTGATATTTCGTTTGGGATAGATAGTTCGCAATTTCCTGAACCTACTTATGACGATTGTGAAATCCCTTCGCTTTTTCATATTGGCAGCATGGATTGGATACCGAATCAGGAAGGTATTCAATGGTTTCTGTCAGAAGTATGGCCAAAAGTGTACGATAATTTTCCTTTTTTGAAATTTTATCTTGCTGGCCGAAATATGCCCGAATGGCTTTTGAATGGTTTCTGGCCTAATGTTGTAGTTTTGGGTGAAGTGGAAGATGCCCGAAAATTCATGCTGTCGAAGTGGATTATGGTTGTTCCTTTGCTGGCCGGTAGTGGAATTCGGGTGAAAATCATAGAAGCTATGGCTAATGGCAGGCCGGTTATTGCCTCTCCCATTGGAGCCGAAGGGATAGAATATACAGAAGGGGAAAATATCCTGCTGGCTTCTACTCCCGACCAATTTCTCGAAGCCATTCGAAAATGCATAGATAACCCACAGTTTGCTATCCAGTTGGGACGTAATGCACACTTACTCGTCATGAAAGAACATGACAGACGAAAACTCATCACCGAACTCACTCATTTTTACCATCGCCTTGTATATACTCCTTAACCTATATTCGCCCTTTCTGATTTTTTCATTCGACCAAGGACTCGTAATTTTGCAAGAATGCAACAATGAATAAAGGATGAAATTACTGGTGATACTTTCGCGCGTGCCCTATCCACTTGAAAAAGGAGATAAACTCAGGGCTTATCACCAAATCCGTTGCCTTTCGAAATATCATCAAATTACCCTCATAGCTCTTACCGACCAAAAGGTCCATCCTCAGGCAAAAGATAAGCTGCTGAACTTCTGTGATGAAGTTTATTTCTTGAAATTAAATAAATTAGGAATACTACTTAATGTCATTGGCGCCTTTTTTCGCGGATGGCCATTGCAAATAGGTTATTTCTATAATAAAAAAGTAAAGAAGGAAATTGATTCCATCGTCCGTCAAGTAAAACCCAACCATATTTATTGTCAACTGATTCGAACTGCAGAATACATCCATGACTTTGATATTCCTAAAACCATTGACTTCCAGGATACTTTTTCAATAGGCATGAAACGTCGTTACGAAAAGGCCAATTTTCTTCTCAAACCATTCTTCCATCTTGAATACAAACGTCTGATGCGTTACGAACGAAGAATATTCGACTTGTTTCATAATCACACTCTCATTTCCTGCCCCGACAAAGAGCTTTTCCCTCACCCTAACAAATATAAAATTTTTATCATCGAAAATGGAGTCGATTTCGAGTATTTCGAAACAAAATCTCCAATTAAGAAATACGAAGTAATCTTTACAGGAAATATGGGATATCCGCCAAATATCGACGCAGCATTTTATTTAGCCAACGAGATTATGCCCCTTGTGAGAAAACAATTCCCCCAGGCTCATTTAGTTCTGGCTGGAGCGACACCCCATCCAAAAATCAAAAGATTAGCCAACACTTATACCATTGTAACAGGATGGGTTGATGATATCCGTGAATGGTACGACACTTCTATGATTTTTATAGCTCCCATGCGCCTTGGAACAGGCTTACAAAATAAACTTCTCGAAGCTATGGCCATGCATCTACCCTGTATTACCTCTTCACTGGCCAATGAGGCCTTGCATGCAATTCCCAATGAAGAAATCCTGATAGGAGATTCGGCCGAAGAGTATGCCAATCATATCATAGATTTACTCGTAAACCCTGCACTCTATAATAAATTAATCCTCAATGGACATCGATTCGTAATCGAGAATTACAGTTGGGAAAATGCCTCGGAAAAATTGAATGCCATACTCACTCATCAAAAGGATTGAAAAGTCAAATAATTACTTATAACTCCCTCCTTCTCTCACATAAATATTTCTTTTCCCGTAAAAAATTCGAATAAACCATAAGAATTCTGGAATAGTTATTATAAACGATTGATACACGTTCTCAGAGGTTTACTTCTTATGGTCATCGTATTCCTTTTTAAAATTTTCCCACGACATCTTAAGATAATGGTTTTCGGCAAAATATACGAGTATTGGCATCATCTCTTCGGGTTTTAGGTATCCTTCAAAAGAAGTCAATTTCTGATTGTTTTCATCCAGTATCACATAAGAAGGATAATACATACGACCCTGAAGTAAGGCAATAGCTAACTGGTGTGCTGATTTTTTGCTAGATGGACAAGTATTCACGTAAATTTTTCCGTTATATCTAATCGAATCACATCGTTCGGCATTCAATTTTCCACAATAGAAGTGTTCATTCATGTAAGATGCTACGGCTTTTTCGGAAAAGGTAGTAGCATCCATTTTTTTACACCAACCACACCAATCGGTGTATACATCGATAAATACCTTTTTCTTTATCTTTCCTTCGTTTTTTGCAATGGCCGATTCGAATGTCTGCCATTGAACAGTGGATTTTTCTTCAGGCTGAAATGCTATCGTTGTTGTAAGTAACACAACAAACAGAACAAGTCTTAATTTTGCAGATTTCATGAATGAATCCATTTGGTTGTACAAAAATAAATCATACATGAATCATAATGGCAAACCCCGTCCAGTTATGCATCATATTTGAAACATAAAACTACCCGCTTACATATCGGATAAAAAGAATGATATGCCCGAATTAACTTACGAATTTGTAAAATCTCTCCCCAAAGCTGAACTTCATTGTCATCTTGATGGATCATTAAGAATGGGTACTATTTTAGAACTTGCGAAGGAGCAAAATATTGAATTACCAGCTTGGGACGAAGAAAACATGAAAAAAATTCTAGTTCCGCCTCTCACTTGCGAAAGTCTTGAAGAGTATTTAAAACCATTCGATATTCCTGTATCAGTTCTTCAGACCCGTGAGGCACTTGAAAGGGCTACCTATGAGCTGGCTCAAGACTGTGCAGAAGGAAACATCAGGTATCTTGAGATTCGATTTGCTCCGGTATTGGATACACAAAAGGGTTTGTCGTTGTAGATGTCGTTCAGGCAGTATTGAATGGAAAAAAACGAGCCGAACGTAATTTCAATATGATTATTAGGAATCATTATTTGTTCTATTCGTCATAATAATCCAGAAGAATCGCTCAAGGCTGCAGAACTTACAGTAGCTTTCAAAAACAAAGGAATTGTAGGTTTCGACCTTGCAGGAGCCGAAGATGGTTTCCCTGCCAAACATTTCAAAGAGGCTTTTTCGCTGATAATCAATAATAATATCAATGCGACGGTCCATGCCGGTGAAGCATACGGTCCCGAATCGATCCATCAGGCTCTTCACATGGTTAGCGCGAACAGAATTGGACATGGTACTCGACTGCGCGAAAGTGGCGACCTGATGAACTACATGAACGACCACCGCATTCCTATCGAAATATGTATCACATCGAACGTTCAAACCAAAGCCGTCGACAGTTTACAAAACCACCCCATACCCTTTTATTATGATTATGGCTTGAGAGTTACACTGAATACCGATAATCGTTTAATTTCAAATACTACTCTTACAAACGAATATATGATTGTCATCAAAAATTTTTGATTTACTGATAAAGATCTTATCGTATTAATAATCAATGGATTCAAATCAGCCTTCCTCAACCATTCCGAAAAAGTTCAACTCATTCATCGAGTATTGGATGAAATGGCTGATTTAGGTATGCCTGTAAAACGCGAATATCTATAAATTAACCGAAAAATAAATTATAAGTTCATAAAACTTGAGGTGGAATTTATTTGCCTTCGTTAATTGTCATTCCATTGACTGATAACGACTTTTACGAAAGAATTGTAATGCCTTTCACCAGAATTTTATCAGAAAATATTCGTCATTGAAATTATATTACTCTGTTTCGAAAATTTACTTGAAGATTAAATTTTACCTTAGCAGAGATTTCATCTTCAAGAAAACACTAAATTCAGAAGAGGATATCCCAAAATATATTGATTAGTAAGTATATATAAAAAGGCTTACCATCATATTTTTATTATGGAATAAAAAAATGTATTTTCGTTGGAAAATTTATAGGTTAGAATTAATGCTAAAGGAATTATTTTGTAAAAAATTTCTAAGCGAATGAAAAACAATCATTTCAAATACTCTACGGCATTATTTCTTGGAATAATAACTCAGCTTACGCAGATAAGTTGGTTAAGGAGCATTTTTGCGCTTTTTGACGGGAATGAGATTCTTTCTGGAATTTGCCTTGCAATCTGGATGTTGTTTACGGGTTTGGGAACAAAAATAAATGGGCAACAATTTTTTGGCAAACATAGTATATTTCCATCCATTGCCTTCGTTATGCAGGGTTTCTTTCCCCTAATTATGGATGTTTTGGCAATTGCATTTCGTAATCATATTTTTATTGCAGGCGTCATGCCTCCAATTCATTGGGTAGCTGCATTTATTTTCGTCTGGCTCGCTCCTTTTTGCTTCTTGTCGGGAATGCTATATGCATGGCTTGTGCTGCAAGCCGATGGTCCGAAAATTTACGGGATGGAATCCATTGGTGGCATGCTGGCAGGTATTTTTTCTATTGTCTTGCTGCTTTTATTCCCGAATAATCAGATAAGTTTCTACCTGATCATTGCACTTGCTTTCATCAATACTACCCTTTGGCTAAATATTCAATACCGTTTCAAATTCCTGTTTACATTGGTTCTGTTTATACTCATTATTGTGCCTTTAATAAAGGTAAATTTTCCAGAAAAAGCCAATCAAAAACTTTTCGAAGGCCAGCATTTGCTTTCGACGCTTGAGACTCCCATAGGCAGGCTTCATCTTACCGAGTACTACGGAGATACGAATATCTATGTGAATGGGCAACCCTATTGTAGTTCTTATCGAGGCCCCGAACCGACTGAAAATCTCCATTTTACCATGCTACAGAAACCTTATGCAAAATCTCTGTTGATTTTAGGGGAAATCGTTCCACGGCTGCTCGAGGAAACCCAATCATGGAATTTCGACCAGATAGTTGCCATCGAGCCCAATCCCTTTGTATGGCCATGGATCGAAGAATTCATTAAAAGCCCGGCTATTCCGAATATTCGACTTGAAAAAGGAGATGCCATTCATCAGATAAAAACGCTGCACGAAACATGGGATGTAATTATCATCAACAACAGCGACCCCGTAAATTTATCTTCCAATAGATGGTTATGTGTTGAATTTTTCTGCTTATTGAAAGAAAAATTGAATCATAATGGGATAATATGTTGCAGGCTTCCTTCGGCCGTAAATTATCCCGAAAGCCAAATGCTTCGAGTATATTCATGCCTTTACCAGACATTATCGAAATATTTTAGCCAAGTTCTTCCTGTTATCGGGAGTCAAACTTGGTTTCTCGCTTCTGATTCGCCGCTCAATCCTAACTGGCATGTTCTGATGAAAAACCCTCCAGTAGCTTCCAACTATGTGAATCCTAACTATTTCGATCCTCAGGAACTCATTAGCAAAAGCAATGACCTCCTATCGCGACTCGATCGGGATGCACCACTCAATACTGCTTTTCGTCCTTCGGCTTTTGCTTTTCAATCATTTTACTGGCTCAGGTTGAATTCAGCTAAGCTTTTATGGATTTTCCCCGCAATTATCGTGCTGATCATAATTCTTCTGTGGCGCCAACCCCGCAAAGGAATAATAGTATTTTTAGGTGGATTTACTGCCTCAACAGGCCAAATTTTAATCCTTTTGCTTACACAAATCATTTTGGGCAACCTTTATATTTTAACCGGTCTAATTTTTGGACTTTTCATGGGGGGCTTAGCCTTAGGCTCTCTTTCGAAATCATTTTCAAATGCAAAACCTTCTTTTGTTCTTTTATTTATGGGATTGACCTTGTTGGTCCCCTCTGCTATTCTTAGCCGTATTGGCCCATGGAGGTTTCCAGAATTCCTTTCTTACTTCATCATTTTTGCCGACGTGATTGGGCTTTCCTATCTCATGGGATTGTTGTATAGAATTAGTCTCGCTACTTCTCAAACTCTGGCAGCCAAATTCTATGCCGCCGATCTTGCGGGTGCTACACTTGGCATGTTGATTCCAACACTCTTCCTAATCCCATTCTTGGGTATCCCAGCCACTGCATCCATTATTACACTCATCTGCATTATTGCTTCTATTATGAATTATAAACTATAAAAAATTATCGACTTAAATCGAAATTAAAATGATATTTTCGATAAAGTTAAAAAGTATCATCATCTGATAAAAATAGTTTCTGGAAACTTCCACAAATCCTTTGAAAAATTTATTTGTTTTTCCCCACTAATTAACCAAACAAATTGAAAAGTATTCAAATATAACCAATTGCACTAAAAATTCTAAAAATCCAATTTTCACTTGAAACGAATAAAATTCAGTTTTATCTGGATTTAAGTTTGTATCTAATCATTATTTGTTTTTGTGTATATTTTTTGCCGTTTATTGCATTTATAAAGGGCTTAAAATTTCCAAGGATATTTTTATCTTATTATTTTAATGATTATTCCATTTTTTTAAATCACGAAATCCTTCAGAATACGAAAAGAGAAAGACTCGAGCCTGACTTAACCCTTTCTTACATATTTCGTAACGTATTATGAATGAATTTATTTAATCCTGCAATAGAAGAATGAAAAAATATTATTTACTCTTTACATTTTAACTATTTATTATGAGGTTAGGAGGATTTAATAAGATAGCCGTATTTCAAGAATAGAATATTGGAAAAGAGGCAGGTAATAATCATAACGAAACAAAAAATCAGGCAAGGGATTCATTGTATAAAAAACTTTTCCAAAATATCAGGCCAATTGTTCATACCCAAAAGAAACCATGATATTTTCATCATTAAAAACAGGGTTCTTATTATAAAGGTTTGTACTCATGAAGAAACTCAGTACGATGATAATTACAAAAAGATTCAACCCGAACAATTATTATTCAGGCGGTGGGAAATCTACCCTGCAACTTTTCTCAACGGTAAATATTTTGTTCTCGATAATACGCCATCTCAACACAAAGGGCTTTTTTGATAAAGAGACTCCATTCATTTTTTATCCATTTCATGAAACTATGCTTAAAATATTTAATAAATCTTCTGTTGAATTTTCTAAAATGAAGTAACTTTGTGAAATGGAATTATGGAAGTAAAGGAAACAATAGCATGACAAGAAGGGATTTTTTACAGAATTCGTTATGTGGTGCTTGTGGGATGGCTCTGGCATGGAAAGGGTTGGATGTCTTTAGCATGAATCCAGCTAGTTTGGGTGATGAGGGGCATGAAGCCATGTTTTATATGAACACACCGAGAGGAATCAAGTGTAAACTTTGCCCTCATGCATGTACGATAGAGCTTGGTAAACGAGGTGATTGCAGGGTAAGAGAAAATCGAAAGGGTCGTTTAATTACTCTTGCTTGGTCGAATCCATGTTCTATTCATGTGGATCCTATCGAAAAGAAGCCACTTTATCATTTTTTACCTGGTTCTCAATCATTCTCCTTGGCAATAGCTGGTTGCAACTTTACCTGTTTGAACTGCCAGAATTGGGAAATTTCGCAAACCAGCCCCGATAAAACACGTAATTATTCACTTTCACCCGAAGAAGCTGTGAAACAAGCCAAGGCACAAAAATGCCAAAGCATTGCTTATACTTATTCTGAGCCCGTTAGTTTTTATGAATATACACTCGAAACTTCTCGCCTAGCGCTAAAAGCCGGTATAAAAAATCTACTCATCTCGAACGGATATATTAATCCTGCTCCTCTCGATGAACTTTGCAATTATATAGATGTAGCTAACATCGATCTGAAAGCTTTCGATGACGACACTTATACTATGCTTGCCAATGGCACATTGCAGCCTGTGCTCGATACCTTGGTCAAACTCAAACAAAAGGGAGTCTGGCTCGAGATAACCAATCTGATTGTTCCTAAATGGACCGATGATGAAAAAATGATCGATAAGATGTGTCGTTGGCTGTCTTCCAATGGATTTAAAGATACTCCGCTGCATTTCAGCCGTTTTTATCCCCAGTATAAACTGAATCGTTTACCACCTACCCCGGTAAGCATTCTCGAAAGAGCAAAAAAAATTGCCGAAAATTATGGCCTGCAATATGTTTATATAGGTAATGTTCCCGGAGCAGAGCAAGGCACCACCTTTTGCCCAAAATGCAAAACCTCTTTAGTAGAAAGGATAGGATTCAAGGTAAAAAAAATGGTGATAGAAAATGGCCGTTGTCCTCGTTGTGGAGCTACTATTCCCGGAAAATGGTCGGCCTGATCAATCGAAATCCAAATTCCATAAATTTCGGTAATGATTCAACATGACAAACCATCAAATTATATAATATTTTACTGAGTACTGCCATCATTGTTTTTCCATCTGGCTTTTAGCTAAACAGAACAAAAAAGATCGTCAGCCATTTTATATGGGCGATCCAAAATCCCATCTTCTATTTTAAATAAAAAAATTCGACTTTCCTGTATGTTTTAACTAAAGTTTATTATCTCTTTGAAAAGGCTTTCTTCACTCATAGATTAATTATATGAAAAGGAGAAAAGGAAGCAAGGAAGTTTTCGATGGTTATTTCAAGTTCGAAGGTCGGTATATTTGGTATTACGGTTACAAGACAAAAGGCAATGATACGCTTCACCTGTATCTGGAAGAAAAACTACATGTCGAAGAGGAAAAGGATTTTCTGGAGAGAATAGAAAATGGATCAAAAGTTTACACCATAGAATGATTCAACAAAAAGAATCCAGAGTTTGGTACGATTGCTCTGCTTACAAATGCTGAAAAGACGCCACAGAAGATTTACTCGAATATAAAAGTCGTGGAGAGGCGGAGCAAATGATTGACACCTTGAAGGACGTAGTAGAAGCCGATATGAGTTACATGCAAAACGAATTTGCACTCGAAGGCTGGATGTTTATCAATTTCATTGCCTTACACTGATATTATAGAATATATCAATTGTTGACAAAACATGAACTCAATGGAAAATTTTTCACTTTTTGCTTGATTAATTTTCTAACCAGAATAAAAACGAATGAAAATCAACGATAAATAAAATACCATTAAAATTACCAAGGGAGGAGCTAACCTTTTGAAAAAATTGTAGCTGCCTAAAACGTAAATTTTGCGAATTAGGTCTTAAATAAACTTATTTCCAAACCATCTAACGATTCCGGAAGCATAATTTTCGATCTACTTATTCTTGTGACAATTCAGAACTCTCGATTTAAGCCGAATCAAGGGGTCCGAATAATAGAAGTGAAGTGAGTAAGTGTTGGAACAGAGATTTTTTTCGAATAAATTCGTCGTATTCACTGCTCTTTCTTATCTTCGCATAATAAAAATACAAGTATGAAAAACGCATTTGCTTCTATTCTATTGATAATCATTGTTTTTAGTTCGATATTGGCTCAGGATGATATAGCGTTTTATAGTCAAAAGGCATTACGAACGCAAAACAGAATATACAATCCCGACATTAAAACCGTTTTGATCTTTCCAACGGGTTACCCCTTAGAAATGCCTGTAATTTCGCTTAATTCGGACAAAACGCTACAACTGCAATTCGACGATTTGGCAGGTGGAGTCAAAAATTTTCAATACACCTTCCTTCATTGCGATGCCAATTGGGAACCATCTCAACTAAGGATGAATGAGTATATGGAAGGATTCGACTCGGATGAGATTCGTGATTACAAATTTTCATTCAACACCACTACCTCCTATACGCATTACTCGTTAATATTTCCGAACGATCGTATCAGGCTCACCAAATCAGGAAATTATCTTCTTGTAGTTTATCTCGATTCGCCTACTCAGCCAGAGTTTTCCTTACGATTCATAATTTATGAACCCAGAGTAATAATTCAGGATGTTAAAATTGGCAGAGCACATTTACCTGCTTATATGAATACCAAACATGAAGTTGATTTCACAATTCGGCCGGTGAAATACAAGATTCCTGTACCGGACAGGGATCTCACCATTGTGATTCTCCAGAACTGGCGTTGGGACAATGCGCTTACAATAAAACAGCCCCGCAATATTACACCCGACTTGTTGGATTATGATTATGAAGAAGAGAATTTATTCGATGCAGGCAATCAATATCGCTCGGTCGATATTAAAAGTTTACGCTATCGTTCGGAATATATCGCAGACATCCTCTATCTTGCCGATGGTTACCATGTAGTGATGCAGCTTGATCGAATCAAGGCAGGCAAGCCGTTTGTAAACGATCCCGACCTCAACGGTCGTTTATACATCAAAACAGAAGACATGGAACACAGCGAAACTGAAGCCGATTACGCCATGGTACATTTTTCACTTCCATTGGGATACCCATTGGCACATGCAAGCATTTTCATTATGGGTGAACTTACAGGAAATTCCCTCCAGCCAGAAGCCAAAATGATTTATAATTACGAAACTATGCGATATGAAGGAAGTTTACGATTGAAACAAGGGTATTATAATTATATTTATGTCGTGGCCAATCATGAATCCGGTGCAGGTGATACTTCCATCATCGAAGGAAACTTCTGGGAAACCGACAACGAATACACCATTTTGGTCTATCATCGCGAACCAGGTGAAATATTCGACAAACTTGTAGGTTATTATCAATCGGGTAATGAATACAGTCCAAAGCAATAAGGGAAGGATGAGATATTTTTAAAGAATTACTTTTGTATAAATTTTTTGAAGAATGGAAAAAACCGAGAATGAGGTGATTATTATTGGGGCAGGCAACGTAGGGACTCATCTGGCACACCAACTCGACAAAAAAAATTTTACCATCAGGGGAATATGCAGCCGTACGATTCAGTCGGCACGGCAACTGGCAAAATACTATGTATGCGAGTCATGGACGAATGCAGCCTTAATTCCTCCCGACGCACAATATTATTTTATATGCGTGAACGATGAAGCCATTGCAAAGGTGGCGGATGCCATGCCCCAAACCAACGGCTTGGTTATGCATACTTCAGGCTCGACACCTATCGAAGTCCTGTCACGTTTCCCTAATCATGGCGTTTTTTATCCTATACAAACCTTTACCAAAAATCACGAAACCGATTTTTCGCTGATCCCGATTTGCATCGAGGCCTCTAATAAAAAGAACCTCAATATTCTTAAAAAATTAGCCCTTCAATTTTCGAACAACATTATCGAAGCCAATTCGGCTCAAAGAAAACACATTCATTTATCAGCCGTTTTTGCTTGCAACTTTACCAATTACATGTATGTGATAGCACACGATATTCTCAATGAACAAAAATTGCCTTTCTCTATTCTTTTGCCTCTTATACTCGAATCATTCGAAAAGGTTACGTTGATGGAACCATGGCAGGCCCAAACCGGCCCGGCTGTCAGAGGCGATTCTTCAATTATTGAAGAACATATAAGAATGCTTTCCGAAAATCCCGATTATGAGGTTATTTATCGCATTATCTCTGAACAAATCACCAAACGAAAAAATAAAGAAAAAACAGAGTGAATTATAAAGAATTACTTCATCAGATTACTACGTTCATGTTCGACTATGATGGTGTGCTTACCACGGGAGAAATTTTCATTCTACCTGATGGTGAAGTTCTAAGAGGAGGATATGTGCGTGATGGTTATGCCATTCAGCATGCCATAAAGAATGGCTATCGGATTGTAATAATTAGCGGAGGCAAGAGTGATTCGATGGTTCATCGCCTGAATGCCCTAAAAGTAAATGACTTTTTCTTAGGCATTGCCGATAAACTCTCCATCTTCAATGAATATATTCATCTTCATCATATTGAACCTCAGGGTGTTTTGTATATGGGGGATGATATTCCCGATCTCACCGTAATGCAGCAGGTTGGCTTACCTTGCTGCCCTGCCGATGCCTCTGAAGAAATAAAAGCAATCTCTCTTTACATTTCTCACAGAGAAGGAGGCAAAGGTTGCGTAAGAGACGTGATCGAGCAGGTGATGAAGCTTCAAGGGAAATGGATGAATGGAGACGCATTTTACTGGTAAGCCAGATATTGTTATGGGAAAATCCTTACTCTGCAGAATTAAAACCCAGTTCACTGTTTATGCATGCCTTTTACGGTGGATCAACCTATTGATGATATTGCTCATCGTCCTCATCATTCGTTATGGCTTCTTCCTGCCGCTTTATATGGCTATAGGATTAGCTTCGCCTCTCAGCCATACAATATATTTCCTCGTCGTACTGTCAATTGTGCTAATCACCGCAGCAGGCTATATAGTAAATGATATTTACGACCAGAAAATAGATCGCCTGAACAAACCTACAAGGTTAGTAATAGGACAGGCGGTGAGTGTAAGCCGAGGATGGATCCTATATGTTGCTTTGAATATTTTTGGTTTGATTTCAGGGGGAATAGCAGCTCTACAGATAGAGCAACCTATGCTCTTATGGTTGTTTGTTTTATCGTTCGGTCTGCTTTGGTATTACTCGGCCTATCTAAAACGAAAACCCTTCTGGGGAAATTTTCTCGTGTCTTTCCTCTCGGCTTTAGTCATTATTACACCTTGGCTTTTCGAATTTTATGCACTGTTGCTTAAGCCTGACGAATGGATTGCGTTTTATCGTTTCTATCCTCATGTAAATTATATTATACTGTCGTTGAGTATTTTCGCTTTTATTAGCACATTGATAAGAGAAATTATCAAGGACGCCGAAGACATGGAAGGCGATCAAACTTATGAATGCCAAACCCTGCCCATTATTCTTGGATGGGAAACTACGCACAGAATACTGCAGGCTCTCATTGCTTTGATGATGATTCTGTTAGCAATGGCGCAATATTGGCTTCGATCCCACCATTATAACCTTGCATTTTACTGGTATTTCACGGTTCAATTCTTATCGATCCGTTTGCTTACGGTGCTCCCCGCCGATGTCAACAAAAACCAGTTGCATCGCTGTTCATCCCTTGCTAAGATTACTATGCTGGCGGGAATACTTGGGATCCTTGCACTGATCCCTCCTTTGTTTTCGACATAACACACTATCTATGAATAAATTATCAAATCTTTGATTAATCCGATTAATTATGATAGAGATATTCAACAAAGCCTTGATCAGCAGATTCATAAAGTTTATAATCGTGGGATTTTCAGGACTTATTGTTGACTATGGTATTACAGCATTTTCGAAGGAAATTTTAAAAATACAGCGCTTCATATCTAATGCAATGGGATTTATTTGTGCAGCCTCATCGAACTACTATCTGAACCGAATCTGGACCTTTTCGAGCACTAACCCAGAAGTTGTTAGAGAATTCGGCTTCTTTTTCGTTATTTCATTGATAGGTTTGGGTATTAATAGCCTTATTCTATGGTTTGTCCTTAAAAAATTCAAACTGAACTTTTACCTTGCAAAGATCTTTGCTATTGCGGGAGCAACACTTTGGAATTTTTTCGCCAATGCTTTTATTACCTTTCAGATGCCAATCTAATTAACCATCTCCTGCCCTTCCAAAATGTTATATTTTCTTTTACAACGCTGTCAGATATGTTCATTTCTATATATTTTACCCGGCTATAACTATTTAAATAACACATTTTCGATAAGGATGAGAAATCAGATATGGATTTTTCCTGAATTGTTATAAATAATTCAAAAGAAATTTCAGTTTAATATCTGTAATTAAAAAACCGATACTTGTTTTCTCCCAATTCGATCTTTCCCTACTTATTATGAATTGAAAAAATTCTAACGGACATGGTTGGAGAAATGAAATGAGTTGGATAACAGTAAGTCATCAGAAGAAAAAACTTCATTCTGTTCTTGAATTCAAAAAAGAGGCAGGAAAATATAATAGAGAAAGGGAAATAGCTCAAATTGCGATGAGCACGAATTATTTATAGTGGCCTCGATACGGGCTTCGCCCTACTCGGCCACCTACCTTCATTGACTGTCGAGTAATCCGTCATAGCGCATCGAGATAAGCGCCTTTCAAGTTTTTTTATAGATAATTCAGGATAAAAAAGAAGAGGGGAGTATATTCGATCTCATCCTATCTTTTGAAAGCCTGCCAACATATTCCAGTGAGGTCATAGACTCAGCGAAATACATAAAAAAATCTAAATCAGGCAATTATGGTTCGATGGATGGTAGCCTATTTCAACCATTGATCCAGCCAATCGAAGAAGACTCGTTGCCAGAGCACAGAGTTTTGAGGTTGCAATACCCAATGATTTTCGTCAGGAAAATAAAGGAACTCGGCTGGTATTCCCCGAAGCACAGCGGCATTAAAGGCGCTCATACCCTGTGAGGCCACGATTCGATAATCTTTTTCACTGTGAATGATTAAAATCGGTGTATCCCATTTATCTACAAAGCGATGGGGCGAATTGGCAAACGAGCGCTGGGCAATGGCATTATCTTTATCCCAGTAAGGACCGCCGAGGTCCCAATTTACAAACCACATTTCTTCAGTTTCGAGATATTGAGCTTCGAGATTGAACATGCCATCATGAGCAATAAATGCTTTGAATCTTTTATTGTGATGCCCTGCCAGCCAATAAACACTGAATGCTCCATAACTTGCGCCAATAGCACCCAGATGGTTTTCGTCGCTCCAGGGTTCGCTCGTTACATCGTCAATAGCCGATAAATAGTCCTTCATGTTTTGGCCACCATAATCTCCCGAGACCTGTTCCTTCCATTCCTGTCCGAAACCCGGTACTCCGCGTCGGTTAGGAGCTACAATTATATATCCATTAGCCGCCATAAGCTGAAAATTCCATCGGTACGACCAAAACTGGCTCGTAGCATTTTGAGGACCTCCTTCACAAAAAAGCAGGGTGGGGTAAGATTTTGTACTGTCAAAATGAGGAGGGAAAATAACCCACGACTTCATCATTTTTCCATCGGTGGTTTTGGTCCAGCGTTCCTCAACTTTTCCCAGAGTAAGCCGAGCAAATAAATCTTTGTTGATGAATGAAATTTCAGTAAATTCTCCATTGCTGGGATCGATGGAGAAGATTTCGTCGGGTTGTTGGATACTCATTCTAATCCCATAAAGTTTATCCCCTCCATCCAAAACTGTTTTAAAATCATGCATTCCATCGGTAACTTGCCGGATTTCGCCATCTGCCATAGAATACGAATAAATCTGATAAGTAGCCTGGTGATTACTGATAAAATAGATCAGGTCGCCATGTTTGCTCCATGTAATCTGACTTACATCCCCGTCGAATCCTTGACTGGCATAGATTTTTTCGCCAGTGAATAAATTCAACAAAAACAATCTTTGTTGATCGGCTTCGTAGCCGTCTCTTTCCATGCTCCACCATGCCAGATATTTACCATCGGGTGAAAATACGGGTTCCATGTCATAGCCCATCATTCCTGAAGTTAAATTAGTAGTTTGTCCAGTCGCCAACGAATAAGCATACAAATCGGTATTGGTGCTCAGGGCATATTCTTTCCCCTGTTTTTTCCGACATGTGTAAATAATGGTTTTGCTATCGGGGCTAATGGCTACTTGTTCCATTCCACCGAATGGTCTTATGGGCGATTCCCATGGTTCGCCATTCATGATGTCTTTGCCTTGGCTTACTGGCTGGCCGTTAAAAGTTGTAATAAATATGTGCGAAAAAGCATCTACCCATGAATCCCAATGACGATACATCAAGTCATTCATCAATCGGCCGCTGGTTTTGTCGAGCCCTTCGAAAAGTTTCTTCTTGATTCGTTGCCGGGGAACATCCGAAACATAAACCAACAGCGACATATCGGCTGAAAATTTATAACCATTTACTCCATTCTCAACTCGAGTAAGCTGTTTGCGGTTTTTCCCATTTTTATCCATTATCCAAATTTGTGGTGTGCCCGATTCGGAAGAAATAAAGGTAATTTTTCCGTCGGGGGTCCATCGGGCTTCATACTCCGAAAATGGTGTATGCGTAATCCGGCGGCAATTGTTTCCATCTGAATTCATCAAGTAAAGCTCATGGTTTCCTTTATTTTTATCCAGATTATACCAAGTAACTCTAAAAAGAATTTCACTGGCGTCGGGCGAGAGTTGAATATCACTTACCCGTCCAATATTCCACAATAATTCGGCAGTTAGCAGGTCATTTTCAAGCTGAAGGGTTTTAGGCCCGATAATTTCATCGCTGGTACCTTTCTTTTCTTGTCTTACACATGCCGTAAGGCTCATGACGAGGCAAATAGAAATAAAAAGATTTCGATTGATTTTATACATGTTACGATGATTTTAGTTGATTAATCTATCAAAAATTATTTTACCGGTTTTTGATGACACAAATATTGCAATAAAAATTCATAAGGCAGAATAATTTTCGCATCCATCATGTAATCGTATTGGAAATTAATTCTTAATGAAATGAAACTGCAATAATGAATTGTATTGGTCATGGCAAATCATTCACATTTCTGAGCTAAGCAGAGCTTTTCGTTATTTTTGCCCGAAATTTTGACGGAATGGAAAGTTTCTGGAATCTGCTTATTCATAATATACAGCGGACTGCACCCCTCGAATTCATTGCAGTAGGTTTTGGTCTTCTAAGTGTTTTCTTTATTATGAAGGAAAATATATGGGGATACCCTACGGGTCTTTTGAATGTGGGACTATATGTGTATTTGTGTTTCAAGGCCGGCTTATTTGCCAATATGGGAATCAACGTGTTTTATTTTATCGTGAGTATTTATGGATGGTACAATTGGGCTCATCCGGGAGAACAAGAGACCCGATTGCGTGTAAAGCGGCTGAATCGCAAAGAAACTCTAATAGCCATCTGCAGCATGATGATTCTTCTCTTTTTCATCTGGAGGTTATTACGAGATTTCCCCGAGAGCTCTTATCCTTTTTTTGATGCACTAACGACATCGATTTTTATCATTGCCATGGTACTTCAAGCTTTGAAGTGTCTCGAAAGCTGGATTTTATGGATTGCGGGCGATTTTATAGCTATTCCCTTGTTTGCTTCGAGCGGATTGGCCTTTACATGTTTGCAATACCTTGCATTCCTCATTATGGCTATTTCTGGATTCTTTTCATGGAAAAAATCTCTCTTGCGAAATGATTAAAATTTCCATTACCGGGCCTGAATCTACCGGAAAATCTTGGTTATCCGAAAACCTCGCTTATGTTTTTAATACGATTTGGGTGAAAGAATATGCCCGGGAATATCTCGAACGCCTCGATCACCCTTATACAATTGATGATGTGATTACAATTGCTCGCAAACAAAGGCAACTCGAGCATGAAATAGCAAGCTATAAACCTCATCTTATGTTCTGCGATACCGATATGCTGGTATGCAAAATTTGGTGCGAGGTAAAGTTTGGCTATTGCCCACCTCAAATTATCGAGCTATATCAAGAAGATGATTATCAACTCTATTTACTGATGGACATTGATTTACCTTGGGTGTACGATCCTTTGCGCGAACACCCACACTTCAGGCAAGAGCTTTTCAAAATATACTTGAATACTTTGACATTAGACCATAAGCCCTTCGAAGTGATAAAGGGCTTAAATGGGGAAAGGCTTATAAATGCCGTGAATGCTATTATGCATCATTTTGTCGGAATCAAGGAAATGCTAATCCCAGAAAGAATCCAATCGTACGAGTAAAATTCCATCACTTCGAGTGGCTTTCATACCTTTGTACTTCATTCTTCAAAAGTGTTCGTCATGTCGGTATCCGATAATCTAAAAAAAATTCTATCAACTTTACCTCAAGGGGTTAAGCTCGTAGCAGTTACCAAAACTCATCCGCCCGAAGTGATAATGGAAGCTTACCAAGCAGGCCATAATATCTTTGGAGAAAACAGGGCACAGGAGATGCGCTCAAAGTATGAAGTGCTTCCCAAAGATATCGAGTGGCATTTCATAGGACATTTGCAATCCAATAAAGTGAAATACATTGCGAAGATTGCAAACATGATACAGTCGATAGACAGTCTTTCCCTTCTAAAAGAGGTTGATTATTACGCAAAGAAGAATAAAAGAATCGCATCATGTTTATTGCAATTTCATATCGCCACTGAGGAAACCAAATTTGGACTCAATTGGGAAGAAGCCTGTAAGTTATTAGAAGATCCGTCCATAACCCAATTGAAAAATATTTCCATTGAAGGAGTAATGGGTATGGCATCCTTTACCGAAGATAAAAATCTTATAAGGAAAGAATTCAAACAATTGCGTATGTATTTCGAAGAATTGAAACAGCTCTACTTCTTTCATCAAAATTCATTTTGTGAGATTTCGATGGGAATGACCAACGATTACCACATTGCGATCGAAGAAGGCAGCACTATTGTACGTATTGGCTCTGCTATATTTGGGTCGAGGTTGTAAACACGATAAATACTAACTATCGAGGATTGTTACGAATACAGGAAACGTTTGATACTATTTTTTGGGGTTTTTTCGAATTCATGAGGATAGATTTCGATGCGGCTCACATTCATATACGCAGGAATCTTTTTGTTCATCTCTTCTCTTAGTTTGTTGTAGCTTTCAGACAGCTGGTTTTCACCAATCTTGTCCTTATCAGCTTCTTCCATATTTGGATAAATCAATGCTACCAGTTGATTCTTCCGTTCCACAACCAGTGATTCGGTTACATAAGGCCAGTTATTGATAATGGATTCAATTTCTTCGGGATAGATGTTTTGCCCTGATGGGCCAACAATCAGGCTTTTGATTCGGCCCTTGATATAGAGAAATCCATCGGAATCCATGATGCCCAGATCGCCCGTACGCAGCCATCCATCATTGGTAAAAGTTTCCCGAGTAGCCTCAGGATTTTTATAATAGCCCACCATCACATTTTCTCCTTTTACCAAAATTTCGCCAACTTCTTTCTGAGGATCGGCTGAATCAATTTTCATTTCTAAGGTATCCACACATCTACCACACGAATTAAGGCGATTTTCGTACCAGGGAGCGTAAGTAATCAGTGGACCGCATTCCGTAGTTCCATAGCCTACCGTAAATGGAAATCTTATCTTCCTCAAGAAGATCTGAACCTCCTCGTTAAGTGCTGCACCTCCAATGATGAGTTCAATGAAGTTATCACCGAAAAAATCCAAGAGTTTCTGAAGGACTTTCTTATACACTATGTTTTCGATGAAAGGAATGCCGAGAAATATTTTCATGCGTGGGGTAGAAAGTGTTGCTTTTACCTGAGTCTTATAAATCTTCTCGAGTATGAGAGGAACAGAAAGAATAAGACGGGGTTTAACCTCGGAAAAAGCCCGCATCAATACTTGAGGTGATGGCGTCTTCCCAAGAAAGGTGATATGACAACCCAGAGTAAAGGGGTATAAAAATTCGATAGAACATCCGTATGCATGCGCCAGTGGCAATAAGCTCAGAATACGGTCGCCTGGCTTCAAGAGCATGTGATTTCTCGAAAAAACAATATTAGCTGTAATGCTATTGTGTGTCAGCATTACCCCCTTCGAAAAACCAGTGGTTCCAGAAGTGTAAATAATGGCCAGAAGCTTGTCGTTGGATGGAACCTGCCAGTTGATACATGTTTTATCCTGTAGATTCGATTTTATCCGATTGAATTCCTCGACATTATCCAGAAATGTATCCTGAGTCGCATAAAGACAGGAAAAATCATCTAAAGAAATGCTCATCATTATTGTAAGCATCTTCGAAGCATCCAAAGCTTCCCATAGAGACTGCGAAGCGAATACGAAGCAACTCTCCGAATGATTCATCAAATGATGAACTTCGTTAGGCCCAAAGTTAGGCAGTATGGGGACTACTATGGCTTCGTAGGTAATAACCGACAAATAAGCAATTGCCCAGTTGCTCGAATTCCGACCATAAATGGCTATTTTATCCCCTGCTTTTATTCCGCATTTTTGATAGAGCTGATGTAAATAATGGATATGACTGGCAACCTCGGCAAAAGAATAGGTGCCACCCTCATAATCGCTAAAGGCCTTGAGATCCCAATTGGTCTCAAGACTCTCATTTACAAGTCCGACGTATGATTCTTTCATCATGGATATAGGATTTTAGAAATAGTAAAATGCTAAAGTAAAGTATTTGATCGAATAAGCGTAATCTTCAGGAATTCTTTCAATTTGGAATAGAGACCAAAGAATAAAGATACACCAAAAAATAGAAATAAGTCTTTATCAATGAAAAAATCTTGAAGAAAAATTTTATAAAGTAAACCAATCCTTAACAAAAACAATTTTATCTATGGGTTCAGAACGATGCCGAAATTCGTTTTTCCTTGGATCATAAATGTATTGCTCTCGATAATACTCAATATTGGTAGCAATTTCGTAGGTTGTAGCCGCTGCAATTTCGAGCTCTTCATTCGTCATTGTAGGATGAAGTGAAAGCCTGACCCAGCCAGGTTTTTCCGAAAAATCGCCCTGATTGATTTTATCGGTAATGCGTTTCGATTGTTCGTAACTTACATTCAATAAATAATGTCCATATGTACCGGCACAAGTGCAGCCACCTCTTACCTGTATTCCAGCCAAATCGTTCAAGAGTTTTACGACTAAATTGTAATGTACGTTATCTATATAAAACGAAAAAACGCCCAGTCGATCTTCGAATTCATCGGCCAGAATATGAACATGAGGGATTCGACGAAATAATTCGAAGGCCTTTTTAACGAGCTGTTGTTCACGTTGATGAATGTTTGGGGTTCCCATTCGATTTTTCAGCTCGATACACAAAGCTGTCCGGATGGCTTGTAAAAAACCTGGAGTGCCTCCATCTTCACGAAGTTCGATGTCGTCGATATATTTATATTCTCCCCATGGATTTGTCCAATCCACTGTTCCTCCTCCAGGCTGATCGGGGACAGGGTTATGATAGAGTGATGAATCGAAAATCAATACACCGCTGCTTCCGGGACCACCAAGAAACTTATGGGGCGAAAAGAAAATAGCATCGAGCTTCTCGAGCGGGTTGTCGGGATGCATGTTAATATCTACATAAGGAGCTGAAGCGGCAAAATCTACAAAACACAAACCTCCATAACTATGAATGAGTTTGGCAATTTCGTAATAGGGTGGCTGTATTCCCGTAACATTCGAACAAGCCGTGACCGAGGCAATTTTAAATTTTCTGTCTTTATACTTTTTTAACTTGTCTTCCAGATCATTTAAATCGACTTCCAAGTTTGGGGTATGACCAATCACTTCGACATCGGCCGCGGTTTCGAACCATGAAGTATGATTGCTGTGATGTTCCATGTGCGTAATAAACACAATGGGTTTGTCCCTTTCAGCAAGACAGGTGGAACTGAATAAACGTCCACAAAATTTCAATCCAAGAATCCGCTGCAATTTATTTACAACACCCGTCATTCCAAAACCATAAGTGATGATGACATCATGAGGACTGGCATGTACATGTTGTTTGATCAACTGATGAGCATATTGGTACGATTTGGTCATCAGTGTCCCAGTTTCGCTGGTTTCGGTATGAGTATTGGCTACCCAGGGGCCGAAAACATTCAACATTTTTTCTTCGATAGGTTTGTAGAGCCTGCCGCTTGCAATCCAATCGGCATAGATGAGTTTCCTGCACCCAAAAGGAGTCTCGATCATCCTTTCATTCCCAACTATATTCTTACGAAATGGCGAAAAGTAATCTTCAATCATAAAACGAATGATTCGGAAAATGGGGCAAATTTACAGGTTTTTGTGAAGGAGTATGAAATATAATGTTGCAAGGAGTGCACAAACATTGGGGATTTTAAGCCAAGGAAACAGGAAAATATGCTAATAGGAAAAAGAAGAAGAAATATAAAAATAACTCCTTTTCATTCTTTATTCCCCCATCGCCAATTACCATCTGTTTATATTTTATATTTTCAACCCAAGCTTTTAATTTTCCTAAAAACATTTTCAACTTTTTTACTAAACTTTGACAAATAGAAAAATTATCCTATCACTTGAATTTTTGAAATTCAATGAGTTTTTTGAAGAAAAAAGAGAAATTACCCCATCATCGCATATTCATCCCTTTTAATAGAAAGGCTCTCGACTCGCCTTGATGAAACTCCGAAACAAATTGGAGAAAGAGTCACAATAAGATATGGAGTAAAATAGAACAATTCATGCGGTTTTTGTCGGTAGGAGCCTATCAATATTGGTCTCGTGAGGACACTATTTATAACAACAAGCTTTACCACATATTATATCTTGAGCAACACTGTTTATCCTTAGTTACTTTTAAGTATTGCGAAGCTATCAAAGAAGACAATTTGAAACGAATTTATATAATCGATTGCAATTGTGCTGCGTGTGGAGAAAATGAGGTAATATTATATGACTTTTCGAAAACCATTGACAACACTGTTTTTGTTGGTGTGAAAGGCCTTTGGTCGGGCAAGCTATTGAATCATAACCGAAATATATTCGATTCTCGTTGAAGATGGATGCAGAAAGAGATTTCACTTTTACGAGTATGTAGAAAAATGGATGAATAGTATTGGTAGTACCTTCGGGTTGCTTTCGCCTATTTACCCTTTCCCTACAGGTTTTATTGTGAAGAAATTAATATGTATGAGGCAAAATGATACCGTAAAATATCTGAATCCTGATTATGAAACTTGTTTTCTGTTATTTGAAGGAGTTCCTTCTCATTCGGAAAAATCCAAGTTAAATATATTTCACCATCCGGTAATAGGAACAAGCATAACTCAATGATTTCTATAGAGGTTATAAGTTCCTTGAATTTTACAATTTATGGGGCTAAGACACAGGATCAGCGATGTTTTCAATATATCCAAGCAAGATTCCCAGTTTTTTTCATTACCCTTACAAAACCAAAAGTCAATATTCTTGATCTCTGGAATAAAGATAGGTTTTACATTTTCTACTTCAAAATTGATTTCGAAGATATAGTTAATAAAGTCCTGAAGGAATGAATCCAAAACTTGGATGTCAATTTTGGTGGTTTTTGCGGCTGCAATAAGCCGAGCTAAAGGATTGATATCGGTTCCTATTGCATTTATTCCTTGCAAGTTAGCCTCAACCAAGGAGGTTCCAGTACCACAATATGGATCAAATAGTAGTTTTGATTTTTTACCAAAATTTTCGATGATTCTCCTTGCCACTTGAGGAATTGCCATTGCAGGATAGGAGTGAAAGCAATGCGTATATTCTTTTGTGTTTGCGTTTCGGAAATCCCAATTATCATCATAAATCCTATGATAACGTATTTGATAATCAACTTTAGCCTCATTTGCCTCTGTTGTTCCCTCCTCAAATGATCTCCTGTTAATCAAATTCTTTTGAGATTTTATTCCATGTAACGAAGTAAGCCTTTTACTTTTTGTCATGATGCAATTTCATCTTTTAACCTTTATGATAAACAATCATTATCAAATAAATTAAAATTTGCCATTGAATATAACTCCAGTTAATTCAAAGAATTATAGCAATATTGATTAAAATGAGTGTTCCAAAAGCATTGAAAAACTTTCTATTACCATCAAAAATTATACTGGGAAAAGTTTTGGCAATCTCTGAGATAAAGCTCACTGAAAAAATCTCATGCAATTAACAAATTAATTGAATATGAATGAATAAAGTAAGCTCAGGAAGAAGGTGAAGCTTTTACTTCCGAGGTGTTTTGTAATTTAGCCAGGCCAAATAATTTGAGAGATAGATGTCCGGAAAAGAACAAAAACTCGAATTGGCATTTACGCCTTTACTATTTCGGCATGATGCATTGTCTGCACCCTATGTGGTTGTGTTGATAGATATTCTGAGGGCTACAACTTCTATTTGTACGGCCTTTGCTCATGGAGTGGAAGCCATGATTCCCGTGGCAAGCCTCGAAGAAGCAAGACATTATAAGGAATGGGGATACATTATAGCCGCTGAGCGTGAAGGAATTAAACCCGATTTTGCCGACCTAGGTAACTCAGCCTTTCACTTTATGAAACCCAAATTAAGAGGAAAAACCATAGTGTATAGCACTACAAACGGAACTCAGGCATTTTCTGTTGTTGGTTATACTATCGATGTAGTAATAGGTGCTTTTGTGAATTTAAGCACTCTAACCAAATGGCTCATCGAGGATGGCAGGAATATTTACCTTTTATGTGCAGGTTGGAAAGGCAATTTCAATTTGGAGGACACTGTGTTTGCTGGAGCACTGGCTGCATCTCTTATGCAATCGAGTCAAATAATTATCCAAAGCGATGCCGTTATGGCTTCTATTGACTTATGGAACCTGGCTAAAAACAACCTTGCCGAATATCTTCTCAAGACCGAACATAGCCAAAGGCTAAAACGACTGGGGCTCGACGATGTTATTCCCTACTCTCTTACCTTCGATACCTGCCCTGTAGTACCCATGGCTCGAAACGGCATGATTCGTCTTGCCACGCAAACAAATCATGAACATTTTTACGATTAAAACCGTTTTTAAATCTTCATATTATGAATAAGATTTCTTACACTTTATTACTTGCCTTCGTTATGATCACAGCATGCAACCAAACCCAAAAGAAACAACCAAACGAGGAATTTCGTTGGCAAATCGATCGCTTTGCCGACATCAAAATTATGCGTTATCAAGTTCCAGGCTGGGATAGTTTAAGTCTTCAGCAAAAAGAGCTCATTTATGATTTGAGTCAGGCAGCACTTTGCGGACGCGATATCATTTTTGACCAGAATTATAAATATAACCTTGCTATTCGACGCACGCTCGAATCCATCTACGAAAACTATAGAGGCGAGCGCAGTGGAGCCGACTGGGACAATTTCATGGTTTACTTGAAAAGGGTGTGGTTTTCAAATGGTATCCATCATCATTATTCTATGGATAAGTTCTTACCCCAGTTCAGTAAGGAATATTTTCTGCAGTTAGTGGCTGATTGCCCCGATAATACTCTCCCTCTTCAAGTGAATCAATCGAAGGATGAGTTTTTGGGCTGGATTTCTGATATCATCTTTAATCCTGAGATTGCCCCAAAACGTGTTTGTCTTGATGCTTCGAAAGATTTAGTAACCTCTTCGGCCTGCAATTTTTATGAAGGAGTTACTCAAAAAGAAGTAGAAGAATTTTACAATAGTTTTAAGATTCCTGACCCACAACGGCCTCTTTCGCTCGGATTGAATTCGAAAGTCGTGAAAAAGAAAGGTAAAATCGTTGAAATTCCTTATGTCGCCGATGGACTTTATGGGCCTGCCATTCAAAAGATCATTTACTGGCTCGAGAAGGCGGTAAATGTGGCGGAAAACGAAAACCAGAAAAAAGGTCTACTCATGCTCATCGATTATTACCGAACGGGCGATTTATATACATGGGATCAGTACAACATTCTTTGGGCACAGGACACTTCCTTCGTAGATTACGTAAATGGTTTCATCGAAGTTTATGGCGATCCTCTGGGACGCAAGGCCACATGGGAATCGGTAGTAGATTTTCGGAATGATGAGGCCACACGCCGTACCAAGATCATCAGCCAAAATGCACAGTGGTTCGAAGATCATTCCCCCATCGATCCTCGTTTCAAGAAACCAAAGGTTAAGGGAGTCTCGGCCAAAGTGATTACGGTAGCACAATTGGGTGGCGATTGTTATCCCTCGACTCCTATTGGGATCAATTTGCCAAATGCCGATTGGATTCGCAAAGAACATGGTTCGAAATCGGTTACCATGGAAAACATTACTTATGCTTACGATCAGGCTTCGTTAGGAACGGGATTTCTCGAAGAATTTTGTTATTCTCCCGAAGAAGTAGAAATGGCAAAAAAATATGGGCCCTTGGCCGATAATCTTCACACCGACCTTCATGAATGCCTCGGCCATGGTTCAGGTCAACTTTTACCTGGCGTAAGCAGCGAAGCTCTCAAAAATTATCAATCTGCCCTCGAAGAAGCTCGTGCCGATTTGTTTGCATTATATTACATGAGGGATCCAAAAATGATAGAGCTCGGACTCATTCCCAACCTAGATGTTGCCAAAACCGAGTACATTGCCTATATTCGGAATGGATTGATGACTCAGCTCACCCGTATCGAACCCGGTAAAAACATCGAACAGGCTCACATGCGTAACCGCCAGCTTATTGCTGCCTGGTGTTATCAAAAAGGCCTACCCGAAAAAGTCATCGAAAAAAAGGTAAAAGATGGAAAAACCTACGTAATTATCAATGATTATGAACGTTTGCGTTCTCTTTTTGGACAATTACTTGCAGAAATCCAGCGCATCAAATCGGAAGGAAATTACACGGCAGGCAAGGAATTGGTAGAAAACTATGCCGTCAAAGTTGACCAAACTTTGCATAAGGAAATTCTCGAACGCTATAAAAAATTGAATCTCGCTCCTTATGGAGGATTTATCAACCCTATGATGAAACCCATATATGAAAATGGCCAATTGGTTGACGTCGAAATTTCCTATCCCGACGATTACGTCGAACAAATGCTCTATTATTCGAAAAATTATTCGTTTTTACCAATATACAATTAATTGAACATTTCTTTGAATTGCATGCAGGAGGGCGTCGGAAATTCTTCGATCTTCCGTCCTCCATGCGTGAATTTGCCGTAACAAAATTTCGGAATGAACAATCACATAGTCAATATAAAACTTGTTATTTTCGATTGGGGAAATACCTTGATGCGCGATAACCCTGAACTTCAGCAACCCATGTATATGTGGGGAAAGGTAGAATTAATTCCCAGCGCCACAGAAGCCTTGGAATATCTCTCGAAAAAATATAATTTATGTGTGGCAACCAATGCTGGAGTAAGCGATACACAAGCCATGATCAAGGCACTCGAACGTGTGGATATTGCACGTTATTTTCAATATTTTTATTCATCTATCGATTTGAGAGTAAGCAAACCTCTTCCCGCCTTCTTCGAAAAAATTTGCCATGAAATTGGAATACCTCCTTCACAAACAGTCATAATAGGCAATTCTTATGATAAGGACATCGTAGGAGCAAAACAAGCCGGGCTTCATACTATATTTTTCGATGAATGGAAACAGGCAAATCTAAACCCTGATGCTGATAGGGTAATCCATCATTTAAAAGAATTGACGGAGATTTTATGAAACATGCACAATTTATTATCTTCATAATTAACCTGGCTTACATATTGGGAGCTTCAGGCCAGGAAATCCAATTCGGGAATCCCCTGACCATCCCGTTAAGGCTTTCGGGTACGTTTGGCGAACTGCGTTCCGACCATTTCCATACAGGCATAGATATCAAAACGAACCAGCAAGAAGGTTACCCGGTGATTGCTACCGAAGATGGATATGTAGCCCGAATTGCCGTTTCTCCCTATGGTTATGGGAAAGCTCTTTATATCAACCATCCCAGTGGATATACCAGTGTTTATGGGCATTTGCAAAGAATGAACGGCACAATAGCCACGTATCTCCATCGAAAACACTATGAAATGCAAAAATTTCAACTCGATTTCAGCTTACAACCTTATGAAATAAAAGTTAGAAAAGGCGATACAATAGCATGGTCAGGAAACTCGGGCTCGTCGGGAGGGCCTCACCTTCATTTCGAACTTCGCGAAACTTCTTCACAGGCAGCCGTCAATCCTTTACAATTTGGAATAAACGTGAAAGACTGGATTCGGCCTACTATTACCCTGCTGAAAGTTTATCCCGACGATTTTGGTTCACTAGTCAATGGTTCTCCTCACCCCATAAAGCTAAACCTCACAGGTTGGGGGCCCTATTATCGCCTTCGTAACAAAGATACTTTGTTTATTGCTGGAAATGCTTGGTTCGGAATTAAAACCCACGATCTTCTGAATGACGAACCTAATCATAACGGCGTGAAATCAGTTGAATTGTTCATCGATTCTATTCCAGTTTTCGCTATCGAATTCAATCGTTTGTATTTCGATAAAGGGCGATATATCAATGCTTTATGCGATTATTCCGAAATCGTTCTCAACAAGCAATGGATCATTCAAACGCGTAAAGCTCCTTACAGCCGTCTTCAAAATATCTATAGAATCTTGTTAAATAATGGCTCATATGCATTTTTGCCCGATAATATCTATCATCTTAAATATGTGGTTAGCGATCATTATGGCAACGAATCCATTCTTCGTTTCGTAGTGAAGGGAATACCAAAGGTTTATGCTCCCATTCGTCCATTCGTCCCATCTCACATTCAATTTTCGGGAGATCGCGAAGCTTCGTATGACACCGTGGATTTCTGTTTCTGGGCGCCCATTGGAGCCTTTTACGACACCGTAAATTTTTCTTATAAACGAATAACCTCAGGATCAGCATTTTTCTCCGATTTTCACCGCATCCACACACCTACAACGCCTATTCATTCTTCAGCAAAAATTTCCATTCGCCCCAACCGCTTACCAAGCCGTCTTCATCATAAAGCCATTATTGTGAAAGTAAACCAAGGAAACAAACCTTCTGCCATGATTAGCAAATGGGAAGGCAGTTCCCTTAAGGCTTCCATACGTTCATTCGGTACTTATGCAGTTTTAGCCGATACACTGCCTCCGGTTATCAAAAATCTGAATTTTAAAAATGGACAAAACATAAAAAATTTACCTCGCTTAAATGTGAGAATATCCGACGACCTCTCAGGCATTGATTCATACATAGGCAGCATCAATGGGGAATGGATCTTACTGGAATATGATGCCAAAAATAATTTGCTCACTTATTTTCCCGACGAAATGCTTTCGACAGGTGAGAATTTACTCCATATCAGGGTAACCGACAACGTTGGGAACTTTAGCGAAGCAACTTATAATCTCGTTTATTGATTCAATCTTTCAATCAATGAAAACCTCTCCATTTATCTGTTTCATCCTCTTTCTCTTCCTTGCTCAGGCTTCGTTTGCCGGAACTCAGGACACTGTCTGGCTGAAATGGAAAAAGGATACTTCCCGAAACATTCAGGCAACCAATCGAATCCTCGAAGAACTGGCATTCGAAAATGGACTTAGCTATCGTAAAATAAAACTGGGTTACGTTTTATATCATCAAAAACAAATAAATGATTCTTCGGTTGGTAAATGGAAAGTCGTTCTCCATCATATTACCGGTCCGACAAAATACCTTGGTTATGATCTTTCTGATTTTCTTTTGCCATTGTACCTCCAAGCCTATCTTCAGCATTCTTTTCATGGAATAATTTACACCCAAGAGGTCAAACTGGAGCATGATACAGTAATTTTAGAGTTTTCGCCTAAGGTTAATCTTTCGACAGATAGCCTAAGTCTGCATTTTCGAAATGCTAATCTCGATGAAGAGATAGAAAGGCAGCTGAAAAGGGTGATGGATGAAATAAAGACTTACCGTGGGCTTTGTGCCTCGAGCCTTTATTTCGAAAATGTCCTCCGCCAGGGATACAATCCTCACGATCCTCGTATTTCTGATATTTTAGCCGAGCTCATCGAAGGAATCCGTGTGAAAGAATCTCTTGATTCCATGTTCTCTGCCTTAATTCTTCCCTTGGAGAAAACCGATCCATGCAACTTGTATAACTCGCTGAAAGCTATCGATATTGAAATCTACCGCCATAGACTGGCTTTCGAACGATTACTCGATACCGATCCCCTATCGCCCAACGATTTAACCCCTTTGTCAGACCGTATTTTTGGTTTCTGGATTTCATGGATTCGGCACGAAGAATTTTCTAATCCGCTGAACAACGGAGTTATCGCTGAGGTTGCCCGCCTCGATCCACATGGGAAATGGATAGAAATGGCGCATGAGCTGCTTCATTCTGCTCTCTTGAAAATGGGTTATACAAACGAGGATGAATTTCTAAAAAATCTAAGCCGACAATTGACAAAAAAAATGCTACAAGAAGGCGAGGCATTGAATAAGCAAACTCTATTTATCCAAGCCAATATTATTCTGAATAATGCGCTGAAAATAGCTCAGGCTGCTGATTTGGAAGATGAAACCCAGGCCGTCGAGTCTCAAATTAAAGTATCGGTAAGAGGGTTATACAATACCTATCTGAAGGTGGCCCGCGATGGAATTCTAAATGGAAATATTGTCATGGGCGAATTCTATCTGAAAAAAGCTCTGGAGTACCAATCTGAAAACCGTGAAATCCTATTAGGGAGCCAACCGTCTAAATCAGTATATGAAATTTTTTCCGACGTTTGCCTCGATAAAGCTATAATATTGAATAAAGAAGGGAAGTTCGAACAGGCTTTGCCTTTTTTAGAAAAAGCAATGGAATATGCAGGTCGTCAAAGCATTTATTTACGGCAGCAAGAAATTAAACAAACACTATCCAAAACGCTTCAGGAAATATATCGACAAAAAGTAATCTCCGCATTAAGCTCCATGCAATTGGGAAATTATATCGAAGGGAAAAGATTACTCGATGAAGCACTCACGATGAAAAAAACAAATGCTACTTCAATAGAGTCTATTCCTGATGAAGACTCTGCATTTCACCTTTATCAAAAAGCCTCTCTTTATGTTGTCATGGATTCTCTCATTCAAATTTCGAATGAACTTCCTCTCGATTCCCTGTTGAATGCCACTTCCATAATTCTTTTACGATATGCTGAAAACCTTGCGGATGATTCCCTCATCTGTAAAAAGAAACTCGAATTAGGGAAACTTCAATTCGAGAGAATGATGGCTGCAGTAGGAAGCTTACTTTGGGATTTCAAGATCGAAGAGGCACATCAATTATGGCTGAATGCCAATAAAATGATTCCTCAATGGAATTTACAGGATTGCAGCGAAATAAACGAGAGGTTGAATGAAATGGCGGAGCGTATCGAGATTCAAGAATGCCGTTTTGCCCGATATCGCTTAGAGCTTTTCGAATACAAAGTACGTTCGGCCTTTCAGGAAGGAGATTATTTAATGGGTGATTCAATAGCCGATTCTGCCCTGCAAATAAAAACTTCAGTTGCTGATTGTCCGCTCGATGATTCAGGTATTGCCGGATTACTCCATCAATATCATTCACTGATTGAATATAATCGGCTGTTAGAGCAATTAACCACCACATACGAAACACTTCTGGCCGATTCACTCGAAAAACTCCGCTTAAAATTGTATTCCCTTATTAGCTCCGACTCTTCTATCTCCAGAGAATTTCCACTTCCCGATACCATCTGGCTGGTTGAGCTTCATCCCTCCGAAAAAATAATTAATTATTATTTTGAAAACCTTAAAGAAGAAAACCGCTGGAGTGACATATTGAATCTAATAGAAAAATTTCGTCAATCAGGATTAAGCGCTGATTGGTTCGAAACATGGCAAGAAAACCTCGGCCACCATTTAGCCAGAATAGACAAAATACCAGCTAAAAAAGAAGCTTCACTTGAATATCTCGATCAAATGCTTCCCGATAGAGTATGGTATAAAACCTTACGCAAAGCCTATTTAAAGGAGAAGCTCGGATGGAGAGCCATATTCTGATTTTTCACAGAACTCGACCTTGAATTTAGCCTTACTATTTTTGACAATCGAAAGATAAAACATTATGAAAAAACTTACTCCATGTCGGAGAATTTGTCAAAGATATATCATGCTGGTTTTATTGATTTTTGGAAACGACATATACACCATTCATGGCCAGTCTTTTGGAATTCCGGCTGGAATGGGAAGCCCATTCTGGAATGGATTTTACACTAAAGATACCACGAACTGCCAAAACATCAGAATAGCTGCCTTTTATTCTTATGCCAACAGTGCTTTCGAAGGTAAGGGTAACATCCTAAGTCGACAGCCATTCGACGAATTGATTCGTAAAGGGTTTTTTATGAATGCAAAAGTTCCTCTATATAAAAATTTCTCACTTGGTCTTTTGTTGCCATGGTACGAGAGCCAGGTTAAAAAGACTGTCAATTCTCAGGAAATGCGATCGTATCGAAATGCCGAAGTTTCTGAAATAAGGTTGAAAGCTGAATATTTATATCATTTTACTGAAACATCTGTTTTCCTAGAAATAAGTACAGGATTGCCACTAAGAGAAACAAGAACTTCGTACATCAGCAATAAACCTCCCATAGGCAATGATGGATATTGGAACTTAGGGATTCAAGCAGCCTTCATGCACAAATTAAGCCTAAATTCGCAGATGTTCATCCATAATGAATTCCTTTTCCGTTTTCCTCGCTCTGGTGCAATTTTCGAAGGCGATACGGCTTTAATACTCACCAACAATCGATACAATGCCATTCAGGCCACCATCTATCTGCATCCATATTTTACCTCTCAAGGGGGATATGTATATAAATTGAATAAACTCAAAATAATGGTCGGGTATGATTATTTTTATGGTTGGAGTGATAGAGCCGAAAACATCTTGCCCGAACCCGACGAGAAATTGAATAAAATAATTTTTCAAGCCATGGGGGCCGACGCTTTCATCCATTCATTATGTTTAGGTGCAAGTTATAAGTCGAAGAATTGGCAATTCGACCTCTCCACAAGGCTTGCCTTTTTCGGTAAAAATGCTCTAAAAGAAAATATGCTTACCTTTAGAACAACTTACATCTTTTGACATTCCGATTAAAAATTCTATATGATGAAGCTACTATTAATAAGTAATTCAACCAATTACGGAGAAGAATATCTACACTGGCCCAAGCCTTTCATTTCAGATTTTTTAAACAAATTCCGTGTGAAGAAAGTCCTTTTCGTGCCTTATGCAGGAATTTCGCTATCTCCTCTCGGTCTCAAAGAATCTTACGATGTCTATGAAAAAAGAGTGCAAGAAGTGTTTAAATCTTTGGGGTTCGAAATTTATAGTATCCATCGTCAATCTCATCCGATACGGGCGGTGATGGAGGCCGAAGCCATTGCAATAGGCGGCGGCAACACCTTTCATCTGGTGTATTGCTTGCAGAAACTGGGGCTGATGTCGGCTATTAGAGAACAAGCCTTGCATGGAATTCCTTATTTGGGCTGGAGTGCAGGATCCAACGTAGCTTGCCCCAGCTTAATGACTACTAACGATATGCCGATTATTCAACCTTCTGATTTTGAATGCATGGGATTAGTGCCTTTTCAAATCAACCCGCATTATCTCGATAAAAATCCAGAAGGACATGGAGGCGAAACTCGTGAAGCCCGAATTGAAGAATTTATAATTCTTCATCCCCGAATTCCTGTAGTAGGCTTAAGAGAGGCTAGCCTACTCGAAGTAATCGACGATAAAATGGTTTTGAAAGGTTCGAGAGCGATGCGCCTTTTTCAATTTGGCAATCTTCCGTGCGAATTTGCCCCCGGTAGTGATGTTAGCCAGTTGCTAAAGCCAATAAATTAAAATCAAAGAGAAAATAACCTCTTTAGCTCGATTCATAAATAAATATTCCATCAAAATGATTCGCTGATGATTTTATTAGTTTGACCAAGATTTTGCGAATCAGGAATTCATTCATTCAAAGAGTACTAAGATTGAATTGTTTGTATATCATTACTTTGAATTCGACTACTCGATATCGAAATAAAAGGAGAAGAAATAAAAATTTTTTCTTGAGAACTTAAGAAAAGACAAAATTATTGTACTTTTGCAGTACTTAAAGCCCAGGTGGTGGAATTGGTAGACACGCTACTTTGAGGGGGTAGTGTCCGTTCGGGCGTGCAAGTTCGAGTCTTGTCCTGGGCACCATTCCGTTGTTAACAAGTCATATTTTCACCCGAGTGGCGGAATTGGTAGACGCGCTAGTTTCAGGGACTAGTATCCTTACGGATGTGCAGGTTCAAGTCCTGTCTCGGGTACGACAATAGAACCGTAAAGTAGAGGAAGAAAATCCAGAAAATATTGAGATAAACGAGATATGCTATGGCCAATAGTAAGCGATGGTTGGAGTTTGGGAATTAGCGAATGAAAAACTGACATAGTGTGCGGGATATGGGGATTGAGTTATGTTGAACTTCCATGACCTATTCCAAATTTTCCAGAATCTTTCTCTGAGGTTTTTTCTATTTCATAAAGCTTCATCCAAGGGGTAATTCATTCCTCCTCGAGCATAAATGTATGGGCATTTTTTATACTTTTATTTATAATCTATTGAGGAAATATGCCATTAGAATTCTTATAATATACTGATTCAACTGTATTTGTGTTCATAGAAGATTATCATTTACTTATTTATATCCGCTGGTGCAGCAGATGACCGTATTGAAATCTGCATCAAAGACGTGCGATCAATATTCAGCCGGCAATTTCTTCAATTGTGCATAAGTAAACACGGGTCCGTCTTTACAGACGTAAACGCTACCGACATTGCATCTTCCACACTTTCCGAAACCGCATTTCATACGATTTTCGAGGGTAGTAAAAATATCGGCTTCTTTAAATTCTGCTTTTACCAAAACAGGGAAAGTAAACTTTATCATTATAGGGGGTCCACAAACCACGGCAATCGTATTTTCGGCTTTGAGTTCCATTTTTTCGAGTATAGTGGGCACAAATCCTATTTGTCCTTTCCAAGCGGGTGTTTCACCTCCCGGGTCAACCGTAGTTACGAGAGTTACATCGGGGCGTTCGTTCCATTCTTCGAGTTCATTTTTATATATCAAATCATCGACAGTTTTTGCCCCATATACGATAGTAATGTCTTTATAATCTTCCCGCAAATCGAGGCAATTCCAGATGACACATCTCATTGGGGGCAAGGCAATACCGCCTGCAACGAACAGGAGGTTTTTACCTTTCCATTCTTCAATGGGGAATCTGTTTCCATAAGGCCCTCTGAAGCCAATTATTTCTCCTTCTTCCTTGTTTGCCAATGCCGATGTAACCCTTCCTGTTTTTCTGAACGTACATTCTATATAACCTTTTCGCGTGGGTGGAGAAGCAATACAAAAAGTCGATTCGCCTTCGCCCATGACAGAGTATTCGCCAAATTGACCGGCTTTGAAATCAAAATTTCTGGCTTGTACATCGTCGATAAATTTCAGTCGAAACGTCTTTACATCGGGTGCCTCATCGGTAACCTTTTCAATTCTCATCAAACAAGGTTTATAAATATTGTCGTTGCGCATTATTTGTTTCCTCCACTAATTTCAATGAGGTTTTCCAAAATATTGATGTTTACCGGACAGGCTCTTGAACAACGGCCACAACCAACGCAGCCGTAAACATGTAACCGTTCTGGCTCATAAGAAAATTTATGCATAATACGTTGCCTCCAACGTTCGTTTTGAAAATGGCGTGGATTATGCCCCGACGTATGCAGGGTAAATTGAGGCAAAGCACAGGTATCCCATATTCTAACCCTTTTGCCTTTGGTTTGATTGCCTATATCTTGAATATCGAAACAAGAGCAGGTAGGGCACACATAAGCACATGTTCCACAGCTAAGACAACGTAATGACTGTTGCATCCATGAAAGACCTTCGAACGACAATTTTCCTCGTAGATCATTCAAATCGAAAAGTTTGGGCAATTGGGTTACAAAGGCATTTTTGTCCACTTGGGGAGCAGGTTCGAACAAATTTTTTACAAGTTTATATACTGCTTCACCTTTTTCAGTCATAATTTCGGCCAGGTAATTATCGTTTTCGATTCTCGTCAGCAAAATATCGCTGCCTTCGGTCGAACCAGGATTCAAATCCACCGATGTACAAAAACAATAATCGTCATGATTTTTACAACTCAGCCCTATAACTGTAGTTTTATCCTTGCGGGTAAGGAAAAATTCATCATTACAATCCCATGTAAAAACGGCATTCAGTACCTTGAATGACGCAGCATCACAAGGGTGTGCGCCAAATACGATGGTTTCGGGGATAGTATTCAAATTCACGTCCTTGATTTCGACATGTTCCTTATCGGCTACGTATTCGAATAATTTCTCTATTGGCGGGAATACAATACTTTTAATAGATTTAGTGGTTTGGATATAATCGAGATATATCTCGCTGAAATTTTCTATGAGTTTAAATTCAATCCTTTCATTTTCTTTTGTAGGGGCATACAACAATTTTCCACCTTTGACCAAGGTTTCAACAAACGTGGGGAGGCATTCTTTTTTCAATAATTTATTTTGTGGTGTCATAGCCTTATTTAATAAAATTTTCTTTATCGTTTGGATCATAAATAGCTAAAGGATAATTTGTTAGCAAAAATTCCTCAGATATTCCAAAGTTCTTACTAATTTCCTCTGCTAATTTGAGGTTTAAGATGTTTAATGGGATATCAACGGGGCATGCTTTGGCACAGGCACCACAATTGACACAACGACCGGCTAAGTGCATTGCTCTGATGATATGCCATTCTAAATTTCCCAAGGCGTCGGGAGTAGGAGAAATCCATTGTGGCTGGTTAATATCCACGATGCAAGCATCGCAATAACAATTTGGGCATGCTGCACGACATGCATAACATCGAATGCAACGCGAAAACTCTTCTTGCCAGTATTCCCAACGTTCTTCCCTAGTCATAGATTCGATCTTCCGAAGAAGGGATATTTCTTCGGGACTGTATTCAACAGGATGCTGATCGATATAGTCTATCACCTCATCCAAACTGGCAAATTCGTATAATTCGCCATTTCGGTTTACACCCAAAATATCTATGTCTTCGAACACAAATTGACCTTCAGATGCTAATTTTACAATACCTTTAAGTGTATTCAATGAAGCCTCCACAGCCACTCTTCCAATCTTCTCGACTTCAACCTTGGTTAAATAAACAGCAAGATTATGATAGCAACGGTCGTTGAAAATGAGTTTATCTATATTTTTTGAATCCATGATAAAAACCGGTCTTGCCGTTCCGTCTGTACCTTCTTCATAGCCAATCACCACTTGAACCTTATTCGAATCAAGCAGATCTCTTGCTTTTTGTTTTACTCTATCCATAGATTACTTCCTCTTCTGGTTTAGATATTTTATGGTAACTGGTATAGGGTCCTAATTTACGGATTTCGGCAGTAGTTTGATTTACCAGGTCGGCCCATTTTGCACCTTCGGCGGCCGAAACCCATGAAAAAGTTATTCTTCTAACGTCGATACCTAAAAAATCGAGTAAACTTCTGAATACTATCCATCTTCTTCGAGCATGGAAATTCCCTGATGTATAATGACAATCGTTTGGATGACATCCAGAAACAATAATTCCATCGGCTCCTCGGGCAAATGCTTTGAGAATGAACATAAAATCAATTCTTCCTGTGCATGGGAATCGTATAATCCTTACGTTCGGAGCATATTTTATTCTGCTTGTTCCTGTGAGGTCTGCGCCTGCATAAGTACACCAATTACATACAAAGGCTACGATTTTTGGTTCGAATTCGTCCATGTTATAATGTATTTAAAATTGCATCAACTTCTGCATAAATTTGTCTATTGGTATATCCCAAGAGGTCAATAGACTTGGTACGGCAAAGTGCCACACATGAACCACACCCCTGACACAAACCGGGATTAATTTTTGCTATAATTTTAATTACGCTTCCGTCCTTAGCCTTGATTTCTTCTTTTTCTATAGCCTGATAGGGGCATACACTCTGACATAAGAAACAGCCGACGCAGGTAGAATACAAGGGAGGTGCCGTTCTATTAACCACGGCAATCAATGGATCTCGAGTAAGCTCATTTTGCGAGAATAACCCACAAACTTTGGCAGCGGCTCCTGATGCTTGTGATACTGATTCAGGAATATCCTTAATGCTTTGACAGGCACCGGCTAAAAATATTCCTGCTGTATTGGTTTCTACCGGTCGTAATTTTGGATGTGCTTCGGTAAAAAACTTATACTGGTCGTATGCAACATGGAGTTTTTGGGCCAATTCTTCAGAACCTGGGCTAGCAACGCCTGCCGTAGCCAATACCACCATATCTGCTTCGATTACCACGGGGCGGGCATTCATCAGTGTATCAGCACCCACAACGATTAACTTTCCGTCACGTTCATATATTCTCGAAACCCTGCCTCTGATATATTTTGCCCCTTCTTCTTCTATAGCTCTTCGGGTAAACTCATCATAGTTCTTTCCACCTGCACGGATATCCATGTAAAATACATACGCTTGACCATCGTGAATTTTGTGTTTATACAGGATGGCATGTTTAGCCGTATACATGCAACAAATTTTGGAACAGTACTCTATACCCTTGGCAGGGTCACGGGAACCGGCACATGCAATAAAAACCACCTTCTTAGGAATTTTTCCATCCGATAGTCTGCGTATTTCGCCCAATGTAGGTCCCGATGCTGAGGCAATACGTTCAAATTGCAATCCATCGATAACGTCCTTATATTTGCCAAAGCCATATTCGGGGAAGAAATCTGCTCTCTTAATATCAAATCCTGTGGCTAAAACAATAGCACCTGCCTCAACTTCGATAATTTCATCTTGTTGGTCGAAGCGAATAGCCTGTGTAGGGCAAAATCTTTCGCATATCTTGCATTTCCCTTTCAAATAATAAGTGCAATTTTCCCTATCAATCACAGGTTTGTTGGGCACGGCTTGTGGAAAAGGAACATAAATGGCTTTTCTGTAACTTAGATTTTCGTCAAATTCATTGGGGATTTTTTTTACGGGACATTTCGTAGTACAAAGTCCACATCCCGTACATAAATTCTCGTCAATGCTTTTTGCTTTCTTACGGATTTTAACTTTGAAATTTCCGATAAATCCATCGAGGCTTTCCAATTCAGCATATGAATATAGCGTGATATTGGGATGCTGAGCTAATTCAACCATTCGAGGGGTTAATATACATTGAGAGCAATCGAGTGTGGGAAATGTTTCAGACAATTGTGACATATGCCCACCGATAGATGGATTTTTTTCGACTAAAATAACCTTATGACCACCATTGGCGATATCCAGAGCTGCCTGGATTCCAGCAACACCACCTCCAATCACAAGAGCTGTTTTGGTAACAGGAACTTTTATAGGATAGAGTGGTTCGTTTAGTTTGACTTTTTCTACCAGTGCACGAACTATATCAATAGCCTTGTTGGTTGCTTCTTCACTTTTTTCGTGTACCCATGAACAATGCTCCCTAAGGTTTGCTATTTCGCATAAAAAAGGATTCAATCCGGCTTCAGAACAAGTCTTACGAAAAGTAGATTCATGCATTCGGGGTGAACAGGCGGCTACCACAACTCCGGTGAGTCTATTTCCCTTTATAGCTTCCTTGATCAAGGTTTGACCCGGTTCGGAACACATATATTTATAATCTACACTTTTAACTACGCCCGGAAAACGAGAAGTGACTTCTGCCAGCTTGGTGCAATCGACGGTTTCGCCAATGTTTTCGCCACAATGACAGATAAAAACTCCTATTCGTGCCATTATTTTTCCTCCATTTTTTGTGGTTCTTCGACTTTGGTTTGTTTCTTAATTAACTTGAATTTATCAAAGTTAACAGGAACGAAATGACGATGTAATCCAAGCTGTTTCATATTCATTCCTAAAGCCAAACCAATAGCTTGAGTAATATATAATACAGGGATATTGGTTCTTTTCCCTAAATATTTATCGATGCCACATCGTCTCATATCGAGATTGGATTGGCACATTGGGCACGCAACAATGATGGCTTCGGCGCCTCTGTGAATAGCGTCTTCAACGATCTTTCCCGATAGCTTCGACACGGCATCGGTAAATGAAACAGAAAATCCTGCACCACAGCATTCCGTTTTATATGCCCAGTCAATAGGTTCAGCCCCTAATTTTTTCATCACCAAATCCATAGTTTGAGGATCTTCGGTTCTGTCAAAATTCAGTATTTTATGAGGACGTACCAGTAAGCACCCATAATAGCAAGCTACTTTATTCCGAAATTCGTTTACAATCTTTTCATCCAGCTTCTCTAAAATGTATTCATGAATAAATTGAATGACATTTAAAATGCGGATGCTTCCCTTATAATGTTTCCCGAAAATATTATCGACCTGATGCCGCAATTCTTCATCAAGTAATAATTCATGGTGTGTGGTACTCAATCGGCTAAAGCATGCTGCACAAGGGACAACAACATCTTTCAATCCCCCTTCCTCGGCAAGGACAAGGTTACGTGCCGGAAGCAATAAAGATAATTTTTTATCTAAATTATGAGCCGCTGTAGCACCACAGCAATTCCAATCGGGAATTTGAACTAATTCTATATCGAATTTTTCGGCAATGGCTATCGTCGACTCGTTATATTCTCTCGATGATCCCTCCAGTGAACATCCGGGATAAAATCCAAGTTTCATGCGTTAATTCTTTATCGATTTATTCTTTCGTTTATTCGACCCTATGGTAAAAATATGTTTAATTTCTTTGCGATTCTTGACCTGTTCGGGCAATATTCTTAACTTTCCTCTTTTGAACATACCGGGCGATAAAGCCAGATCCTGAAGCAGATCTAACGACCTCGTCTTGTAATCCAATACTAACCCCATTTCGTGCAGCCTTCCATTACGTTTAATGGTGTTCAGAAAGGCTTTATGAAATCTGATGATGTTCTTTACTTCTTTATGGGTTTTTCTTAATCGTATCGATTCGATTCTTAAAAAATCCATAATAACAGGAATGTCCACTTCCATCGGACAACGTGCAATACACATTTCACAAGACAAACAATACCAAATTGTCTTGGAACGCAAGACAGCATCATCGTTTTCGGGTAATTCAGTTTGAAGATATCGTAACACCAAACTCGGTGAATAATCCATAAATTCAACAATAGGACAGCCCGCAGAGCATTTCCCGCATTGATAACACCTTGCAACCGAAATATCTACATGTTCATTGATGCTGTTTGCCAACGAATTATTTAAATAAAAACACGCCTTAGGCATAGTCAAAAATTTTATACCGCAAATATATAACGAGTTTGAGATAATTATTCAACTATTTTATAACATTTCTAAGACGGAATAGATGAAGGGAAAGGTAAAACAATTTTTATCAGAAAGTTGAAATTTAATAAATAAATTCCAAAGCATTTTTATTATGTATTTATTCACCATTTTTCTTTTGTATTTCGATTGTGCAGAAATTATTCTCAACGATAAAAGGTCAAATATAATTTTATTTCTATACAAATTTTTTTATCCAAGATTTGCGAATAGATGACAAGTTCAAAGTTAGTTAGTAAATAAATAGAATAATTATTTGGATTATAGCATAATACATCATCGCAAAGATGCTCTCATTCAGATTGGCTTTATTGTTCAACTTCTCCAACGAAAATTCTAAGTTTAAATTTTCATTTTCCAACCCCCTTTTTAATTGAAGGGTTGCGCAGCCAATTCAACGAAGTTCTGTAAAGTTTGCTTTAAGACTTCGAGATAAAGCGACGAGAAGAATGGGAGGATTTAAGACGAAGAGACAAGGGGACTATCAAAGTTGGGAGAACTTTATTTTTTCTTGCTGATTTACGCTGATTTTCTGTGAACATCTGCAAGGGCTTTTTTCTGCTATATCTGTGAGAACATTTTTATTTTTCTCTCTGATCCACCCTCTTTTAACAACTAAAAAACCACCAAATTACAAGCAAATTTCAACTGACAACAAATAACTGACAACGAACAACCATAAAATTCCAAATTACAAACAAATCCCAAACTCAAACGAACAACTAACAACTAACAACTAACAAACTCCATCCACTAACCACCATCCACTATCCACTAATCACCATCCACCATTCTCCTTTTCTCTGTCCTCCTTTCCTCCATTTTCAACTTTATGAACTTTTAGCTTTTAACTTCATACTCATCAAACCTCAACCCCATTCACCAATTACTATGTTTTTCGCAACCCTTACTACTTAACGCAACTTCATCGCTTGATAATGGGTATCGTTAAGGCCTTTGCGGAGGCTTCAATTCTTAGAAAGTAAATTCCTGAAGGAAGGGTTTTGGTAGAAATATAAAATAAAGTGTCTTTATGAAAAATACTGACAGGCAATTTCCATTTCTCTCCCTTAGTGTCTATGAAAAATATATCCGACATGCCAATTTCTTCGTTCAGTTCTATCCACAAGCCCTGAGTGGTTGGATTGGGAAAGACTTTAATTGAAGAAACCGAAAAATCAGGCATTCCTATGTCGATGCTGAAGTTGATAAGAATTGTATCGGAGCTCGAACAAAGATTTGGAGAAGTTACTCGAACCCAATATTCATGAATTCCCGCTCCAATGCCATTGGTATCGGCAATAATAGTTTGGGTAGTTTCATTTGTATTCCATAGATATGAGCATCCCGGATTGCCTGCATCGAGCAACAGAGAAGCTGAAGCTGCAATAATGGTATCGTTTCCGAGATCGACTATGGGTCTTTCCATCACATCGACTACTTTAGGTAATGACCATTGGCCAGTACCGCAAGGACTTGTCTCCCTTGCTTTTACCATTGCCTGACCATTGAAATTGGGATTCCAGTTTACGGTAGCGATGATCCAGTTGCCCGTAATGATGCCTGCATCGGTTGGGGTCAGCACCCATTCATAAGAGGTGGCATTAGGTGCTCCAGCGGTAGTGTAATCACTTTGTGAAAGACCCTGACAAAATGAGCTATCTCCCAGAGGAGTCAATGGAGGCAAGGGCGTTCCATAAACATGGATATATCCTGATTTTGTAAGGGAAGAGGAAGTAACGCCATCACCTACGGTGAGGGTTACGTCATAGATTCCCGGATTTGGATACATGATTCCTGATGGATTTTGGGAGTTAGAGGAAGATGGATTTCCGCCTTGGAAGAGCCACTGCCAGATCGTTGGGTTACCCAAAGAATTATCGGCGAAATCGATGCTATTGTCAATGCACGGCATGGTATTGGAAGCGGTAAAATTGGCAGAAACCGGAATGTATAGCACTTTTACTCCATCAAGGTCGAAACCGGCATCTTCGCCAAAATACGAACCCGTCCCACCATCCACAATCTTTAGATACCTTGCTTTGTTCAGGTTGGCTGAAGTTAGATCGAATTCATGAGTTCCGCTAGCACTGCCCATCAATTTCCAAGGCCCATCCTGAGTTATAGCTGCATACACACTATACGATTCGGGGCTTGAATCTCCTTCTACCACTAATATATCGTTGCCATTGCCATTATAAATCGTATCATACATATCCAAAATAATCCAACCATTCTTCCCAAGGGAATAGTTTATTCCATCCTGTTCTCCGAGAGCCGCCCAGGTATGTCCTTCATCGTAGAAATTATTCCCGGGAATCCTGCAAGCCTTTATCTGAAATGCATAATGGCCTTGCTTTGGACTCAATGCTATATCTACCCCCACCGAACTGTCGGGAAGAACCTGAACATCTGTAATAGTTTTCGTCTTATATCCATTGGCAGATGCTTCAACAGTGTAAATCCCCGGTACCACAAATTTGTGATAATCTCCGACCACAGGATCATTATAAAGAGGAACAGTCCCTCCAATACGAATTTTTGCCGGGATTGGATTTCCCGTAACCGAGTCTGTTACGACACCATAGATTCCTTTGCCACATTGCTCTGAAATTGCAATCATGGCTCCTTTGTTCTTTAGATAATAATAATATATTTGAGAAGCAGGCGGTTGCTTGTTATTTGAGATTTCGATCGACCAGGAAATGCTTCCCTGCAATCCATAGTTAAAATCTTTAGTGCTCCCATTGATAGGATACATACCACTGTAGCCAGAGGCATAGGGAATATTCGTGTAGCCGGAATTGGTAGCATAAACATGAGCAAGTTGGTGTAAATGAGGTTGATCGGGTGCCATCTGAGGCCTGTAACTCCATGGATAACTTATAAACTCTGTCCCGCTGTGGTAATCGGTAAAAACGACAAACTGGTTTTGTGCGGCAAAGTCTCTAATGGCTTTTGTTTCCGTCTGAGAAAAAGCACCAGGGCTATTGCCCTCACCATCCCACATATAACCTCCATCTCGGTTGATATCTACCAGATTGGCATTGTAACGGCTCATCTGAACCCGTCCGTCGGGATTGGTCATTACTAAAATGAATAATTCACGTGTATTTACCAGATTAGTAATTTGTGGATTCGAACCATACCCCTTGCATAAGTCTCGGGCAAACCTGATGAGGTTTTCGGGGCCTCCCACTTCATCCCCATGTATGCCTGCTTCGAAAAATATTTCGGGCTCGGCTTCGTCTTGTTCCATATTATCACTGATTTTCAAAACTGCCAGTTGACGATTCTGAACGCTTGTACCTATGACGATTTTTTTGCAAATAGCTGGAAATGCTGCAGCAAGACTATCCTCGATTGCAATCAATTGTTCGTAAGTGTAATATCCTGGCGGTACAACCCCTCCCCAAAGGTCTCGATAATGTTCCGCAATATCGGGAATACTTATGGAATATTCCATGCCCATTTGTTTTAATTCTTCGAGTTCTTTGGGAATGAGATAAAGTCTGGCTATGCCCGGAATTGATGAAGGTCGATCGTAACTCCATCCTGAACGATGAATGAGTTCCATATCTTCCAGAGTTTTTACCAAAACATTTATTTCCATTTCATTACTACGCCAGCCTTGTGCTATACTTCGATAGGGCAACAAGCCAACGAATATAGATACTGTCAAAATGAAAAACTGCAATTTTTTCATTTGTTTTCGGTTTTGTTTAAAGAGATAAAAATTTGAACCACATTATTTTGAAGTGATAATTTCGAGGACGCATGAAGAAAATGAGCCAAAGATTATCATTCGAAAGAGCAACGATAGGGTATGACAGAATATATTCGACGAGTGAGGTTCGAATAGGATTTGAGCGATAACGGAAGTGGTCTGCAAGATTTGTAGCACCTGCAGACCATCTCAGTTATGATTCTCTATTTCTTGATTAATTTGATCTGATAGGTTTGTTGATTGGCTATAATTTTTAATGTATAGATGCCTGAGGGATAAGAAGAAACATTGATTTTCAGGTTGTTGTTGCTGAAATCTTTTGAAAACAGCATACGTCCATCGGTGGAATAGATTTCTGCTCTTTGTTGGTTATGATAGGGGGTTGTAATGTTGAAGATTCCATTCGAAGGGTTGGGGCTAACGATAAAAGTATTTTCAACGGAATGAGCCATTCCCACACCTGAGCGGCTTACAACAATATTGTCTATATAAAGATTATTGCCCAATTTATTGAATGCCTCGAAAGCGATGCGACAGTTGGGTTTGCCGGCCCAAGCACTTAGGTCGAGCTGGATGCAATTTGCTCCCCAGCCCGAGCCGCACCAGTCCTCGGCGGTAGATGGAATGAATTCTGATTCGGTCTTTGGGGCAGTTTCGAAGATGCCATTGCCATCGGGCCCCGAAGCAAATATTCTTGTCCATGTACTTCCGCAGTCATCACTCGCCAGCACTATTAAAGAATCTCGTTGATTATAGCGCTGTGCATAAGCATGTTCGAACGATAGGATTACTTTGTTTTCATTCGAGAAATTCAGTGGAGGACTAATCAGGCGGTCTCGTTGGTTCATTAGATAATAGTAGAAAAACTGCATTCGGGCAGCCACAGTGGGTCCGTGAATGCTTTCGACCTGAGCCATATCCCAAGTAATTCCCATATCGGGGTTTTCCACTGTCCATGAACGATCAGCAAAATTCAAAGTTTCGAAATCTTCATAGAAAGGCATGAGATAACCTCCTGAGTGAATATAATTTTGTCTCGTTACGGAAGATGTACCATTCGGATTGGAAGCCGTAAGTGTTATGGTGTATTCGGTATTTTCGTTGAATTGAACCACGGGGTTTTGCGAATTATAGAAAGTTCCATTGTGATAAGCTATGGTATTTGGCTGGAATTGCCAATGCCACGAAATAGGCCCATAGAGTGTAGTATCGTAAAGCCGAACGATTTGTCCCGAACAAGGAATAGTGTTATCGGCATAAAACCCAACAAGAGGTAAAATGGTATTACTTACGGTAATATAGTTCTGAAATTCGATAGAGTCGATTCCTAATGAATTGCTTACGATAAGTTTTACTTTGAAAGAGCCCGGGTTGTTGTAGGTTATTACTGGATTTTGAATGGTAGAAGTTGCGGGTTGACCTCCTTCGAAAGTCCATTGCCATGAACTTGGAATGCCACTCGAAATATCTTTGAAGTGAACCTGGCCTGTAACAGGCACTATGATTACATCGGATGTGAAAGAAGCTGTAGGTGGAGTACGGTAAACGCTCGAAGACCATACGCCTCGACCATATGTACCTGCTCTAATGCGGTCGTATTCATTATTTTGATTGTTATAGGCAATTTCGATCTCACGAATGGATGCATCCACTGGGAGTCCATTGCTGAATTGTATCCAGTCGGTCAGAGTAGAGTCCTTGTAAAATACCCCGATATCTGAAGCTACATAAAGTCCTTCGTGAGCCCTAATGTAAAAGGCAATGGAAGAATATTCCACGTTGGGCAAGCTGCCACTGATGTCGGTCCAGCTTTGTCCGCGATTTTGTGATTTATAGATTTTACCACCCAAGGCCATATAAATGATATCTGGTTTGGTAGGATGAGGCCTTAAAGCAGATGGTGTCTGGCCTGAAAGGGGTAATAATGATGTAAGATTCACCCAAACGGGTTGACCTGCGTTGGCATTGTCGGTACGGAAGAGCTTATTGTCCCAGCGGGCAAAATATAATATATCGGGATTTGCCTGTGATTGCTCAACTATACGGATATTTGTATTGTTGTTACCTGCGAGATTGTCGGAAATTTTAACCCATTGTGGGGTAGTACGAATATATTGACCGCGCCAGATGTTCTTGTATCCAATGAACATTCTGTTGGGATCAGTAACGTGCAAAGTGTAAGGAGTAATCCAGTCGCCATCTTCGGTAATTCCAAATTTACCTTTAGCTGCTATGGTGTAACCTCCATTATTATTGTAAAAACGTGCAATATCGCCATAATATAATGAAGCGTATGAATAGGCTGGCTCTTGATAATCGATGATGCATTCCATTCCATCTCCGCCTCTTGTATCGGCCCAAACATTATTGATTAGAGTGGATGTTCCATTGTCCTGCATACCAATAATCAAATGAGAAGTGTCGGCTACATCCTGTCCGATTTTATAAATCTGGCTAATTACCAGACCACTGGTATATTCAGTCCAAGTTTGACCCTGATTGGCTGTTGAATAAATTCCTCCGTCATTACCCACATAAAGATGATGATGAATAGGAGAGAATTCAAATACGTGGTGGTCGGCATGGACTGCCTGAACATTGCATCCTCCATACCAATGGGCCGTAATTTGCCAGGTTTCTCCTCCATTATAGGATTTCCAAATATTAATACCACCAGCATAGATTAAATTCGGATTCATAGGGTCGGCGGCAATTTCCAAATCGTACCAGGCTTGTCCTCCAGAACCACTGCCGTCGCAACTCCAATCCAGTATATTCGGGCTATTGCTCATGGTCACGAAGGAAGTTCCTCCATCGGTAGAACGATAAAGACCCTTGAACCCACTACTATTATCAGAAACCAGCAAATAAACGTATTCGGGGTTAGCAGGTGTAACAGCAACAACGGCGCGCTGCCCTCCGGTCAATCCGTTAGTAATTTGTGTAAAATTTTCACCCCCATCGGTCGAACGGAAAAAATTCGCTCCCGAACAGGCATAGATAATATCCGCATTGTTGGGTTTGAAAACTATGTCTTTGAAATTTCCCGTTTTTTTGATTGCCCAATTGGCTCCTCCGTCTATTGTTTTGAAAATTCCACCCGAAGTAGCAGCCAATATTATGGATGGATTTGTAGGATGTTGAATCAGACGGCCAACGATTTTTTCGCCCATTCCATTATTCCATAGTTCCCATGTCAATCCACTATCATTGCTACGCAAAACGCCCATTCCTACAGCGTCGTTGGCATCTCTATCGCCCGAACCAATATAAATTAAATTTGGATTCGAGTAATCTACAATGATGGCCGAGACTCCAAGTGTGGGAAGATTATCTGTATTCGAGCCCCAGGTGTTGCCGCCGTCGTAAGTATGCCATAACCCTCCCGAAGGAGCACCTATGTAAAAAATATCCGGATTCGTAGGATGAAAAGCAATGGCATTAATTCTGCCTAAACCTTTATACCCCAAAGATGGATAAGTTTTAGGACCAATGGATTCCCAATGCCCGTAAACCGAGTCTCTATATGATTTGATATAATCGAAATAAGCATTCCAAGTGTAAGAAGCCGGCTTACGTGTACCATCCGGGTAGATTCTTCCATTACGCATCGAATATTCCCAGCGTTTGAATGGTTTATATCCACAGCCTTTAGTCACAGGCCTGCCTTCCCAATAAGTATCGAATGCTTTTACCACTTGATAGAAATTGATATTCTCGTCTTGCATCATTTCTATCCAATAAGGGAAAGAAGCAGTATCCGACTCCTCTGTCTGGGCACGTAAAATTACAGGTATGAATGAAATAGCCAGAAGGAAGATAAAAAATCGTAAATTTTTCATGATTCAAAAAAATATAAAGTTTGGAATTGTCAAAGATACAAAAAAGTATAAAAAAACTAGAAGTTTTATTCAAAGAACATAGGAGTAAAATCTGGCTTTTATCAAAAATTTCAAGAATCTTTCCTGAATTTGGATGATTTGTTCTGATAGAGACCCGATTTTCGCGAAGTTCCTTTTGAAATTCTATAAACCAGCAGAACAGAACATGGTCATGTTATCAACCCGGATGATCATAGCTCGACAGTTATGAGTTAGTAAGCAATTGTTCTTTTTTCTAATTTTTCTCCCTCACTTTTCCTTATAGATTTCTATGCCCAAAAGATGTATCCAATCCTGAAGGGTATAAGCAAACAGACATAACTTATGGTCATCAAGGAATAATAGCTGTTCGAGCTGTTCCGAAAGATAAGCCAACTTTAGAGGGATGCAAAGAAATCCTCCGTTTCTTCCCGCAGCAACCAATTTAAAGTTGAATAGATTGCCAATGGTTATAACTAGCTAAGAGAAAAAGTTAGAGGACAATGACTACGACCCCAGGCCTTGTAAATCAACATTTTTTTGTCATTTTTTTACAGAGCAAGGCCATTATCTCACAGAACAAGGGCAAAAAAGGATAATCAACGCCATCGGTATCTGCAGATAATTTTGTAAATATTTATAAGATTCGAGATGGATCACTTTTATAACAGGATCGGCTACAAAACTTTTTCGTGTGAGGATACCAATCAAGAACTTCAGAAAGACAAGTAAGAATGGGGAGGAGATCACTGATTCTTTATAGACTTCTTTCGTCAATGCTATCATGTTCTATGGTTTCGATGATTCAAAGTGAGCCAGGAATGCAGATTAGGAAACGGAGTGCCAGATCCAAAGTGACATTGGCAAAATTCAGAACAGCTTTGAGATCATTTGCATGACCTGTTAGTTACAAAATAACAGGATAACCCAGCTGAGGAAGAAGTGGAGTGGGTTTGAGTTCGTTGATCTGCAATTGGCTTCCGCTGAAGAAAATTCCTGCTTTTACTCCTAAAAGAATATTTCCCGGCAACTTATTCAAAAACAGAAAAAGTCGAAACTGTGCTGAGCAAGTAAATTTTTTGTCTTTTCTTTGACTATGGGCGAAAAATTAAAATATTCATCACAAATTCTGTAAATAGAAATTAATTTTCTTCAGTATTGGGTAGGAATATGAATTTTCCCACTTTCTTATTCAAATTTCTGGTCGGTTAGTACTGATTTGAAATATGGCAAACATGATGAACTACTTAGTAAACATGATCGTCCCCAGTTGCTTACTTGCCTTCGTATTTTTAAAACCATCTACATAGAAGCGAATTATTTCGCTAAACATAACCTGTTTTCTAACTTCTACCATCGATTCGAGTAAGGTCTATTAGTTCGATATTGATTTTGAGGGCAAAGGATAGAACACATTCGCTTGCCATGTAATTATCTTAATGAATCATTATGAATTTTTTACGAATTTTTTGATAAGTACTCAGAAAACGAGGCCTTATTTGATTTTAAAGAATGAATCCCCATAAATAAAGCGTCCTAAGAGGAGTGATTCAATATAAGATTCAAAATTTCAGTAAGGGAAGGCGAATAAATTTTTTACCAGCTTCCCGAAGCGCCTCCACCACCGAAGCTACCTCCTCCAAATCCCCCGAAGCTGCTCCCTCCGCCACCAAACCATCCACTTCCCGATGAAAAATTGTCCCATTTCCCCTTATGACCTCCTCGGCCAAACATGTTCATCAAAACAATCATCGGCCAGAAGGACGAGGATCGGCCAATTGCAAAGGGTGAAAATAAAAATCGCATCAGAAAAATTCCACCGAGTATAATAATGAAGATGGCTATGCCAATGGCAGCGTTCGGGTCTCCCCCAATATAATCTTCGGCTTTAAATTTTCCCGACGAAAGATTCATGATTACTTCCGTGCCAGCCATAATTCCTTTTGTATAATCACCTTGCCTGAAATAGGGAATCATCTCTTTTTCTATAATTCTTCGGGCTACTGCATCGGTAATTACATCCTCGAGCCCGTAACCTACCGATATACGCACATAGCCATTCCCCTCATTGTTCTTGGGTTTTACCAGAATCATCACCCCATTGTCTTTCCCTTTCTGCCCGACTCCCCACTTTTCAGCCAGACGGTCGGTAAAGTCGGCAATATCATAACCACATAATGAAGGAACAGTAACTACGGCGATTTGAGTGGATGTAGTATCGTTGAATGCTACCAGTTTTTGTTCGAGTTGAATGATGGCGTAAGGATCGATGATTCCTGCAAGATCATTCACCAGGCGAGGAGGGAAAGGACGAGGAGGGAGGTCGTCGGCCTTCAGGCTTGTAATGAAAAAAAGAGAGGTGAATAGAAGAAATGCTAAAGTTCTAAGGCCTTTGCTCAGTGAATTGTCTTGCAAAATAGGCTTCGAATTATTTCGATGGTTTATCTTTGAATGAGATCTCATCGGGTAATTCATTGATATCGTTTTCTTTATAGGGAAAGAATTTTTGGAGATAAGTACCGATCTCTTCAATCACTTCGAGCAAACCTTGTGTGAATTGTCCTTCACTGAAATATTTCTGTGCTTTTAGTTTTAAATCTGTCCAGAAGTTGGGAGGAACTACCGCATTGATTCCTCTATCTCCAATGAAAGCAAATTGGTGATTTTCTATGGCAAGATAGATCAGTACTCCATTGCGAAGTGCCGTTTTATGCATACCAAGTTTCCCAAAAATATAGGCAGCACGGTCGAGTGGATCACCCTGGCATTTTCGCTCTATATGAATTCGAATCTCTGCCGAGGTTTTCAGCTCCATTTCTTTTACTGCTTCTGTAAGGCGTTCGCGTTCCTCGGGTGTAAAATAATCGCGTACCGATTTTATTTTTAAGAGAGCCATTTTTTAAAACTCGACTTTAGGCACTTGCTCGGCTCCTTCAGTAGCCTCGAAATAGGCTTTCCTTTCGAATCTAAACATGTTGGCAATGATGTTTCGAGGAAAGGTGCGTATGCTTTTGTTATACGCCTGAGCCATCTCGTTGAATTTTCTTCTTTCCACAGCAATGCGGTTTTCGGTACCTTCGAGCTGCGACTGCAATTCAAGAAAATTCTGATTGGCTTTCAGCTCAGGGTAACGTTCCACCACAACCATCAAACGGCTCAGGGCTGAACTCAGTTGTTCCTGCGCATTTTGAAATTCCTGCAGGCTGGCTTCATTCAATTTTTCGGGATTGATGTTTACAGAAGTGGCTTTTGCACGAGCTTCAATGACATCGGTTATCGTTTTCTGCTCGAAATTGGCATAACCTTTCACCGTATTCACCAAATTGGGAATAAGATCGGCACGGCGCTGATATACATTCTCCACATTTGCCCACTGCGCATTTACATTTTCTTCAGCTTTTACCAGCGAGTTGTACATCGAAACGCCTGTTAAAATGAATATCAGTACGATAATGGCAATCGACAATCCAATTATCAGTCCTTTTTTCATAAATTTGAATTTAAAGGTTATTTTGAAGAATTACTTCCTACAAAAGTACTCTTTTTGTATTTGAAGTCAAAAAAAATCAAAATCAGAGATGAATCATCCTCTTATTGAGTCAATCGTTTTTTCTTGGCAAGTTGGAGGGTTTTTTAGCGAATGAATTCTACCGAACGTTTTACAAAATCGGTCAGCGCTTCGCCTTTTAAAAGGCCTTGTTGCAGCATAGCCAGATCTTTCAGTTGATGAGCCAGATTCTTGCGTTTCTCCTCGTCGTTTTCGTCGAGAATATGCAGAATAGCCGGGTGATTGGTATTAATTACCAGATTGAACTGATCAGGAAGAGCATCCATATAGGACATGCCCCCTCCCAAGGCTGACATATCCTTCATACGCCGCATGTATTCAGGCTTGGTGATGAAAACAGGTAGGTCGCTCTCCGACAGATTCTCGAGCACGAGAGTGAAATTATTTTTGTCGATGACTTCTTCGAAAAGCTTTTTCAGGTTTTCTTTTTGTTCTTCAGTTAACTTAGAAATGCTTTCTTCTTCCTTGGGAATCAGTTTTTCGATGACATCAGAATCTACTCTTACAAACCTGCATTTGTCGAATTTCATCTCGAGATGATTGATGAAATGGTTGTCGAGGATTCCATCCATAAGCAAAATATTGTAGCCTTTTTCTTTTGCAGCCGAAATGAATACATATTCGGTTTCCGGATTATTGCTGTATATATATACCAGATTTTTTTCCTTATCGGTTTGCAAAGGTTTTATCAAGGCTTTGTATTCTTCGAAAGTGTAATATTTATGGTCGATATCCTTGAAGAGGTAGAATTTTTCGGCTCTTTCGTAGAATTTTGGTTCAGTAATCATTCCATATTGTATAAAGACTTTGATATCGTCCCATTTTTTCTCGAATTCTTCACGGTTATTCTTGAAGATTTCCTCTAACTTATCGGCCACTTTTTTCATAATATGGTTAGAAATCTTCTTTACCTGAGGATCGCTTTGAAGGTAGCTGCGGGAAACGTTCAAAGGTATATCGGGCGAGTCAATGACACCATGCAAAAGTGTAAGAAATTCGGGTACAATGCCTTCCACGCTATCGGTTACAAATACTTGATTGCAGTAAAGCTGTATCTTTTCTTTCTGAACCTCGATTCTTTCCTTGATTTTCGGGAAATATAAAATTCCAGTGAGTTTAAAAGGATAATCCACATTCAAATGAATCCAAAACAAAGGTTCTTCGAAATTCATAGGATAGAGCTCACGATAGAAATTTTTATAGTCCTCGTCGGTGAGTTCCGAAGGTTTTTTTGTCCAGGCGGGTTTGGTGTTATTGATGATGCGAGGTTTTTCGACTTCCTTGTAAACATCGTTGCCGTCTTTGTCTTTTTCGCCTTCTACCTTTTCTCTTACTTTTTCGGTTCCAAAAACGATCTCGATCGGAAGAAAACGGCAATATTTCTTCAATAGTTCCAGAACCCTGTACTCGTCGAGAAATTCTTCGTTATCTTTATTTATATATAGGGTTACATCGGTCCCACGAGTTTTTTTATTTGAGGGTTTCATCGCATATTCGGGCGAACCGTCGCATTCCCAGACCACAGCTTCAGCTCCTTCTGTCCACGATAAACTTTCTATCCTTACCTTATCGGCTACCATAAATGCCGAATAAAATCCCAGACCAAAATGCCCGATTAACTGACTGACTTCGGTATCGTTCTTATCCTTGAAGCGGCTGATAAATTCTTCGGCACTCGAAAATGCAATTTGATTAATATACTTGTCTATTTCTTCGGCTGTCATGCCTATGCCTTTATCGGATACGGTGAGAGTTTTTTTCTTTTTATCTACTTTTACTTCTATACGAAGATCGCCCAACTCCCCTTTAAATTCGCCTATCGAAGCCAGTGCCTTCAATTTCGTGGTCGCATCTACTGCATTCGAGATAAGTTCACGTAAAAAAATCTCATGTTCCGAATACAGAAACTTCTTAATGATGGGAAAAATATTCTCGGTTTGTACGTTGATTTTACCCTTTTGCTGTGTAGCCATAATTGACATTTTTTGAAACGCTATTCCATTGGCAAAGCCTGTGCCAGCCCGATATACTCTGACAAAATGGCAAGGTTGTTTTGTTGGATGTCATCAGACGAATTAGGTTCTTATTCGATATTTTAAGAATGACGAGGATTTCGATTTCGTGGATTAAAGGAATGTGCCTATATTTTGTTTTTTTACCTGAACTTTCATTGGAAATTTTTGTTTATTTCATATATCTTAATAATATCAATTTAATTTGACCCATCATGAAAAAGAATAAAGGGATCACTACTTTCATGGGCAAGCCGGTGACACTACTGGGCGATATGGTGCAGCCAGGTGAGATTGCTCCTAATTTCACTGCTTTAGCCGCCGATTCAAAACCTGTAAATCTGAGCGATTTCAAGGGTAAAGTGATTATCATCAGCAGTGTACCCTCGGTAGATACAGGTGTATGTGCTGCCCAGACCCGACGTTTCAATACCGAAGCTGCTTCTTTGGGCGAGGTTGTTATCCTTACCATCTCCTGCGACCTTCCTTTCGCTTTGGGAAGATTTTGTGCCGCAGAAGGCATCGATAAGGTCATCACTCTATCCGATCATAAAGATACCGATTTCGGCTTGAAATATGGTTTTTTGATAGAAGAGCTGCGTTTACTCAACCGTGGAATCGTTGTGATCGATAGGGAGGGCATCATCCGTTATATAGAGTACGTGAAGGAAAATACCCATCATCCTGACTATGATGCGGCAATAGCTGCAGCCCGTAAATTAATCTGAGAATTTTTCCGTGCATTTCTGATAAACCTCCCCTCGAATACTCATGGGAGGTTTTTATCTTTTGTGGTTTGATAAAGCTCGATTATCTTTGCCCTGAATAAACCGCTTCCTATAAAGCTAATCTCGATGGCTTCACATTCAAGGCGCTGGATGTTAGTCCTTACCCTGCTGATTATAGTGGTTTTGATTTATTATTTCACCTTTGTTTTTTGGTACATTGGCATTGCAGGGGTTTTTACACTGTTGGGTAGGCCTATCGAAAGAAAATTAAGAGGGGCAGGTTTCAAAAGATTCAGGCTTCCAGCCTGGGCATCCTCCTTGATTACTTTGCTGATTCTTATTTTAGTTGTTGTCATTTTATTGTATGGGTTTGTGGCTATAGTTTACCAGCAGGCTCTTGTAATTACCAAAATTGATTTTAATACGCTGGCAGTTAATTTGGCTCCTTTACTCGAGGATATCGAAAATTTCCTTCATCAATATCACCTTCTACCTTCTGGCGAGAATCTGGAACAGGCGATTGTTCAACGATTGGGTGATATTTTTGAGTTTAGTTCTATTTATAAATTATTGGGAAGCCTTACGGGATTTGTATCTTCTTTTGCCGTAGGAGCTTTTGCAGTAGCTTTTCTTACATTTTTCTTTTTGCGAGATGATAAGTTATTAATGCAACTTTTTCTTCTGTTTGTGCCTTATGAATATGAAACGAGAGCTATTAGTGTACTGAATACCAGTAGAGATTTGTTGGGAAGATATGTTGGTGGCCTGTTTTTAGAAGTATTTATCATGATGGTTCTTCTTTCGGTAGGGATGATGATTGCTGGAATCCCCAATGCATTATTGATAGGTTTTATAGGTGGATTTTTCAATTTGATACCCTATCTGGGACCTTTCATTGGTGGCGCACTCGGAGTATTGCTTACACTGTTCTGGGTGCTGGCTGAGGGTTCATATGCCACCTTCTGGGTTCAACCCCTCATTGTGGTTGGAGTTTTTATAGCAGTTAATATGGTGGATAATTTTGTGCTGCAACCTCAGATTTATTCTAAAAGAGTAAATGCTCATCCCATCGAGATTTTCTTGATTATGATGATGGGCGGTTCGGTTGGAGGGATAATAGGAATGATTCTGGCCGTTCCGGCTTATACTTTGATTCGTATAGTGGGAAAGGAGTTTTTGAGCAGTTTCGACCTGATGGATAAACTTACACGAAATCTTTGATGATGAATTTGATGCGCATTTTTTCATGGATCAGGCTCATACGTTGCCTCACTTTTCGACGTTCTTGGAATTTCCTGAAAAATTACGCAAGTTATTCCATCTCCCAATGGTTTGATAGATATATCCATTGGGGTTTTCCATGGACACTTTCTATTGAAGCTTCGGGTATATGTAATCTGCATTGTCCCGAATGTCCTGTCGGCAGCCATAGCCTTACGCGTTCGGCAGGCTTGCTTCGCCTTCATGATTACGCACAATGGCTCGATGAATCTTCTCCCGAACTTTTTTATCTGATTCTGTATTTTCAGGGTGAACCTCTTTTGAACGAAGATTTTGCTGCTATGGTAAAAATGGCTCATCAAAAGAGAATTTATACCATCACTTCTACCAATGCACATTTTTTAACTTCCGAACTGTCTGAGAATATTATAATGGCAGGTTTGGACGAGATTGTGATTTCACTCGATGGAACCGATTCCCTTACTTATGAAAAATATAGAAAAGGTGGAAGTTTCGATAAAGCCACCGAAGGAATACGGCAGCTTGTAGCCGCCCGAAAACGTTCGAATCGAAAAAATCCTTTTATCAGGTTACAGTTTATCGTAATGAAACATAACCAACACCAAATAAATAAAATTCAAAGCCTGGGGAAACAATTAGGGGTCGATGCGGTAGAACTTAAATCGGCTCAAATCTACAGTCCTGGGGATGAGAATGGTCTTCTTACGGATATACCTGAATTTGCACGATATATTGAAGGAGAAGATAGTTTATTGCTCATGAAGAACCGTCGTAAAAGAGGCTGCAGGAGAATGTGGCAAGGGTCAGTGATTACCTGGGATGGTAGACTGATTCCGTGTTGTTATGATAAAGATGCTGTCCATTCTTATGGGCTTCTCGATTCTTCAACTCAGGTTAAAACTATATGGACAAGCCCAAATGCTACAATATTTCGTCAAAATGTGATGAAATCGAGAGATGTTTATGAGATTTGTCGTAACTGTGGGGAATAAAAACGAAACAATGGAGTGAGGTAAAAATTTTAGACTTTCGACTCACACAGTCATAATGTCTTTTCCTTTTATTTCGAATGCTTTATCGATTTTTTCGATGTATGCGTCGGTTATTTTCTGGATTTCTTCTTCCAACTGATCGATTTCATCTTCGGGTATGCCATCTTTTTTGAGTTTTTTTGCAGTTTCCATGGCATTGCGACGAATATTGCGAATCGTAACTTTTGCATTTTCGGCTTCAACTTTTGCCTTTTTTACCAGTTCCCTGCGCCTTTCTTCGGTAAGAGGTGGAACGATGATTCGCAGAACCTCTCCGTTGTTTTGGGGATTGAAACCAAGATTTGCAGCAAGAATTGCCTTTTCGATGAGTGCAAGCATCGTTTTGTCCCACGGCTGAACAATGATCTGGCGAGGATCGGGAGTGGTAATGTTGCTTATCTTGTCAATAGGAGTGATTGCTCCGTAATAATCCACTTTCACTCCATCGAGCATCTGAGGTGTGGCTTTGCCTGCCCTGATTTTCTGAAATTCTTTTTCGAAATGCAAAAGGGCATTATCCATGCTTTCACGTGTTTCTTCCAAACAAAATTCGCTTTCTTCGCTTAACATAAATAATCTTCCATTGATTTTCGATTGCAAAAATATAATATTTGCCAATCTGGTCGAAATTTACATAGAAGGATTCGGCTCGAAAAATATTCTTACTTTTGCCGCCTCGTTTCAAAATTATTAAGAAATAGTATATTTCTGAATTTGAATAGTAAATTTAGAAGAATCGAATTTCACTTTAATTTAACATAACCTATCATTTCATGAAAGCATATCTTTTCCCTGGACAAGGGGCTCAATTTAGCGGTATGGGCAAAGATTTATATGAAAAATCGGAGCTTGCGCGCGAGCTTTTCGAAAAAGCTAATTCTCAACTTGGTTTTCGAATTACCGATATTATGTTTCAGGGTAGTGAAGACGAACTCATGCAGACCAAAGTTACTCAACCAGCCATATTCCTACACAGTGTTATATTAGCCAGGGTTTTGGGTGAGGAGTTTAAACCCGACATGGTGGCGGGTCATTCATTGGGCGAATTTTCGGCTTTGGTGGCCAATAAGGTATTGACGTTTGAAGATGGTTTGAAATTAGTCTATGCCAGAGCCATGGCCATGCAGAAAGCCTGTGAGATGAATCCCTCGGCCATGGCCGCTATTCTCGGACTGGACGATTCCAATGTGGAAAGGATTTGCCGCAGCATCAGCGATGAGATTGTGGTACCTGCCAATTATAACAGTCCCGGACAAATCGTGATTTCGGGCAGCATTGTTGGAGTTTCTATGGCTTGCGAGAAGTTGAAGGAAGCTGGAGCCAAGCGTACTCTCTCTCTAAAAGTGGGGGGGGCTTTTCATTCTCCTTTAATGGAACCTGCACGTGTCGAACTGGCTGAAGCCATTTCGGCTACACGTTTTGTGAAGGGAATTTGCCCAATCTATCAGAATGTTACCGGCCAGCCTGTTACCGACCCTGAAATCATTAAAGCTAATCTTATAAAACAACTAACTGCTCCCGTGCGCTGGAGACAAACTATAGAAAATATGATAGCCGACGGAGCAAAGATATTTATCGAAGTTGGCCCGGGTACCGTACTTCAGGGTCTGGTAAAAAAGATCGATAAAGAAGCCGAAGCCATGAGTGTTCAATGGGAGGTGTAATACATGAATTCTTATTATTTGTCTTAATGTCGTTGATTTATGTTTGAGGGTCTTACTGAAAAACTCGACCGTGCTTTTAAAGTCCTTAGAGGTCAAGGAAGCATCACCGAAATTAATGTTGCCGATACGGTGAAAGAAATCCGTAAAGCATTGCTCGATGCCGACGTCAGCTATAAAATAGCCAAGCAATTCACTGATGAAGTGAAGCAGAAGGCTTTAGGGCAGGATGTTCTAAAGGCCATCTCACCCAGTCAATTGATGATAAAGATTGTCCATGATGAGTTGGTTACCCTGATGGGTGGCCAGAAATCGGACCTGAACCTGAAAGGTAATCCTGCAGTAGTATTGATGGCGGGGCTTCAGGGCTCGGGCAAAACTACCTTCTCGGCAAAACTCGCCCATTATGTGAAAACCAAATATGGTCGTTCGCCTCTTTTGGTGGCTTGCGATATTTATAGACCTGCCGCTATCGAACAGTTGAATGTGCTCGGCCAACAAATTGACGTCGAAGTTTATACCGAAGAAAACAATTCCGATCCGGTAAAAATTGCTCGCAACGCCATAAATTATGCACGTGATAAATCGGGCCATCAGGTAGTCATTATTGATACAGCAGGCCGTCTGGCTATTGATCAGCTGATGATGGACGAGATTGCTGCCATTAAAAAAGCCGTTAATCCTCAGGAAACCCTTTTTGTGGTGGATGCCATGACAGGCCAGGATGCCGTAAACACTGCTAAAGCATTCAATGAGGTGATCGATTATGATGGAGTTGTGCTTACCAAACTGGATGGGGATACCCGAGGGGGTGCGGCATTAACCGTTAGGGCTGTGGTGGATAAACCCATTAAATTTGTTGGACTTGGTGAAAAAATGGATGCCATTGATGTGTTCTATCCCGAGCGTATGGCCGACCGTATTCTTGGCATGGGCGATATCGTTTCACTCGTCGAAAAGGCTCAGGAACAATTCGACGCTGAAGAAGCCAAAAAACTTCAACGTAAAATTGCCAAAGACGAATTTAATTTCGATGATTTCCTCAAACAAATTCATCAAATTAAAAAAATGGGGAATGTAAAAGACCTCATGGGAATGATACCTGGTATGGGAAAAATGGTGAAAGACCTCGATGTTGACGATGATGCTTTCAAAAGTATAGAAGCTATTATTCATTCGATGACACCAGAAGAAAGGCAAAATCCCGCCATCATCAACGGAAGCCGCCGTAAACGAATTGCCATGGGCTCGGGAACCGATGTGACCGAAGTTAACAGGCTAATGAAACAATTCGACGAAACCCGTAAAATGATGAAGATGGTGACCACGGGCGGTCCTCGTCAAATGCTCAAGAATATGAAACAACAGAAAAAACGTTGAGCAGATGAACATTCCCCAATAATTCGAATTCAACAATTCACCAAATTTTCGTTAGCTTTGTTATAAATATTCGAACATGATGAAACTCCTCGATGGCAAAACCTTATTTGCAAATATTAAGGGAGAAATAAAAACTGAAGTATCCCAAATAATTGACCATAATGAACGTCCGCCTCATCTGGCAGCCGTTTTGGTGGGAGACGATCCGGCCAGCCTTTCGTATGTTGCCTCTAAGGAAAAGGCTTGTCGCCAGGTTGGCATTACTTCTTCCCTCTATCATTATCCAGAAAATTTTACTGAAAATGAGTTGCTTCAGGTGATTGATTTTTTGAACCACGACCAAGATATTGATGGATTTATCGTGCAATTACCTCTTCCACCTCAAATCGATCCTAATAAGATTATTCTTTCCATTTCTCCTGATAAGGATGTGGATGGATTTCATCCTTATAATTTAGGGAGAATGATGATGGGACAACCTAATTTTATACCTGCTACGCCTTTGGGTATCATGCAAATGCTCGAGCGTTATCAGATAGAAACCAAAGGAAAACATTGTGTGGTGTTGGGACGTAGCATGATTGTCGGTACTCCTGTCTCTATTTTACTTTCCCGTAAGGCAAAACCAGGTAATGCTACGGTTACACTTTGCCATTCTTACACTCAGAATTTGAAAGATATTTGTCTTACGGCCGATATACTCATTATTGCCATAGGTAAACCTCGTTTTATTACTGCCGATATGGTGAAGGAAGGAAGTGTAGTAATAGATGTTGGAATTCATCGCATTCCCGACAATACCAAAGAAAAGGGCTATATGATTGTTGGTGATGTCGATTTCGAAGAGGTAAGCAAAAAAGCTGAATGGATTACGCCTGTGCCGGGTGGAGTCGGGAATATGACCATTGCCGGTTTATTGATGAATACACTAAATGCGTGGAAACAAAGAAATATCAGGCAGAATATCAATTAGAAGAATTGTTTATTTCTCGATGAACATCTCTTGTACATGTTCAAATCTTTTTGGCAAACCTTCTGAAGGAGTGGTTTCATGTAATCCATGCAAAATAAATATCTGGATGTTGCACAATAAAATTCATCGCTATCAAAATCTCTTTAGTGGAAACATCTTAGATATTGGAGCACGATCAAAACCCTATAGAAATCTTTTTACGGAAGTTGCACAATATGTTGGAACCAATACCTGCAGACATCATCAAATCAACCATCTTCGACCCGATGAAGATACGACCGATGTTTGGATTGGAGATGGGACTGCACTCCCATTCCAAAATGCCACTTTCGATGGTGTTGTTTTCAAGTCTTCCCTTTGATTACTCATCCTGCTAAATTTTTTCAGGAAGTAAATAGAGTACTCAAACCGCAAGGATATTTCATGATGTCATCCGATTATCTTTATCTTTCATGGAGCGTGGAAGACTATATGCGTCACTCACGTCTGCATCTCGTTAAATTGGCTATGGAAAATGGATATACAGTTTATTTCATCGAAAGTTTTGGTGGAATCCTCACCAGCATCTATTCTATGGTAATCCGCTATATGAGAATCTAACCCGAAAGAATCCACCAAGCAATTCATCCTGTCATGAAATTATAGAGAATTCTATGGCTTTTATTCTTTTATTGTTATTTCTCCGCTTTCATTATTAGTAGGTCGATTATCTATTTTTCGAATGCAATAAAATCAAAGAATTTAGCTATACCATGAATATTCTGATAGTTGTGAGAAAAACACTTAGCCTTGTCTTTTCATTTTATTGAACAATTATTTTCTTTGTTTTTCTCAAAAGCCTTCTTTTGAAATTGTCCCAGATAAAAAGATCTTGTTTAACATCGAAGATCACATAAGGTCCAGCTGTATTTAAAGTGTGCATCCCTTTGAAATGCTGCCTCGATTTTGGAGGTTCTACGAAAAATCTGGTGGTTTCGACGAAAGAAAAAGGAGTTATTTCAATTATTTCATTAAGGGTGATTCTATGTCCTGATATGACGGAGCAATCCTGAGCCGGGCGCATTAGTCGGCCATCCATGTAAAATATATTGCCTGCGGGTCTCGATGAACGAATGTCAGTTTTTACTGGATTGTTGATGTGTGGAAAATAAGGGCCTCTAAAATCTTCGGCATACCATAAGTGCAGACTGTAATTACTTTTGGTTTTATCGGTAAACATAAGCCACCACTTTCGATTATGATGAAAAATGATGGGATCGACCGCTTGTAAATCGGAAATAATAATTTTTTCGAACATAAGTTCTTCCTTTTTCGTGTCCCATCTGTATAACCTGAGCTGATTGCTTTGGGCCGACTCGGGTAAGCACCAGATATTCCCTTCTGCTTCAAAAATAAAAGGAAAGGCAAGATGCCAGGAGGCATTCAGAAGAACTTTTTCTGGTCTATAAATAGTTGAATGATGATTTGTTTTGAAAAGACATATCTCGCCATGAGCTGGTTTGTAATCGTAATGTTCACATAGAATTTTCAGTTGATGATTCTGGTAAATCCCTGCTGGATCAGCATAATATTGTCTTCTTGACCCACTACGTATCCATTTGATATTTTCAGGTTGAGAATTGTTTCCTATAAAATTTTTTATCGAACTTTCTATAAATCCAATGCTCCAGTGTTCAGCACGAAATAATTCATTGAAATGAAATTTTACCTTGTTCGCCCATAGTTTGAGAAAGAATTTCAACATTATACAATTGATTGGAGCGAATCGCATGGGTGCAGGTTTTGGGAAAGGTTTGTTTTTTAGGCAGTCTGCACCTTTGAATAGAATTTCTCTACACGTTTGAGCGGGCCATTCTACCGAACCATAGTATGCTTGATCGAGGTTGGCTTTCCAAGAATGATTGATGGTGGGAAACCATCCTTGCCATAGAATTTTTCCGCAATCTATACTTTCGTCGAGCTGTTGTAATATAGCACCATTCACCGGGATATCTTCTAAGATTTCCCAGAAATTTGATGGCACTCCTCTAATGACTTCGGGATCGTCATGATGAAACGACCAAACTCCATAAGGAGCCGCATGAAGGATATCGCCTTTGATGATTCCGAAACCAAATCTCAGAAGGAATTGAACTTCCGAACTCTTGATAGCTTCAATCGTCTTTTCGCTGAAGTAATATGATTTTTTCACTTTTTTTGCGTTCTCTTCCAATAAAATAGCTTCCTTTATCCACGGCTCTATCGAAAGCATCCTCTTCGACTTTGGCTTTAATAAAAAACGATAATAAAAGAGAAAAATAAAGTTTTTTATGGGATAGCACAAAAGCCTTCGAATTCCTTTTGACTTTGGTGGCGAGTCTTCTTTGTTGAGAATGATGAGAGCAAGGGCATTCCCTTCCAAAATCAGCTGTTCTATGACTAAAGTTTGCCACTGCTGAAGATGCAGTGTATCGCATAAAATGCCAAATTTCAGCCCTTTTCTTTCTCCTAATGTCATTGTATGGGTTTTATTTCCTGATAAATTTTTAAAAAACATTCTCCCACCTTCGAAAAGCTAAAGTTCTCGACCGCATAATTTCGTAAAGCCTGACTATCATATTCCGATGCATGGTCCAACATATAATTCATAGCTTCACAGAGCGAATCTTCATTCTTAGGATCGATCAAAATACCTTTGGCAGAATCTATAATTTCAGGAATTCCACCAACTCGCGTTGCAATCACAGGTTTACCACAGGCCAAACTTTCGTTGATGACTACTGGCATATTTTCATAATTGCTAAACATTACCAAACAACAACTTTGACGATAACATTCGGCTAATTTCTCCTCTTTTTCTATTAATCCAGTAAAGGTTACATAAGCTTCTAAATGAAGATTCTGGCTGTATTCTTTTATTTTTTGAAAATCCTGCCCATCACCCACAAGGACTAACTCAAAATCATTACGAAGATGAGAGAGTTTTTGTGTTGCTCTAAGTAGCCCACTTATATTCTTCGATTTGTCTTCGAAGCAGGAAACATGCAGCAACTTTTTACTTGAATGATTTAGGAAAGTAGGTGTGAAGATGTTCGTATCAACAACGTTGGGAATTATGTAGAATCTTTTATGATGAAGTCCATGACGCTGCATGGCGTTTTTGAGATTTTCGGTTACAACAGTAATTGCACCAGCTCTTCTCACTACATAGCGAGTCACGATTTTCCGCAGAATTCCCCTATATGTATTTGTAATAGGCAAGTACCTCGACCAGTGTTCGGTAATCAGGTAGGGCAATCCTGTAAGGTTTTTTAACACAGAGGCGAAAATAGCCGTTCGGGTAAGAATATTAACATGAGCCAGTTTGAAACGCTTTGTTCGTTTTTGCAACCATAAATAACCTGCTATCAAATGAAACAAATATTGCGACGCTTTTATAATTTGACTGCCAGGAAAATTTCGTGATAAGCCAGAATAATAGATTCGTAACTCATCCACATCTCGAAAAGTCGAGAATTCCCATCTCGGAGAAAGAATTTTTTTGTTTATAATAGGATGAGCATATAAAACCGAAACATTTGCATAGTTCGAAACAGCTTGTGCATGTCGTTGGACGAAAAGTCCTTCCATTGGATCTTCTTTGTGGGGGTACCAGCGCGAAACGAACAAGATACGAAGTTTTTCTTCAGTCATCCTTCTTAGGTGTCAATTGCTGGCAAAACTACCAAAAATCAAGAGAGTTGATATTTTACAGCCTGATTCGGTTCATTTTTTAAATATTGAGCAATCGGTACATTAACAATAAAAATTTTTTGTAATTTATTATAAATCAATAATCTAATTGAAATTAATAATAATTAACAGTCTATATTTCGATAGAAATTCTGGGAAGCAGATGAAATCTTAGCATTATCAAATTACTGATGCGGTTGATGTTATAATTATTTTTAATGTTGGATCGATGAAAATCCTATAAAAAATCAAAGGAATGATTTTGTAGAATGAAAAAACTATGTAATTTTGCACCCGCTTTAAAAAAGAAGCTTTTTTGATTAATTCCATGCCGTTTTACGGCAATGAATGAAAGGAACCTGATAAAACGGACAAGCTATAGGTTTCGTGCATGAACCTCTCAGAATGTGAATTGATTGAACAGATGGCATAAGGTTCGTGTAACTGTCCCTACCGGTTTTGCTATCGGTAATTTTATCCAGTTTCTTTTCATTTTCAGGATTAACCAATCTTTTTTGAGATAAATTTTAATGAAGATCATTGGTCGTAAAAGATTTAATTGTACTTTTGCACTCCCTTTTTGAGAGGGTGCTTAAAAACCAGATAAGGAACTAATAAAGTTGATATGCCCACTATACAACAGTTGATTCGTAGAGGACGTCAAAAGCTTGAGTACAAGAGCAAAAGCCCAGCTTTGGATTCATGTCCTCAACGCAGAGGAGTTTGTACAAGAGTGTATACCACAACTCCTAAGAAGCCCAATTCGGCTATGCGTAAGGTAGCAAGGGTGCGACTGACCAATGGTAATGAAGTCACGGCTTACATTCCTGGCGAGGGTCATAATTTGCAGGAGCACTCTATTGTAATGATTCGCGGAGGCAGAGTAAAGGATCTACCGGGAGTCAGGTATCATATTATTCGAGGTGCTTTAGATACTGCGGGTGTTGAAGGCCGTATGCAACGTCGTTCGAAATATGGTGCAAAGCGGCCTAAAACTAAGCCTGGTGCTGCAAGTCCTAAAGATACAAAAGCTGGCAAGAAGTAAATTCGTTGTTTAGAAAATACAATTCGCAATAGATTATAATAGATTATGAGGAAAGCGAAACCAAGAAAAAGAATCATACTTCCCGACCCCAAGTACAATGATACAATGGTTACCAAGTTTGTAAATAATATCATGCTCACGGGGAAGAAAAGTATTGCTTTCGACCTTTTTTACGAAGCAGTGGATATTGTGAGTCAGAAAACGGGTGAGGATGGCCTCGAAGTCTGGAAAAAAGCTTTGGCCAATGTCACTCCCTCTGTCGAAGTACGTAGCCGTCGTGTAGGAGGTGCTACTTTTCAGATTCCTACCGAAATCCGTCCAACCCGCAAAATGTCGGTTGGCATGAAGAATCTGATCTCTTATTCCCTCAAACGCCACGAAAAATCAATGGCCGAAAAACTGGCAGGCGAAATTATGGCTGCTTATAAGGAAGAAGGTGCTGCCTTCAAACGCAAAGAAGATATTCACCGTATGGCCGAAGCCAATAAGGCTTTTGCACATTTTAAATTTTAACTAAAATCCTGAAAAATATCATTTACCCGAAATTAATACAATATACATGACCGAAAGGCTTATCTATACAAGAAATATTGGCATTATGGCTCATATCGACGCGGGGAAGACTACTACTACCGAGCGGATATTGTATTATACCGGGGTGAATTATAAAATGGGTGAAGTGCATGAAGGCACTGCCACCATGGATTGGATGATTCAGGAACAGGAAAGAGGGATTACTATTTCATCAGCAGCAACTACTGTTTTTTGGCATTATAATCAGGAACAATATAAGATTAATATTATCGACACCCCTGGTCATGTCGATTTTACGGTGGAAGTTGAAAGATCGCTTCGCATACTCGATGGCGCTATTGCTATTTTTTGTGGAGTGGGAGGTGTTGAACCTCAATCGGAAACCGTTTGGAAACAAGCTAATAAATATGGAGTGCCACGCATTTCATTCGTAAATAAGATGGATAGGAGCGGGGCTGATTTTTTTGAAGTGATTTCGCAGATCAAATCCAAATTGGGTGCTAAACCCATCCCTATCCAGCTCCCCCTGGGCGAAGAAGAAGATTATAGAGGCGTAATCGACCTGATTTCATGTAAAGCTTATGAATGGAACGATACCTCGCTGGGTACCAATTTCTACGAAGTTCCTGTACCAGAACAACTCTTTCCGTTGGTCGAAAAATATCATAACGAATTGATAGAAGGTACGGCCGAAGAAAGTGATCAACTATTCGAGAAATTTCTTTCAGATCCTCATTCGATTACCGAAGAAGAAATTAAAAACGCCTTGCGTAAAGCTACCATCGAGATGAGAATCACCCCCGTGCTTTGCGGTTCGTCATTACATAACAAAGGCATTCAATTCCTTCTGGATGCTGTGGCTGCTTATCTGCCTTCGCCACTCGACATTCCAGCCATAAAAGGCATCAATCCGCTTACCGGCGAAGAAGAAAGCCGGCATCCCGATCCCGATGAACCATTCGCTGCCTTAGCTTTCAAGATTGCCTCCGATCCGTATGTTGGCCGTATCGTATTTTTCAGGGTTTATAGCGGAAGTCTGAAAAGTGGAAATGTGGTGCTGAATGTTGCTACTGGGAAAAGAGAACGCATTGCACGCATTTTTCAGATGCACGCCAATAAACAAAATCCTCTCGAGAAAATTGAAGCTGGCGATATTGGAGCCGCAGCAGGTTTTAAACAAATTCGGACAGGCGACACCCTTGCCGATGAAAAACATCCTATACTGCTCGAATCCATTACTTTTCCTGAACCTGTCATCAGTATGGCAGTAGAACCACATACACAGGACGAGCTCGAAAAGATGATGAATGCCCTGCAAAAAATCAGTGAAGAAGACCCCACATTTTTCGTAGGTATCGATGAAGAAACCGGCCAAACACTCATTAGTGGAATGGGTGAACTGCATCTCGATATTATTCTCGATAGGCTACACCGCGAGTATAATGTGGAATGCAATCATGGCAAACCTCAGGTGGCATACAAAGAAGCACTTACTCGTAATGTTCGCCATCACGAAATCTATAAAAAACAAACCGGTGGCCGAGGCCGTTTTGCCGATATTGAATTTGAAATTGGACCAGCCGACATAGGCGTCAAAGGTTTACAATTCATAAACGAAATCCATGGGCAAAACCTCCCGAAAGAATATATTCCTGCCATCGAAAAGGGATTTCGTTCTGCCATGTCGAATGGACCTTTATTGGGATTTCCCATCGAAAGCATGAAAGTTCGTTTGATAGATGGCCAAGCTCATCCAGTGGATAGCGACGCCCTTTCGTTCGAAATTGCTGCCATCAGTGGATTTAGGGAAGCAATTCGCAAAGCAGAATGTATTCTTCTCGAACCTATTATGAAACTCGAAGTCGTAACTCCTGATGAATACGTTGGCGATATTACCAGCGATTTAAACCGAAGAAGAGGACAATTATTGAAAATTGATGCAAGAATTAGTTATCAGATTGTGGATGCACTTGTACCTCTTTCCGAAATGTTCGGTTATGTTACTGTATTGAGGTCGATTTCGAGTGGAAGAGCTACGTCGAGCATGGAATTTTCGCATTATGCAACTTGTCCCCCTGAAATTCAGGAACAGGTCATATTAATAATAAAAGGCTATATTATAAGACAATGAAAATGATTTTTAATTCTCTATAAACGTGAACCAAAGGATTAGAATTAAGTTGAAATCGTACGATTACAATCTGGTAGATAAATCAGCCGAAAAGATTGTGAAAACAGTAAAACAAACAGGTGCAGTAGTGAGCGGACCAATCCCTCTGCCTACGCATCGGAAGATTTTTACTGTAAACCGTTCTACATTCGTAAACAAGAAATCGCGTGAACAATTTCAATTATGCTCCTATAAGCGATTGCTGGATATTTACAGTTCGACTTCGAAAACCATCGATGCACTGATGAAACTTGAATTGCCCAGTGGAGTAGAAGTCGAAATCAAAGTTTGATGAAACAATAAGTACCTTAAAATTAACGAGCAATGTCAGGATTATTAGGGAAAAAGATTGGCATGACCAGTATATATGATGAATCGGGAAAGAATATGGCTTGTACTGTAATTCAGGCAGGTCCTTGTGTGGTAACACAAATTCTTACCAAAGAACGGGATGGATATGATGCCATACAATTGGCTTTTGATGATTTGGATGAGCGTAAAGTAAACAAACCAATGAGAGGACATTTTGCCAAGGCGGGTATTACTCCCAAGCGTATCATGGCCGAATTTACACGTTTCGAGGCAGGCCATCGAAAATCCTTTGGAGAAGTGATAGGAGTAGAAGTTTTCACGGTCGGCGAATTCATCGATGTAAGCGGATTAAGCAAAGGCAAAGGATTTCAGGGTGTTGTACGCCGACATAATTTTCATGGGGTGGGTGATGCAACGCATGGACAGCATAACCGTTTACGCGCCCCTGGTTCATTGGGAGCATCTTCTTACCCTTCTCGTGTATTTCCCGGAATGCGTATGGCCGGGCACATGGGAAACAAAAAGGTGAAAATGATTAATCTAAAGATTTTACGTATCATCCCCGAGAATAATATTATCGTTGTGAAAGGCTCAGTGCCAGGTGCTAATGGTTCATATTTAAAACTTGAAAGATGGAGCTAACAGTATATAATTATAAAGGAGAAGACCTTGGGCGGAAAGTGATTCTCAACGAATCTATTTTCAATATTCAACCCAACGATCATGTAATATGGCTCGATGTTAAGAACATACAGGCCAATCAGCGGCAGGGAACACATAAAACTAAGGAAAGGTCTGAAATGTCGGGCAGTACACGTAAATTAAAAATACAAAAAGGTACTGGCGGTGCACGCGCCGGCGATATCAATAATCCTCTGTTTGTCGGCGGTGGCCGTGTATTTGGTCCTCGTCCGAGGGATTATCATTTCAAAATGAATAAAAAGACGAAACGTTTGGCCCGCTTGTCGGCATTATCCTATAAAGCCCTTGAAAATAGAATTATTATAGTCGAGGATTTTACTTTCGATGCTCCTAAAACGAAGACTTATGCCGAGTTTCTGAAAAATTTTAAACTAAACGATCAAAGAAGTCTTCTTGTTGTGAATGAACCCGATCAGAATCTGCTGCTTGCCTCACGCAACATCCCCTATGCAAAAATCATGCGCACAGTTGATTTGAACACCGTTGATATCCTCAAAGCTAACCGGATGATCTTTTTCGAAAGCTCATTACCTGTTCTGGAAAACCTTTATGCAGAATCAGAAAATTAACACAAAAAATCTGCCTCAATGAGTAGCATTATAGTAAAACCACTGATTACCGAGAAAATGAGCATCCAAGGCGAGAAACTCAATCGCTATGGATTTATTGTGAGGCGCGAAGCCAATAAGATTCAAATCAAAAAAGCCATTAAAGAACTCTATGGCGTAGATATTTTGGAAGTCAATACCATGATCTTTACAGGCAAAAACAAATACCGCTATACCAAGAGCGGAATTATTGCCGGTCGTACCAGAGCTTATAAAAAAGCTATAATTACTCTTGCCGAAGGCGAGAAAATCGATTTTTACAGCAACATTTAAGACAAATGGCCTTAAAAAAATTCAAACCCATCACCTCGAGTCAGCGCTTTAAAGTAATAAGTGCTTTCGACGAGATTACCACCCAAAACCCTGAAAAGAGTTTATTGACTCCCGTGAAAAAATCGGGTGGTAGGAACAATACAGGGAAGATGACCATGCGCTATCTTGGTGGTGGTCATAAACGCATGTATCGTATTATCGATTTTAAGCGCGATAAGGAACTTGTCCCTGCTATTGTTCAGAGCATAGAGTACGATCCTAATCGTTCTGCTCGCATAGCCCTGGTTGAATATCAGGATGGAGAAAAGCGTTATATTGTTGCTCCCAACGGGCTTAAAGTCGGTCAATCCATCATGAGTGGGAAAGGTATATCTCCCGATATCGGCAATACATTGTATTTAAGTGAAATACCATTAGGTACCATTATACATAATATAGAATTGCGTCCTGGACAGGGAGCCAAAATGGCTCGCAGTGCAGGTAGCTATGCCCAATTGATGTCGCGCGACGGGAAATATGCCGTTATCAAATTACCCTCTGGAGAGACTCGCCTTATATTGCAATCCTGCAAAGCTACCATTGGCATGGTATCCAACCCCGATCATAGTCTCGAAGTTTCGGGGAAAGCAGGACGGTCACGCTGGTTAGGCCGCCGGCCTCGTACACGCGGTGTTGCTATGAATCCCGTTGATCATCCCATGGGAGGCGGAGAAGGTCGCGCTTCGGGTGGACACCCACGCTCGCGTAAGGGAATTCCGGCTAAAGGCTACAGAACACGTAAACCTAAGAAAGCTTCTTCTAAATATATTATCGAACGCAGAAAGAAATAATAGTTTCAAAATAGTTTAATTATGAGCCGTTCACTGAAAAAAGGTCCTTATATTCACTACAAGCTCGAGAAAAAAGTTCTGCATCAGGTTGAAAGCAAGAAAAAGAATGTCATAAAGACCTGGTCGAGATCTTCGATGATTTCTCCTGATTTTGTGGGTCAAACGATTGCTGTGCATAATGGAAATAAATTCATTCCGGTATATATTACTGAAAATATGGTAGGTCATAAGTTAGGAGAATTTGCGCCAACGCGTACATTCCGTGGCCATGCAGGTAGTAAAGCAAAAAAATAATAAACCATGGGAGCAAGAAAACGTAGATCCGCTGAATTAAGAAAAGCAGAGAACAAATTAAAAACCTCAGCCAGGCTTGCCAAAGTCTCTGGTTCTCCAAGAAAGATGAGGCTGGTAGCTGATCTTGTGCGTGGCATGCAAGCAGAAAAGGCTCTCATCGTTTTGCATACGATGAAGCAAGAAGGAGCCAGCCAAATATATACCCTTCTGAAATCGGCTATCGCAAATTGGCAGCAAAAACATGAAGGTATGCGCATGGAAGATGCACAGTTATATATTCAAACTATTACCGTGGACGGAGGCCGTATATTGAAACGCTTACGCCCAGCACCTCGCGGCCGTGGCTACAGAATTCGTAAACGCTCCAATCACATCACTCTCGTTTTGGGCGATCAGCTATCGAATAAAAACGAAATCGAAGAAATAACCGATTAAAGCAATAACTATAAATTCATTCATTGAATGGGACAAAAAACTAATCCAATAAGCCTTAGGCTTGGCATTATCAAAGGATGGGACTCCTACTGGTACGGAGGTCGTCAGTTTGACCAAAAACTCATAGAGGATTTCAAGATAAGGAAGTACCTCAATGCGAGGCTTTCTAAAGCTGGAGTTTCTAAAATCATGATCGAAAGAAATTTGAAACTTATCACAGTTACTATCCATACAGCCAGGCCAGGAATTATCATAGGAAAAGGTGGACAGGAAGTAGATAAGTTGAAGGAAGAATTGCACAAGGTTACCGGCAAAGAGATTCAATTGAATATAAGTGAAATAAAGCGTCCGGATCTGGATGCCTATCTGGTGGCCAATAATGTAGCACGTGACCTTGAGCGGCGTATATCTTACCGCAGGGCTATCAAAATGGCAATTTCCAATACCATGAGAATTGGGGCTGAAGGCATCAAGATTCAAATATCGGGTCGTTTAGGTGGTGCTGAAATTGCACGTCGTGAAATGTTCAAGGAAGGCAGAATTCCACTGCATACCCTTAGAGCCGATATTGATTATGCCAGAGACGAAGCCCATACAACTTATGGACGCATTGGCATAAAAGTATGGATTTGCCGGGGTGAAATTTATGGAAGGCCTGATTTTTTTGCCACATCGTCGGCTACCCGTCAACAACGATCGCCTGTTCCCGGAACTAGCCGCCCCCGATCCAGAGGTAAACGCAAATAATCTATCAGTAAAAAATTAAAACCTGTAATACAATGTTACAGCCAAAAAGAACTAAATACAGAAAAATGCAAAAAGGCCGGATGAAAGGCAATGCCCAGAGAGGGTATGAAATTGCTTTTGGATCATTTGGCCTCAAAGCACTTGAACAAACCTTCATTACCGGACGACAAATCGAGGCTGCCCGCCAAGCCCTCACACGTCACATGAAACGTGAGGGACAAATCTGGATACGTATTTTCCCCGACAAACCTATTACCAAAAAACCAGCTGAAGTACGTATGGGTAAAGGTAAAGGAGCAGTAGAATATTATGTTGCTCCTGTAACCCCGGGAAGAATCCTTTTCGAAGCCGATGGAATCCCACTGGAAATTGCCCGTGAAGGAATGCGACTGGCAGCTCAAAAATTGCCCATCAAAACGAAATTTGTTATACGTCCCGATTATCTTGAAGAATAAACCTCAAGCTTTGTAAACATAAAATTTTTAAAGATGAAACAGGCAGTTATAAAGGAACTCTCCACCAACGACCTTGTTGAAAGGCTCGAGGAAGAAAGGAAAAAACTGACGCGTTTGCGACTCAGCCATACAGTTTCTCCTCTCGATAACCCCATGAAGATTCGCCAAAATCGGAAAACGATTGCTCGCATTCTTACTGAGTTGAAAAAACGTGAACTCGAAAAGAATAAAAAAACAAGTTAAATAATGGAAACCAGGAATTTACGTAAGGAACGAATTGGAGTGGTAGTAAGTAATAAAATGGACAAAACCATTGTTGTGAAAGTCGAGCGCCGCTTGATGCATCCTAAATATGGAAAATTTGTAAAGCGAAGCACCAAATTCAAGGTACATGATCAAAATAATGACTGTAATGTGGGTGATGTGGTTCGGATAATGGAAACCCGCCCACTTAGCAGAGAAAAATGCTGGAGACTAGTTGAAATTATTGAAAGAGCAAAATAACTATGATACAACAGGAAACTCGTTTGAATGTTGCCGATAACAGTGGAGCCAAGGAAGTGCTATGTATCCGTATTTTGGGCGGTACAGGGCACCGATATGCTACGGTAGGCGATAAAATCGTGGTTACCGTCAAAAAAGCCCTTCCTTCGGGTACCATCAAAAAAGGTACAGTAACCAAGGCTGTTGTTGTGAGAACGAAAAAAGAAATCAGGCGGGCCGATGGATCATATATCCGTTTCGACGACAATGCCTGTGTTATTCTGAACAATACCGGTGAAATGGCTGGTACGCGTATTTTTGGCCCGGTAGCCCGGGAATTACGTGAAAAACAATACATGAAAATCGTATCTCTTGCACCTGAAGTGTTATAATATTGAAATCAAATAAACTATGAAGCCGAAACTTCACATAAAAAAAGGCGATGTGGTGATGGTAATTACAGGCGAAGATAAAGGCCGTCAGGGTAGAGTCCTCGAGGTACACGTCGAAAAGCAGAAAGCCATCGTTGAAGGAGTGAATCTCGTTTTAAAACACTCCAAACCCAATGCAAAAACCCCTAAAGGTGGCATTCTAAAACGGGAAGCTCCCGTTCATGTATCCAACCTAATGCTCATCGGGCCAGGAGGTAAACCTACACGCATCGGCTACAAAATTGACCCCAAAACCAATAAAAAAGTTAGATATGCTATAAAAACAGGGGAGGTAATCAAGTAATGGACTATATACCACGTTTACAAAAAAAATATCGGGAAGAAATTATCCCTGCATTAATGAAACAGTTTAATTATAAGTCTGTTATGCAGGTACCACGCTTGGTCAAGATTTCACTGAACCAAGGTTTAGGTGACGCTATAGCCGATAAAAAGCTGATCGACGTTGGCATCGAAGAGATGACCCTAATAGCTGGCCAAAGAGCTATAGCCACCAAATCGAAAAAAGATATCTCCAACTTCAAGCTGCGTCGCAATATGCCCGTTGGAGTGAAAGTAACCCTTAGAGGCGCTCGTATGTATGAGTTCCTGGATCGCTTGATCTCCATTGCCATTCCACGTATTCGTGATTTTCACGGCATTAGCGATAAAGGCTTCGATGGGAGAGGAAATTTTAGCTTCGGCATTTCTGAACAAATCATCTTTCCCGAAATAAATATTGATAAAGTCAATAAGATTATGGGCATGGATATTACGTTTGTTACTTCTGCCGAAACCGATGCCGAAGCTTATGCATTGTTAAAAGCATTTGGATTCCCATTTAAAAATGAAAAATAATCAGGCTTATGGCAAAAGAATCAATGAAAGCGCGAGAAGTAAAACGAAAAATGCTGAATGAAAAGTATGCTGCCAAGCGAGAAGCTTTGAAGAAGGCCGGTGATTATGTAGCCCTTCAGAAACTTCCTCGCAATGCTTCTCCCGTAAGGCTGCACAACCGTTGTAAGATTACCGGACGCCCTAAAGGCTATATGCGCGATTTTGGCCTTTCGCGCATCAACTTTCGAGAAATGGCTTCGGCTGGTCTTATCCCAGGTGTGAAAAAGGCAAGCTGGTAACCATCAATTTGTAATAAAAATAAATAGATATATGACTACCGATCCCATTGCAGATTATCTGACCCGATTGAGAAACGCAATCCACGCCAACCATAGGATTGTTGAAATCCCTTCTTCAACGATAAAGAAAAGCATGACACAAATACTCTTCGAAAAAGGATATATAATCAACTATAAGTTCGAAGACGATAAATTCCCTTCTACCATTAAAATCGCCTTGAAATACCATCCTGTAACAAAGGCTTGCGCTATAAAGGAACTCAAACGCATAAGCCGTCCTGGACGTCGAATTTATACCTCTGCCGATAAAATGCCTCGTGTTCTCAATGGCCTTGGCATAGCAATTATCTCTACCTCACAAGGTTTGATGACAGATAAGGAAGCCCGCAAATTAAATATTGGCGGTGAAGTGATTTGTTATATTAGCTAATTAAAACCAGTTAAAATGTCGAGAATTGGTAAAAAACCTATTGAAATACCTTCAGGAGTGAAAGTTTCGCTCAGCCCCGATCATTTCATTACTGTACAGGGCAAACTGGGAGAACTCTGCCAGAAAATTGACCCCGCCATTAAGGTGAATATAGAAGGCGGAGAGATTCGACTCGAAATAGACAACCCGGATGACAAGAATCTGCGAGCAAAACATGGACTTTACCGCTCTTTGATAAATAATATGGTGATTGGGGTTTACGAAGGTTTTACAATTCAACAGGAAATTGTTGGAGTAGGCTATAAAGTTGCGGTCAGCGGGCAACTTCTTGAATTTTCGTTGGGGTATTCGCATAGCCTTTTTCTGGAACTTCCTCCCGAAATTAAGGCCGAAGCCGTTACCGAAAGAGGGAAAAATCCTATACTAACCTTAAAATCGCATGATAAACAATTGTTGGGAATGGTTGCCCGGAAAATCCGTTCCTTCAGACCACCCGAACCTTACAAGGGGAAAGGCATACGTTTTGTGGGTGAGGTAGTAAGACGTAAAGCTGGTAAATCAGCCTCATCGAAATAATTTTTAAAACTTCGAACGCAATATGTCAACTAAAAATAGAAAACTGAAAAGACGCCAACGGATAAAAACGAGTATCCGCAAACGTTTAAGAGGAACACCCGAAAGGCCAAGATTAACAGTATACAGGAGTAATAGCCAAATTTATGCTCAAATTGTAGATGATACCCAAGGCAAGACTTTGATTGCTACCTCGAGTTTACAAAAAGATTTTTCAAGGGAAAAGATGACCAAAACACAACAAGCTCGCATAGTAGGAGTTGAAATTGCCCGTAAAGCTCTCGAAGCAGGTATCACAGCAGTTGTTTTTGATCGTAATGGCTTTCTTTATCATGGTAGGGTCAAAGCTCTGGCCGATGCCGCAAGAGAAAATGGTTTAATTTTTTAAATTTTGAATATGGCTAACGCAAATATAAGAAGAGTAAAATCGAGCGAAATCGAATTCAAAGATAGACTGGTAAGCATTCAACGTGTGACAAAGGTTACAAAGGGTGGTCGTGCTTTCAGTTTTTCTGCCATTGTTGTGGTAGGAAATGAAAATGGGGTTGTGGGATATGGGCTTGGGAAAGCCAAGGAAGTTACGGCTGCTATATCTAAAGGTATTGATGATGCTAAGAAAAATCTCATTCGAGTACCGATAATTAAAGGCACCATTCCTCACGCTCAGGAAGGGAAATATAGCGGAGCCGTAGTGTTTCTCAAACCAGCCGCTCCCGGAACGGGTGTCATTGCTGGTGGCGCCATGCGTGCCGTGCTTGAGAGTGTCGGAATAAAAGACGTACTGGCCAAAAGCAAGGGATCTTCCAATCCCCATAGCGTGGTGAAAGCTACCATCAATGCTCTGTTGCAACTGCGCGATCCCTATACTGTTGCTCAGTTGCGCGGTGTGGATCTCGATACTGTTTTCAATGGTTGAACTACTATAATGCTTTAAACATTATGAAAAGAATTAGAATAAAACAAGTTCGAAGCTGGATTGGAAAACCCATCGACCAGAAACGTACACTCAAGGCGTTGGGACTTGGCCGTTTGAACCGTACGGTTGAACATACCGCTACACCGCAGATTCTAGGAATGGTCAGAAAAGTTGCTCATTTAGTTTCTGTTGAAGAAATTTGATTAATTCATTGATATTTATCTAAAACTGAAAAAAATATGGATTTAAGTAATCTGAAACCTGCCAAAGGATCAGTAAAATCGAAAAGACGTTTGGGAAGAGGCCAAGGTTCAGGCCGTGGTGGAACTTCCACTCGCGGAAACAAGGGAGCTCAATCGCGCTCGGGTAACAAAAGAAAGATTGGTTTCGAAGGCGGTCAAATGCCACTGCATCGCCGTGTTCCAAAAGGTGGATTCAAAAATTTCAATCGTGTGGAATATACCGGCATCAATCTCGACCTTCTACAAAACCTGTCGGATAAATGGGCCATCACCGATTTTGATCTCAATACTTTTATTCACCATGGACTCATCAGTAAGAATGAAAGAGTAAAAATCCTTGGTCGGGGCCAGATTTCTTCAAAGCTGAATGTTACAGCACATGCTTTTTCCAAAAAAGCACGCGAAGTCATTGAATCATTGGGTGGTAAAGTAACTTTGATATAATTCCAGATGAAAGCCGATCGTGAAATTATCAATAGAAAGGAACATATAGACAATCCGAAAGTATTCACTCAGCCTGAATTAAACAATTAAATTACAGATGAAAAAAATTATTCAGACACTTAGAAACATATTCCAGATAGAGGAACTTCGACAAAGATTGCTTTATACCCTGGGTATCATCTTGATATATCGTTTGGGTGCTTATATTACCATTCCGGGCATCGATCCCAATCAATTGACTGCCATTAGAAACCAAACTAAAGATGGCTTGCTTGGTCTGTTGAATATGTTTTCGGGTGGAGCATTTTCGCATGCTTCAATCTTTGCTCTTGGAGTAATGCCATACATCTCGGCTTCTATCGTTATTCAGCTTTTGGGTATCGCTGTTCCTTATTTTCAGAAACTGCAGAAGGAAGGTGAAAGCGGGCGAAAAAAAATCAATCAGATTACCCGCTATCTTACGATAGCTGTTACAGCCCTTCAAGCCCCTGGTTATATTGCCAACCTCATCAATCAAAGTCCTGATGCAGTTTTGCTCGTCAATCCTGCAAGTAATTCACCCACGACTTTTTTCTGGATATCAAGTGTCGTTATTTTGGTAGCAGGTACCATGTTTGTGATGTGGTTGGGCGAGAGGATTACCGATAAAGGCATAGGCAATGGAATTTCACTTATCATTATGATTGGTATTATAGCCAGATTGCCTTTTGCGCTAGCCGGGGAATTTGTATCGAGAATGGAAGAAAAAGGCGGCGGGCTGGTGTTCTTCGTTATCGAAATCGCCGTATTGATCGGTGTAATCTTAGTTACAATTATGTTGGTACAGGGAACCCGTAAAATTCCTGTACAATATGCCAAACGTATCGTTGGCAATAAGCAATATGGAGGTGTACGTCAATACATCCCTCTGAAAGTGAATGCTGCCGGTGTAATGCCCATTATCTTTGCTCAGGCTATTATGTTCCTCCCCCTCACCATAGCTGGTTTTGCTCGTTCAGAAACCCTTACGGGTTTTGCAGCTGCATTTACCAATATTAATAGCTTTTGGTACAACTTTGTTTTCGCAATTCTAATTATAGTGTTTACTTACTTTTATACAGCAATTACCGTAAACCATAATCAGATGGCTGAAGACATGAAGAAAAACGGTGGATTCATTCCCGGAGTAAAACCCGGTAAGAAAACTGCCGAATTCATTGATAACGTCATGTCGAGAATTACTTTGCCCGGTTCTATATTTCTGGCTTTCGTTGCTATTATGCCTGCCATCGTCAGGCTATTCGGAGTAAGCTCGCAGTTTGCCCAATTTTATGGAGGAACTTCTTTGCTTATTCTAGTAGGAGTTGTTCTGGATACATTACAACAAATCGAGAGCCACCTGCTGATGAGGCACTATGATGGATTGATGAAGTCGGGAAGAATAAAGGGACGTACCTCCTTTGCTATGTAAATTCGAGTATCATTATGAGTCTTGTAAAATCACCCGAAGAAATAGAGTTGGTACGTCAAAGTTCTTTGCTTGTTGGTAAGACCCTTGCGGAAGTTGGCAAACATATCCGGCCCGGGATAAAAACCATCGAACTTGACAAGATTGCCGAAGAGTTTATACGCGACCATGGAGCTTTCCCGGGATTTAAGGGATACAACGGATTCCCCAAAACCCTATGTATTTCGGTTAATTCCGTCGTTGTACATGGAATTCCGGGAAATTATGAATTAAAGGAGGGCGATATCGTATCGGTCGATTGTGGGACTATCTTGAATGGATATTGGGGTGATTCGGCTTATACCTTTGCTGTTGGCGAAATTGAACCGAGGATTCAAATGCTTCTGCAACGTACGCTCGAATCACTTTATAAAGGCATTGAAGCCGCAGTGGCAGGAAACCGTGTTGGTGATATAGGCCATGCCATACAATCGTACGTCGAATCTTTTGGTTACTCCGTTGTAAGAGACCTTGTAGGCCATGGCTTGGGAACTAACATGCACGAAAAGCCTGAAGTTCCTAATTTTGGTCGTAGAGGAACCGGACAGAAACTCCAAGAAGGCATGATTTTAGCTATCGAACCCATGGTAAACTTGGGATCATGGCACATCATCCAAGATCGGGATGGCTGGACCATCAGGACGAAAGATGGGATGCCATCGGCTCACTTCGAACACGATATCGTCGTTTTGAAAGGAAAGGCACAAATTTTGTCGACTTTCGATTTTATTGATGAAGTCTTAACAAGTCGAAAAAATTGATATGGCAAAACAAGTATCTATCGAACAAGACGGTACGGTGATCGAAGCTTTGGGAAACGCAATGTTTAGAGTAGAACTCGAAAATGGACATCGAATCATTGCTCATATTTCGGGAAAAATGAGAATGCATTATATCAAAATTCTTCCCGGTGATAAAGTAAAGGTTGAAATGACCCCTTATGATCTGACAAAAGGTAGAATCATTTTTCGTTATAAATAGTTGAATAATAATCAATAAAATATCTGACCCATTATGAAAGTAAGAGCTTCAGTGAAACGCAGAACTCCCGATTGCAAAATTGTAAGACGCAAAGGAGTAGTGTATGTGATTAATAAAAAGAACCCTAAGTATAAACAGAGACAGGGTTAAGAAAGAATTTTATAATTTTGGAATTCAATTAAGTACAAAATATGGCAAGAATAGCTGGTGTAGATTTACCAAGAAACAAAAGAGGCGAAATTGGCCTCACCTATATTTATGGTATTGGTCGCTCTACTTCGCGAAAGATTCTGAGCGAGGCTGGAATCGACTATGATAAAAAAGTGGCTGAGTGGAACGACGAAGAACTTTCCAAAGTACGGAACATAATTACCAATCATTATAAGGTGGAAGGAGCTCTTCGTTCGGAAGTGCAAATGAATATAAAACGGCTAATGGATATTGGTTGTTACAGAGGCATTCGTCATCGCCTGGGATTGCCCGTACGCGGCCAGGCAACCAAAAACAATGCCCGCACACGCAAAGGCAAGAAAAAAACCGTTGCCAATAAGAAAAAAGCTACAAAAGGATGATATCATAATGGAAATTGATTATAATAAAGTAAAATAAAGGAAATGGCAAAGAGCACTAAAACTGTGAAATCCACCAAGAAAAGAGTCGTAAAGGTGGATGCAACCGGAAGAGTATACATTCATTCGTCGTTCAACAACATTATTATTAGCCTTACCAATAACAATGGTGAGGTTATATCGTGGGCTTCGGCGGGAAAGATGGGGTTTAGAGGTTCGAAAAAAAATACACCCTATGCTGCTCAAATAGCTGCACAGGAGTGTGCCAAAGTAGCTTACGATTTGGGATTACGAAAGGTAAAAGCTTATGTAAAAGGACCGGGTGCAGGTCGAGAATCTGCCATACGAACCATTCATTCTTCGGGCATCGAAGTTACCGAAATCCGCGATATTACTCCATTGCCACATAATGGCTGCCGGCCTCCTAAAAGAAGACGCGTTTGATTCTTCGAATATAAAAATATGTTAAAATATAATCCTTATGGCAAGATACATTGGTCCAAAGACTAAAATAGCAAGAAGATTCAGGGACCCGATCTATGGTCCTGATAGATATTTCGAGAAGAAGAATTATCCTCCTGGCCAGCATGGTCAAAGCCGACGCCGTGGAAAACAAAGTGAATATGGTATGCAATTAGCCGAAAAACAAAAGGCAAAGTATACCTATGGAATTCTCGAGCGCCAGTTCAGAAATATATTTCAAAAAGCAGCCCGTATGAGAGGAATTACCGGCGAGAAATTGCTTCAGCTCATAGAGTCACGTCTCGATAACGTTGTATTCAGATTAGGCATTGCACCTACGAGGGCTTCGGCTCGCCAACTGGTTTCGCACCGTCATATCATGGTAAATGGCAAAATCGTGAATATCCCTTCCTATTTATTGAAACCAGGCGATATAATAAGCATAAGAGAAAAATCAAAAACTCTCGAAGTGATTACCGACAGCCTTTCACATAATACACGACCCTATCCATGGTTGGAATGGGATTTGAATTTGATGAGCGGGAAATTCATGAATTATCCCAACCGTGAAGATATTCCCGAAAATATCAAAGAACAATTGATCGTGGAGCTATACTCCAAGTAGTTTTTTTATGTTTACTTTTAAAAATCAGATAACAACCACTCTATGGCAATATTAGCATTTCAAAGACCCGATAAGGTAATCATGCTTCAAGCCTCCGATACCAAAGGAGTGTTTGAATTCAGACCGCTGGAGCCTGGTTTCGGCATCACTATCGGGAATGCCCTGCGCCGGATATTATTGAGCTCCCTCGAAGGATATGCAATCACTTCCATAAGAATAGAAGGTGTAGATCACGAATTTTCATCGATCCCGGGCATAGTTGAAGATGTTACCGATATCATTCTTAATCTTAAGCAGATACGCTTTAAATATCGGGGAGACAATAACCAAGAAGGCGAAGATGTTCATGTATTTATTGGCGGTCAAGAAACTTTTACTGCCGGTGATATTAATAAATTCCTATCTTCATTCCAGGTATTGAATCCCGATGTTGTTATATGTAACATGGAAAAATCGGTAAAATTGAATATTAATTTGACCATCCGAAAAGGAAGAGGTTATGTCCCAGCCGAGGAAAATAAAATGCTCAATGCTCCATTAGGAACTATTTCAATGGATTCTATCCATACACCCATAAGGAACGTGAGCTATCAGGTTGAAAATTTCCGGGTAGAACAAAAAACCGACTATGAAAAGCTCCTACTGACTATTGTTACGGATGGTTCAATTCATCCCAAAGATGCCCTTCGTGAAGCGGCTCATATCCTCATTCAACATTTTCTTCTTTTCTCCGACGATAAAATTACCCTTGATCCCGAAATGAAGGCGGCAGCTGAAGAATTCGACGAAAATATTCAACAAATGAGGGAACTACTTAAAACTAAACTCAACGACCTTCATCTTTCAGTTAGAGCTCTTAATTGCCTCAAAGCTGCCGATGTTGAAACTCTTGGCGATCTGGTGTCTTACACCAAAAACGACTTGCTGAAATTTAGGAACTTCGGCCGCAAATCCCTCCAGGAACTCGAAGAACTCATCGCCAGTAAAGGTCTCGAATTCGGGATGAAAGTAGATAAGTATAAATTAGATAAGGATTAATAAAATGAGACACGGGAAAAAAATTAATCACCTTGGCCGAACAAGTGCCCATCGTAAATCCATGCAAGCTAATATGGCTACTTCGCTCATAAAGCATAAGCGGATAGTTACTACCCTGGCTAAGGCAAAGGCACTCCGCACTTATGTCGAACCCTTGATCAACCGCTCCAAACTGGATACTACTCATAACCGTCGAGTTGTCTTTAGTTATCTTCAGGATAAGGAAGCCGTTACTGAACTCTTCCGGGTTATCTCCCCAAAAATTATGAACCGACCAGGAGGTTATACCCGTATTTTGAAATTAGGTTTCAGAAAGGGCGATGGAGCAGAAATTGCCATGATGGAACTGGTTGATTTCAACGAATTGATGTTGACAGGAAAAACTCCAAAAACCGGCAAAACTCAGCGTACACGCCGAGGAGGCCGCAAAAGAGGTACTACCGGCACATCTGACGAGCCAAAAACTCCGAAAAAAAAGGAAACCATTAAGTAAAACCGATCGAAATTAAATGCCAGATATCTCCATCTTTGTGAATTTTTTAGGGTATTCAAACATAAAATAAATTAAAAACAATGAGTAATATTGCCTTTATCAGTGCTCGTCAAATCCTCGATTCGAGAGGGAATCCAACTGTTGAGGTAGATGTGATTACCGATGATGGAGTTTTAAGCCGAGCTGCCGTCCCTTCAGGAGCATCTACTGGAATTCATGAGGCTGTCGAACTGCGCGATGAGGATCCTTCTTATTATCTTGGCAAAAGTGTTCTGAAGGCGGTCGAAAATGTGAATACTGTTTTACGCGATGAATTGAAAGGAATGTACATTTTCGATCAGAATGAAATCGATGCCCGAATGATCGAAATAGATGGAACGCCCAACAAAGGAAAGATAGGAGCAAATGCCATTCTGGGTGTTTCACTGGCTGTGGCGAAGGCTGCCGCCATCGAGGCCAATCTCCCCCTTTTCCATTATCTCGGTGGCCCGAATGCAAATACCCTCCCTATCCCCATGATGAATATTCTAAATGGAGGCTCTCATGCCGATAATTCCATCGATTTTCAGGAATTCATGATCATGCCGGTGGGGGCGATGAGTTTTAATGATGCACTCCGCATGGGCTCCGAAGTCTTTCATCATCTGGCCAAAGTTCTGAAGAAGGCAGGTTATTCTACCAATGTAGGCGATGAGGGCGGTTTCGCACCTAATTTGAAATCAAACGAAGAAGCTATTCAGCTTATCCTTCAGGCTATCGAACAAGCTGGCTATAAACCCGGTGAAGATATTTGCATAGCCCTCGACCCTGCATCTTCCGAATATTACATCCCTGAAGAAAACGTTTATCATCTTAAAAAATCTACAGGAGAAAAGCTTTCCCCACAACAAATGATTGATTTCTGGACCACTTGGGTGAATAAATACCCCATTATTAGCATTGAAGATGGAATGGCCGAAGATGATTGGGATGGATGGAAATTGATGACACAAAAATTGGGCGATAAAATACAACTGGTTGGCGATGACCTATTTGTCACAAATACTGAACGACTTGCAGAAGGAATCAGCAAGGGAGTAGCAAATTCTATTCTTATTAAAGTAAACCAAATTGGTAGTCTCACCGAAACTATAGATGCAGTCAATATGGCTTATCGTTCTGCTTATACCGCCATTATTAGTCACCGCTCGGGTGAAACCGAGGATACTACCATAGCCGATCTGGCTGTTGCCATGAATACAGGATTGATTAAAACCGGGTCGGCTTGCCGTACCGATCGCATTGCTAAATATAATCAACTTTTACGAATCGAAGAATTGCTGGGAAATGTTGCACGTTATCCAGGAAAAAATTTCAAGTATTATCGTGTGGCATAAGGATTTCTAATCAAAAAATCGATACATCTCCCAATATTTTGGAATAGGTATAAAAGACTTATTTGTAATACTCCGAGCGTTTGATTATTCTGTTATAGCAGTTAATTCAAACGCTTTTTTTATAATTTCAGTATTGGGCTTATTATCAGCTCATCTTTTGTTTGACCAGTTTTTTCAAACCGATAGAAAAAATTTCGATAGGTTTTAAAAATTATTCCCTTGGTAATTATAATGAAACGAAGGGGAATGGTCAATAATTAAAGATAAAAAAATCCCAATTTTATGGGATTTGATAAAAATAGGAGGCTTTTAACCTTATGATGATTCAGCAGGAATTTTCTTGAAACTTGTTATAGAGTATTGACTTTGAGCATCAATTTGCTTTTCAAATTAGCAGCCTTATTTTTGTGAATGATTCCTTTCTTTGATAGCTTATCAATCATTGAAACGATTTGTGGGAGTTTTTTCTGTGCCGTAACTTTGTCCTCTATCTTGCGGAAATTCTTTACGCTATTACGCATGGTCTTCGAATAATATCTGTTGGCCAGTCTTTTCTTCTGATTGGTTTTAATGCGTTTGATCGCAGATTTATGATTTGCCATGTTTCTCCTAATTTTACTTCTTCAATTTTGGGCTGCAAAGGTAAGAGTTTTATTTTGATTGCAAATGATCCTTTTAAATTTTTTGTAAAAATAGCTCCATGTATAATTTTGAACTGGGGTGCAAACTGTTGGAAGAATTTTCTTGTCAAAAAGCACCAGCTTGTTGAATGGATGAAGTTTATTTAATTTTACGAAAAGTTTATGTGGAATTATCTGGATCTTATTTATATACTAAGCTATTACTTTTTCAATGGGATTGTTTCTGGATATTTAATACCTGGATATTGGGTAATTTCGGTTTTGGGTATGCTGGCCTTATACTGCTTGTTTATGGCTTCGATAAAATAATTGGCAACAATTGCTGCACCTTGAGGGGTAAGATGGATACCGTCGAGTGAAAAAATCCCTCCACTGATGTATTTGATGTCAAAATTCAGTCCATCGTAAGTAATCCCCGATTTTGCCTGTTGCAACAAGTTAGCTACATCAACAAGTGCGAGATTTTTTTGTATGGCTAACTCGTTGATGATGGCGTTGTATCGTTTAACTGCGTTTTGAATTTGTGCGATTTCTTCTTCATCGAGCACAAACTGTTGCGGAATGCCATAAGGACGCTGTTTTTCAATATTATACGAACCCATACCACCGCATTTTAAAGAATCCTGAGGGATTGTAAACAAAATGAGTTCATCAGGTTTGGCTTGCCTAACCCTCAATGCTTTAGGAACCTGGTATGGAAAATTACGGTCTTCAATAATAAAGGCATTATATCCGGTTTTGAATTGGAAACCATAACCAAAATCGGGGTAACCAAGACTTTGAATGAATATTTCTACTTGGTGATATGCTTGGTTGAGAGAAGAGGCACTGTTTTCATCAAGATATAGACCCATTGTGGGGACAGTATTAAAAAACGGAATGGACGTAATGTCGGGTATATTGGCTAAGGCACCCTTTGCTCCATTTGAGGTCAAAGTATTGATGAGGGTTTCATAGGCAAAGTGGAAGTTGCCTTCTAGAGTTATGGATTCATCGGCTGTATTATTCTCTCCACCAGAAGTAGCATAACCTAACACATCGTTGTTGCCGATCCATAGAGTAAAAAAAGTCGGATTTTGTTTCATGGCATCAGCTAAGACAGAAGTACCAGTATCGCTGGCAAATCTGACGAAGTAAGGGTTGGCGGTGGGTGGATTTTGCTGCAGACGCTGTGGATTCCCATATCCAGGGAAGATAAGATGTGCTACTTTGGCACCTGGAACGCCGAAATTATCTACCGAATAACCAACAGGTCGGATTGCCAAGGGATAACCTATGGGATTTCCGCTTGATATAACTGGCGAAAGGGAAAATTCTCCATTACAGTCTAGACTGTAATCAAGAAATAATTTTCCGGCAAAAAGGCCATCTTCGTTGTCAACTACGGGTTGAGTAAAATTGCCTCCACCAACCTTCTTGAGTTGTTCTGATAGAATTGCAGGATATGACATTGCCTGAGCAGATTTATATAAAGCCCCATCGGCATAACCCGAAGTAAGGGAATTCCCAAGTGCTACATAATGGTAGAAATCTGCTTCACCTCTGCTGGGAGCAAATTCTTCGGTTTTGGGTTCACACGCCCCCATCAAAACTGAAAAGAAAAAAATGGAGTAAAGAGCTTGTATTTTCATCGTGGAGAAATTTTTAATTTAAAAACTATAAGAGATTCCTATACCCGGTATAGAGGCCGATGATCGATACTTGCCTGCAAAATTACCCGGACTATACTTCTTTTCGCCTTCTATACCCATTAATTGTACAAACGAAAAATCAAAATTCAAATTTTCAATTGGATGATAACTGAGCCCAAAAGTAAATCCAAGAGTATTCAGTGTTACGGTTTCGGGAGTAAAGTACTCATCGTTGGCTGGAGAATTGTCGTAATAAGCACCCGTACGAATTTTTAATTTGGGCTGAATCCGATATTCCAATCCAAATCGGGGAATGATTGAATTACTATATAAACGGGGATTTATACTATTCAACATATCACCATTTTCGATAAAAGTGAATGTCAGTGAATCGTAACAATTCCACAACACCCAGTTGATTTCGAATGAAAAAAGTAACTTCTGTGTTATCTGCCATGATAATCCACAATCGAGATTCGCTGGCAGGGGGAGAGAGGAAGAAAATTTATTTTCTATTGTGATAATAGAAACAAGAGAAGCAGGTATTCGAAAGTTTGCATCGCCATCGTCCAATTTAACCTCAATCTTTGAACGGTAATCTATTCCAATATGCATTGATTCTGCAGGCTTGAATAGAACGCCAATGTTAAATCCAAAAGCCGAAGCATTTCCATTGAGCTTGACAAATGATCGATCGTTATATGGCAGTGCTCTCTGCAGGTCAACCGAACCCATCACATAGGCCAGGCCAGCGCCAATACTTAGATTATCTAGAATCTGAAAACTTATAGAAGGTTGAAAATAAATGGAGCTCAGTGCAATATTTTGAATGAGAAAGCGACCGCTCCAATCATCAGGCCAGTCTGTCTTGCTGCCGTAAGGAGTATAAATACCTAACCCTGCAGTTATCTTATCGGTAATCTTACCAGCTCCATAGAAAAAAAATGGCAGACTCACAGGATTGTTAGTCTTGGCAACATAATCTGATTCTAAGGAACGAAACTCGATTTTGGAAAAAATGGCATTGGTACCAGCGGTAAATTCAAATTTTTTCGATAAAAAACTTAAACTACCGGGATTATAGAAAATATCGCTTGCCCCTGAGATGAGCGAAGTACCCGTAAGGCCCATTCCTGATTGACGGGCTCCCTGCAACCTGACCTGATATCCGCCTGCAAGCAGGCCTATACTGCTCGTTATTAAGATAATAAAAAGAAGACTAAATTTTTTCATTCGAAGGGGAATTAATGGATCAGAAGGCAAAAATATCAAAAAAAATTCCAGCAAATTTTCATAGAACGCGGTATGGGTTATGATATGATCTCAAAAATAATGGAGGTCTCCATACACCGCTCGCTTCGCTCGCGGCACTCGACGTCCGGGGTGGTTTAATTAAATAAAGTTCTGGTATATTGACTAAAATGTTAAATTGAAGTTCTTTGATTTTGGATATATAATCATATTAATGAATGATATAAACTTCTGGAAAAGTGATAAGATATTTATCTTTTATCAATCCATTCATTAAGTTTTAGGACATCGAAGCTACCTTATCTTTCTAAGTATACCTAAAACCGAATCGAAATATTTATATACTGAATTTCAATGTTTTACAATTATCTTTATAATATTTTTATAAACACTGTTAAACCATAAGGAGGTTATTGCCTCAAAAGAAGTGATGTGTTAAAAGAACTCATGGTTTTGGTTACAACAACTAACCGTTGTTGTGGAATTTAGACACATCAGGATGGAATACATACCTGTACTTTTTTCTTACAGGATTTGGTTAAAGACTACTTAACTACCCCCCAGTTGCGAAACTCGGGGGTTTGTTTTTATCATCTTACGATAAATTAAATATTGTTATTGGATAATTTTAGCAAGTATAAACCTGTTTCTATATCGTAGAATCTGACAAGAGGACGAGTGAGCTTGCAAACTATTACTTCGAGGGTGGGATTCACAATGGCACTTTTTAAATGCCCACCATACGACCTTAGATCGTGGTCGGTAAAATTGACGTGTAAATGCAAAAACACCTTTTCCCCTATCTGACTGATATTTCCCGTTAGGGGGACAATTTCATGCACTCCTTCGAATTCTTTCCAAACATATTCTTTCCTGATAAAATCATAATAACCTGCAATAATTTTTTCGGCTGCACCAATTCCAGAAATCCAACCTGCATTGATTTGGTGGCTGTTACAAAACTCAGTCAGGGACGATAGAATCTCCTCGTCCTTCCAGAGTCTTATCACAATTAGCTCATTATCTTGTTCAAATTCCATTTTTGAAAATAATTAAGGGTTAATGCTCATTTGTTTAATCAATAAATCTAAATCTTTCTGTCGTTGTTCGAGTATGGTCTTATATTTCACAGCTTCTGCGGTGTGGTATTTTTCGAGGGCTCTATCTATCCAGTAGAGGGCAATATCGAGCTGACCTTCCATTTCGCTTGCCAGAGCCATGTTAAAAGCTGATAAATATGCCTTGCGTTTGTTTTTATTATCGGTCAACTTTATCCAGTATCGGGCAGCGGTAGCCCAAAGACCCTGATTGGCGTATTCGTGTCCTTTTTGAATGTCTTTATCATTAGTGAGGTAATAGAATCTTTGATGCTTTTTTAGTCCTGGCGTGAGACGCCATGCATATTTTTTCCCAATATCGTAAGCAATGTCTTGGTAAAGTTCTGCTCTTCCTGGCAGAGTGGCGATGGTTTTTTCCCATGAATAACCATAAGTCGAATATGAAAGAGTGTCTATCGAAATATATTGGTCGACTAATTGTTTGTTTTGCAAGTCGTAAAACTGGAAACCTATTGCTGCCAGAGCAGTTAATTGCATATAATACAATCCGTTATCCATCAAAAAATAGTCGAAATTATCGAATATACTCATCTTATCGATGATCAATGAAGCATCGGCAATGTTGGAAGGGCAAAAAGAATCCATCATTGTATCGGAAATGAATGCAAAAGTTTCCTTTTCAATACTGCTACGTAGCCATAAAAGAGGTTCCCCTGATATTACCAATCGCTGCGAGGTTGCAAAACCATCGGTCAAACCATCCATTACCGCCCATGATATTAAGGTATCGTATTTGGTCGAATCATAATATAGTTGTCCGGCAAATCCATAAAAAACTCCATTCGAATCCTCTGGTTCAGAAATACCATGATTAATCAGACAAACTTCCGATATTTCGGGAGATAGGGTAATTTCGGCAGGTGTCAAAGTCGAAAAGCTGATTTTGCGCTGTGTAATACAACTTTGTAAAGTAAGCCCAATGGTCAGAAGACCGAAAAGCTTAAATCTCCATTGGAAGCGATTCATCGAAAACATGAAACAATTTTTAAGCATAATGAAGATGCAAGTAAAATTTGTTTTATACGAAGTTAAATGTAATTTTGATAAACAAAGGAATAAAACATTGCATAATTTTGCGAATTAGTATTTAAAATACTTATTTTGAATACATTATCGATCGTCCTTATTTAGAATTCTTTTAAATTACTGTTATTTTATTAACATTGTTATTTTTTTAACAAATAAAGAAAACTTCTAATTATCTTTGCACAGGAAATTTAAGTTGAAGATTTAGCAATTAAGAAATTGATTGTGTTAATTTTAACATCATAAACCTTAAAAATATCCACCACATGTCTCAGATAAAGTCATTTGAAGATTTAAGGAAAATAAAGGAAGATTTTGGGAAAAGGATTCAATTTCGTGAGAAGAGCTTCGATCCATCAAAGGTAGTTCAGATAAAAGTTGGATTTGGCACAAGCGGGATTGCTTCGGGTGCGAAAGAAGTGATGACCTTTTTAAGGGATGAGCTTGAAAAACGAAACATCGAAGCCGTGGTTACTCAAACCGGAGATATGGGTTACAGTTATGCTGAACCTACGATAGAAGTAAAACTTCCCGGTCAAGAACCGATCGTATTTGGCAAGGTTAACGTCAGGAAAGCCGATGAAATCATCGAAAGATACATTAAAAACGGCGAACTCATCGATGGGATCATTCCCGTGAATTATCACACCATATAACATAAGTAGTAAAACACCATAAAAAATGGCAAAATACAGAATGCATTTACTGATTTGCGGAGGGACAACATGTCGCTCGTCGGAGAGTGAATCTATACGAAATGCTCTTGAGGAATCCCTTGAACGCAATGGCTTAGAAAATGAAGTCAAAGTAGTGTCAACGGGCTGTTTTGGGTTCTGCGATAAGGGTCCTATTGTGAAGGTGATTCCCGGTAATACTTTTTATATTCACGTGAAGCCTGAAGATGCCGAAGAAATTGTGAAAGAACATGTTTTAAATGGTCGTCGGGTCGAACGTTTGCTTTATCTTGAACCTGAAAAAGAACTTCTTGCTACAGGTAGCAAAGAGATCGGTTTTCAGAAAAAACAGATAAGGATAGCTTTACGAAACTGTGGTTTTATTGATCCGGAAAATATTGACGAATACATTGCTCGCGATGGGTATGTAGCTCTTTGCAGGTGCCTTACTGAATACACTCCACAGCAGGTCATCGAAATGATTAAGAAGTCGGGATTACGTGGGCGTGGAGGTGGTGGTTTCCCCACAGGTTTGAAATGGGAAATTACGGCAAAAGTAAAATCAGACCAAAAGTATGTGATTTGTAATGCTGATGAAGGCGATCCGGGTGCATTTATGGATCGTTCCATTCTGGAAGGCGATCCTCATTCGGTCATCGAAGCCATGGCTATCAATGGGTATTGTACAGGCGCCAGCAAAGGGCTGGTTTATATTCGTGCAGAATATCCTATGGCCATTAAACGTCTCAGAATAGCTATTAATCAAGCTAAAGAATATGGTTTACTTGGTAAAAATATTTTTAATTCGGGGTTCGATTTTGATATAGAATTAAGATATGGGGCTGGAGCTTTTGTTTGCGGAGAAGAAACCGCGTTGATTCATTCCATGGAAGGGAAACGAGGTGAACCTACCTTCAAACCCCCTTTCCCATCTGAACATGGTTTTCTGGGAAAGCCGAGCAATGTGAACAATGTAGAAACTTACGCCAACATTCCGGTTATTATCAATAAAGGGCCTGAATGGTTTGCTTCTATTGGAACGGAAAAATCGAAAGGGACCAAGGTATTTGCACTTGCCGGTAAGATCAATAATGTAGGCTTGATAGAAGTTCCCATGGGAACGACCCTTCGAGATGTAATCTTTAAGATTGGTGGAGGCATCAGGGGAGGAAAGGGGTTTAAAGCCGTCCAGACGGGTGGTCCTTCAGGAGGTTGTCTTACGACTCGTCATCTCGATACGCCAATCGATTACGATAACTTGTTGGCTGCCGGCTCGATGATGGGCTCGGGCGGGATGATCGTAATGGATGAAGACGATTGTATGGTTTCCATTGCTAAGTTTTATCTTGGATTTACAGTGGATGAGTCGTGTGGGAAATGCTCTCCATGTCGAATTGGGAATAAACGCTTATACGAAATCCTCGATAAGATTACTAAAGGAGAAGGCACCACGGAGGATCTGGCCAAACTCAAGAATCTCAGCGAAGTCATTAAGGATACTTCCCTTTGCGGATTGGGTCAAACTTCACCTAATCCCGTACTTTCTACCCTCGACAATTTCTGGGATGAATACGTCGAGCATGTAATCGACAAGAAATGCAGGGCAAGTTCATGCAAGGGCCTCATGAAGTATGTAATCGATCCTGAAGCCTGTACGGGATGTACGGCGTGTGCAAGAGCCTGTCCCGTAAATGCTATATCTGGCGAACGTAAGGGGCCTCATACAATCAATCAGGAAATTTGCATCAAGTGTGGAACTTGTATGGAAAAGTGCAAATTCAACGCCGTTTTACTTCAATAAAATGTTGAATCTTTAACAAATTTCGAAACATGGAACTCGTAAAACTAACCATAGATAAAAAATCAGTCGAGGTAGAAAAAGGAACCAGTATTTTGAATGCTGCCCGAAAAGTGGGCATCGAGATCCCAACACTTTGTTATTTCAATCTGGAGGGAATGAATATCGAAAACAAACCAGGTGGTTGCCGTATTTGTGTGGTTGAGGTTCAGGGCCGTAGAAATCTTGCTCCGGCGTGTGCTACTGAAGTAACCGAAGGTATGGTGGTCAAAACCAACAGCACTCGCGTATTGAATGCTCGCCGTACCGTAATGGAACTCATCCTCAGCGACCATCCTTTTGATTGTCTGGTTTGTCCAAAGTCGGGCAATTGTGAACTACAAAGCTTAGCTCATCGTTTGGGAATCCGAGATATTCCCTATCAAGGCGAACAATCTACTTACCGCAAGGATACATCTCCAAGCATAATTCGCGATGTGGATAAATGCATCCTGTGCAGACGGTGCGAAATGATGTGCAACGATATTCAAACCGTAGGTGCCCTTTCGGCCATTAACAGAGGGTTTATGGCAGTTGTAGCACCGGCTTTCGAAATGAATCTCGAAAAATCTCCATGTACCTATTGTGGCCAATGTGTAGCAGTTTGTCCAACGGGTGCACTTACCGAGGTGGACAACACCCGTCAGGTAATTTCGGCTTTGGCTGATCCAACCAAAACTGTGATAGTACAAACTGCTCCGGCTGTTAGGGCGGCTTTAGGAGAAGAATTTGGCCTCGAACCCGGATCCCTGGTGACAGGGAAAATGGTTTCCGCACTGCGCGAATTAGGATTCGATTATGTTTTCGACACCGATTTCGCCGCTGATCTTACGATTATGGAAGAAGGCAGTGAGCTCCTCGACCGTCTCACCAGATATTTATCAGGCGACAGAAATGTACGGCTTCCTATACTTACTTCTTGTTGTCCTGCATGGGTAAATTTTTTTGAACATAATTTCCCTGAATTGAAGGATGTTCCTTCCACGGCACGTTCACCTCAGCAAATGTTTGGTTCAATAGCAAAAACTTATTTCGCCAAAAAACTGGGCATCGATCGTAATAATCTGGTAGTAGTATCCATTATGCCTTGTTTGGCTAAGAAATATGAATGCCAGAGGTCAGAATTTTTGACCGATGGAAATCCCGATGTTGATTTTTCGCTTTCTACTCGTGAACTGGCTAATTTCATTAAACTGGCCAATATTGATTTCAACTCGCTTCCCGAAAGCGATTTCGACCGTCCTTTGGGGGAATCGACGGGAGCTGCAGTCATTTTTGGAACCACTGGAGGAGTGATCGAAGCGGCCGTTAGAACAGCTTATGAACTTTATACGAAAAAGCCTTTACCCAGAGTCGACTTCGAGGAGCTGAGAGGGCTCGAAGGAGTGAGAGCCGCTACCGTGAATTTCGACGGTTTGGAACTGCGTATAGGCATTGCCCATGGATTGGGGAATGCACGCCAACTGCTCGAGGAAGTAAGAGACGGTAAGTCGCAATATCATGCCATCGAGATCATGGCTTGCCCGGGCGGATGTATTGGAGGTGGTGGTCAACCTCTTCATCATGGTGATGCTTCAATACTTAAAGCCAGACAAAAAGCTCTCTATGAAGAAGACCGCAACAAAGCCCTTCGTAAATCTCACGAAAATCCTTATATCATTCAATTATATGAGGAATTTCTCGGACAACCACTCAGCGAAATGTCGCATCATCTACTGCATACGCAGTATTTCGATAAAAGTACCCAAATTGTGATCGAATAAATATTCTCTTATTCACTAAAAAACATTACACAAAATGGCTGTCATTAAATTACCCGAATCGAAAGTCCAGCAACTGAAAAATATCTGTAAATCCTTCAATAACGATAAAGGTGAACTCATCAATGTTCTACACAAGGCTCAGGAAATTTTTGGTTACCTTCCGGCCGAAGTACAGGAAGTAGTAGCTAAGGAATTGAATGTCTCGGTAGCCCATGTGTATGGTATTGTTTCCTTTTATTCGTTTTTCTCGATGGTACCCAAGGGGAAGTTCTCTATTTCTATATGTCTGGGAACGGCTTGTTATGTGAGAGGGGCAGAGAAGGTTCTCGATGAGTTTCGCAAACAACTGAATATTCAGGTGGGCGAAAGTACACCCGATGGTCGCTTTTCTTTGTCTTGCCTCAGATGTGTGGGAGCCTGCGGTCTGGCACCTGTCGTCATGATAGGCGAAAAAGTTTATGGACGTGTAGCTCCCGAAGATGTGAAGGGAATCATCAACGAATACGCAAATCTCTAAGTGTTTTCATAATTTTAGGTTTTGGTTAATCAAAAAGGCTGTATCTGGAGTGATATGGCCTTTTTTAATTTATTGTCATTTTTTTTGCATACTTGAAAGGTCTTTTTCAATAACTTTATGCCTTCAAATTTTTAAAGCTTTTGAAATGAGAAAAATTGCTAACCTGTTGTTCGTTTTCCTGATATTCATCACATTTGGATTGAAAGCTCAGGAAGAAGGAAGATTAATGAGATTTCCAACCATTCATGGAAATCAGATTGTTTTTAGCTATGCAGGCGACCTTTATACTGTAGATAAATCTGGGGGTATTGCCCGTAAACTTACTTCCGATGCTAATGGCTATGAAATGTTTGCACGCTTTTCACCCAATGGGAAATGGATCGCCTTTACCGGACAATACGACGGAAATACCGAAGTTTACGTTATCCCTGCCGAAGGTGGCGTTCCCCGTCGCTTGACTTATACGGCAACTTTACAGCGCGATGATATCTCTGACCGTATGGGGCCAAATAACATCGTAATGACATGGCGCGATAACGAATCCATTGTATATCGCTCACGCAAACAAAGCTTCAACGATTTTAAAGGACAGCTTTTCGTGGTAAATATTCAAGGAAGCCTGAGCCAGGAAGTTCCACTGCCCTCGGGTGGCTTTTGCTCCTACTCTCCCGATAAGTCACAATTAGCCTTCAATCAGGTATTTAGAGAATTCAGAACTTGGAAATATTATAAGGGCGGCATGGCCGATGATGTCTGGATTTATGACTTTAAAACTAAAAAAACTCAAAATATTACTAATAATATCCATCAGGATATCTTCCCCATGTGGAAAGATGATTTTATTTATTTCCTCTCCGATAGAGACAGAACTATGAATCTTTTCTGCTATAACATAAAAACCAGTCAAACCGAGAAATTGACAAATTATACGGAATTTGATATTAAATTTCCAAGTCTTGGCGACGATGCCATCATATACGAAAATGGAGGATATATTTATGTTTTTGACTTGAAAACCCGCCGGGCACAAAGGGTAAATATTCTTCTGGGAGATGATTTTCTTTTAAGTCGTGATACTTGGAAAGATGCTTCGAAAAGCATCAACTCATGGGACATGATGCCCGACGGAAAGAGAGCATTTTTCGATGCTCGTGGTGATATATTTTCTGTTCCTGCCAAAGAAGGTGTAACATTCAACCTTACTTCTACCTCGGCAATTCACGAACGTGATATTGCTTGCTCTCCCGATGGGAAATACATCGCTTATATCAGTGATAGAAACGGTGAAGACGAGATATATATTCAACCGGCCGATGGAAGTGGAACAGCTGAACAACTTACACATTTAGGGGATACTTATAAATATTCTATGCTTTGGTCACCCGACAGCAAAAAGATTTTATGGTCGGATAAACTGCAGCGATTGCAATACATCGATGTAAATACAAAGAAGATTACGCTGGTTGACCAGACCCTTGAAGGTGAATTCAATTCATTTACATGGTCACCCGATAATCGCTGGATTGCCTATACTTTACCTTCTACTCGCACATCGTCTCGTATTTTTGTTTATGAAGTTGCTACGGGCGAAAAACATTTTGCAACTGATCGTTGGTACGACGCCACCTCTCCAGCTTTCAGCCCTGACGGGAAATATCTGTATTTCGCTTCCAACCGTGAGTTCAATCCCATTTATTCATGGACAGAATGGAATCATGCTTACATCGACATGCAGAAAATTTATCTGGTTCCTTTATCAAAACTTACAACTTCTCCCTTTGCCCCAACCACGGAATTGAATGCTTCTGCCATAGAAAAGAAACCAGAGCCTCAGGCAAAAAAGGACGAAACTAAATCGCCTAAGGCCTCCCCTGAGGTTAAGATCGATTTCGATGGGATCGAAACCCGTTCTATTGCCATTGAAGTCGATCCCGGTCGTTTCTGGAATCTTGCACCTACCGAAAAAGGGATATATTACAATCGTACTAATTCTAAGGAATCGAAAGCCTTGCTTTGTTATTTCGACTTGAATAATAAGAAGGAAACCGTTATTGGAGAGTACCATGCCTTTGTTCTTGCTCCAAATGGTAAGAAGATGATGATTGCTGCTCGAGGGAAATATTATATTATTGACGCCCCCCAATCAAAGATTCAACCCGAAGAATCGCTCAATTTATCAGATATGAAGGTTTTTGTGAATTTGAAGCAGGAGTGGGCCGAGGCTTTTAAGGAGTCGTGGCGACAGATGCGCGACTTTTTCTATGATCTCAACATGCATGGCGTAAATTGGAAAGCCATCTATCAGAAATATGAACCCATGGTAAAGTATGTCAACAACCGCAATGATTTGAATTATATTATCGGTGAAATGGTTGGTGAGTTGAATATTGGACATGCTTACGTGGGGGGTGGCGACAAACCCGAACCTCAAAGAATAAAAACTGGGCTTCTGGGGGCGCGTTTGAGTAAGGATGCTTCAGGTTATTTTAAAATTGATAAGATACTGGCTGGAGAAAATTGGGATCCTTCTTTGCGCTCACCTCTCACCGAGCCGGGTTTGAATATCAGGGAAGGCGATTTTATTCTTGCAGTAAATGGCCAGCCTACCAATCAAATGCTCGATATTTATATTTCTTTGGTGGGTAAGGCAGGCTCTTTGGTAGAATTGAGCATTGCTTCCACCCCTGATCCTTCAGCATCAAGAAAAGTGATCGTAAAACCCATTGAAAGCGAAGCGGGTTTGTATTATTTCAATTGGGTTAGATCAAATATCGAAAAGGTTAACAAAGCTACCAATGGGCAAGTTGGGTATATCCATATTCCCGATATGGGAGTTGAAGGATTGAACGAGTTTGCAAAGTATTTCTACCCCCAACTGGATAAACGTGCCTTGATTATAGACGACCGTGGCAATGGAGGTGGAAATGTTTCTCCTATGATTATCGAAAGATTGAGGCGAGAAGTGGCTACATTCAGTGTTCAAAGGAATGGAGCGGTTACTACACGTCCTTCACAAATGATTTGGGGTCCAAAGGTTTTGCTTATTGACCGCTATTCAGCCTCGGATGGCGACCTTTTCCCTTATCAGTTTAAATATTATAAATTGGGGAAAACCGTTGGACAGCGTACATGGGGAGGTGTAGTCGGAATTCGTGGTACTTTGCCCATTATAGATGGTGGCATGCTCAATAAGCCCGAATTTGCTCCTTATGATGTGGAAGGAAAATCCTTCATTATTGAAGGTTATGGTGTTGAACCCGACATAGAAATATGGAACGATCCGGCTAAAGAATACGAGGGAGTAGATGAGCAATTAAATAAGGCTATCGAGGTAATACTCGAGGAATTGCAAAACTGGCCCGAACAGTTCCCACCTGTTCCACCTTATCCAGATAAATCGAAATAAATAAATAAATAAATGAAACGCACTGCGTGTTGTAAATTGATAACGCGCAGTGCGTTTTTAATAAGCTAATGGAATACGTAAAACGCCTATTGACAAATTGATAACCAATTAACAACTTATAACACACAACTTACAACTCACAAACTCTAACCGCCATCCACTAATCACCATCCACCGATCTCTCATTACTGTTGTGTCAAGTCGTCATCTTTGGTATTTTTAGGTTTAGCGGGTGGGGTGGCAATGCTTTCGCGCATTTTCGTATCTGCTTTCAGGTTTTCGAAACGGTAATAATCCATGATGCCCAAGTTGCCGTTGCGGAAAGCCTCGGCAATGGCTTTAGGGATTTCCGATTCTGCTTCGATGACCTTAGCGCGGGCTTCTTGTGCCTTTGCCTTCATTTCCTGTTCGAGTGCTACTGCCATAGCCCTTCTTTCTTCGGCCTTGGCTTGAGCGATGTTTTTATCGGCATTGGCCTGATCCATCTGAAGAACGGCTCCAATATTCTTCCCTACATCGATATCGGCAATATCGATAGAAAGGATTTCGAAGGCCGTGCCTGAGTCCAGTCCTTTTTGCAGCACCAGTTTAGAGATGGAATCCGGGTTTTCGAGCACGATTTTATGGCTTTCGGCCGAGCCAATGCTCGAAACTATGCCTTCTCCTACTCGGGCTAGTATAGTTTCTTCGCCTGCACCCCCAACCAGTCGCCTGATGTTTGCTCTCACGGTTACTCTGGCTTTGGCTATAAGTTGAATCCCATCTTTCGCAACGGCCGTAACTGGAGGAGTATCGATTACCTTGGGCTGAACCGACATTTGTACGGCTTCAAATACGTCTCTTCCAGCCAAATCGATGGCTGTGGCCGTCTTGATGTCCAAACCCATGTTGGCTTTTTCGGCAGAGATCAAAGCATTGACCACTGATTTTACGCGTCCTCCAGCTAAATAATGTGTTTCAAGATCATTAGCATTGATCTTCAATCCAGCTTTTGTGGCAGCAATCAAATTATTAACAATGACCGAGGGAGGTACTTTTCTCCATCGCATCAAAATAAGCTGTATCAAAGAGATTCTAACTCCGCTCACCAGAGCTGAAAACCATAAACCTACAGGAATAAAGTAAAAAATAATCCATAAACCGAATAGAGCTACCAGCCCTATAATAATAATTAATAGTGTACTAGACATAAAATGTTGATTAAATTGGTTTTACATAAATTTTATTGTATTCTATCTTTACGACTATCACCTTTTGGCCAGGATCGACATATTCTCCGAATGTATGAGCTTCATATTCCTGACCTTCAATTTCGATCTTTCCAGCAGGTGCCAGTCGTGAAAGGGTTAACCCCTGTATACCGGGTTTTACGATGTCTTCATTGATGACATTCACCTTGGCCGTATTTTGCTGGGTTAGCATGAGCCGCTTCCATGTATTCGACTTCAAAGAAAAATAGAGCACTATGAAACTGACAGCCAATGTAATACCTAAAGTGATCGAACCGGCTATCATTCCATGGGCAGCAAAACTCTGCCATATAGCAATGCCTACACATGCCAGTGCAATAATACCTCCTACCGAAGTTCCGGGAATCACCAGAATTTCGAGGACCATAAATATAAGCCCTACTACAATTAAAATGATGATAATACTCCAACTCATGGGGTTATTTGATTGCGACGGTTAATTTACGTCGGATCAATTCATCGCATATAGGCTTAAGTTCCTCATAACATCCCATTTTTATGGGGCATTTCCCCTTCAAGTGTGCAATAGTAGCGCATTGTTCCGCTTGTTCGAAGGTGTGCTGGCAAACTTCCATCAAACATTCTATCACATATTCAAAGGTGTTCACATCATCGTTGAATAGGATCAGATCCTTGACCCCTATTACCCCTGTTACCTCTTGAGTAATAGTTTTTTCCTTGGTTTCTTCCATATAATCCTCCCAAATCTTACCGGCCATAAAAGTACGGAAAAATTCAATGTCTCGAACATTTTCGATAAATGAAGTTTTATGTTCGGATGACTTCACTATCGATTCATGTCCGAGTCCGGCAATAATGAAGAGAGAAATTTCTGTTCTCTCATTATTCCTGATGAAGAAGAATAGGACAGTATTTTAAGGTCGAGAATTCTTTTGTTATAAAGATACCATCCTGTTCTATTGTTTATTGAGGATATTGTTCGTAATTTTACAAATATGTATTATTTGCAACAAAAGTGTATTTTGTGTTGTTAAAAATAGGAATTAATTACTCTAAGGTTTTCTGGAATAAAGAAAGTAAATCGTGAAAAATTTTACACTCGATATTGATGAGTTGCAGGGAAGGCTTTCGTATCATTTACCTGGCTGGGAAGCTCAGAAAAATATGGCACCAACCGGGAGAGTTCATATTCCTCCTGCAGATATGGTGCCCATCGAGAGTGCGGTTTTATTGCTTTTGGTTAAAAACTCAGCCGATTATGAAATTGTTTTCATTCAACGAACTGAAGATGATGGGCCGCATTCGGGTCAGATTTCGTTTCCTGGCGGACGTCGCGAACCTCATGATAAAACATTGCTGGATACTGCTTTGCGCGAAGCTACCGAAGAAATTGCTTTAAAATGCAATCATTTGAAGGTTTTGGGTCAGCTTACCCCCTTATACGTTCCCACGAGCAATTTTATGATTTATCCATTTATAGGATTTGCCGATGGCTGCGATCATTTTCGACCTCAACCCGACGAGGTACAGAAAGTGATCAGGGTTCGACTCAATGATATTTTGGATAGAAATCACCGGCGCATTGAAGTTTTTACTTCATCGGCAGGGGATAGCTATAAAGCTCCAGCTTATTTTATAGAAGAGGTGAGGATTTGGGGTGCTACTGCAATGATTGTGAGTGAGTTTTGCGAAATAATCTCCTCACTCGATCGAGAAAATAGATAAATTTTTGCCTTAAATCGATTATTCTGCCTCAAATGATGATTCAATAAATCTTGAAGTAGCTAAACTTTTCTTCCAGAGGAGCGTTGTTATGGTAAGATATTTTATGACAAATAGTTGAATTTTGTAGTGAATTTGCTTTTTTAAATGCCCCCAAATGTCATAGATTGAGGATATTTCTTTTGTAACTGAAGCAGTGGATTGTTTGCCAGGAAGAATTTATGCACCCCGTTTTTTACAACATTATTTTGCGTAGATCGAAGAAATATCGTAATTTTGCATGCGAACGAAGAATTTTAGAATCATCTCAAGAATTTTAAAGAGAACGAGCCAAGAATACCCTTACGATAATTTTATTTTTGTAGTTTTGCCCCCGAAATGGGGTTTGTAATCAGTGGAGATATATTCGAGTAATTTTATAAAGCCTTTACAATGCGTATCTTATTAGTTACAGCTACTTGGCTGGAAGCAAAGCCCTTGATGGACGGGTTTACCTTTTTACGCAAGTATTCTGGAAACAATTATTCTTTTCGATACGGTGAGCATCGCATCGATGTATTAGTAACGGGTATGGGCATGGTAGCCACTGCTTTTGGAGTAGGAAAAGCTCTGCGAAATACTCAATACAATTTGGTGCTCGATGCAGGAATATGCAGTTCTTTTCGAAAGGAATTTTCTCCGGGTACGGTGCTCAACGTAAGTGAGGAATTTTTCCCAGAATTTGGGATGAGTGATGATGCTGGATTTAAGTATTTACAGGACATGGGGTTCGATACCAGTTTGCCTACCGCATGCAAGAATACTGTGTTGCAGAATCCTCATTATAATCAGGTAATGGGGTTCAAGAATCTGGCAACGGCTCGCGGAGCTACGGTTAATTTGGTAAATCTTACGGGAAGGCGTCTCAATACTTATCATTCCAATATAGAGGCCGATATCGAAACTCAAGAAGGAGGAGCATTTTTCTTTAGCTGCCTTGCCAGTGAAGTGCCTTTTATCGAATTAAGAGCAGTTTCGAATTATATTGGCCCTCCCGACGAAGAAGGATGGGACATCGAAAAAGCTATTCAAAATCTCACCTATTCCGTTCACGAAGCCCTAAATGTGCTTCCGCGCTAAAGTGTATAATTTTTTGATCTGATAGATTGATTCATTTTTTTCATCGAAATGCAAAAAAAAATTATCGTTACGGGAGCTGCAGGCTTTATAGGAAGCTGCCTTGTGGGTAAATTGAATGAATTGGGTTACGAAAATCTGATTTTGGTAGATGATTTTTCCTCAATTTTAAAAGAACCCAATTGGGTAAATAAAAAATATGAGATGTGCATACCCAGAGAAGATTTTTTGCAAGGGGTTCATGAGTGTTCGTGCGATATCGAGGTTGTTTTTCATTTGGGCGCCCGTACCGATACTACCGAAATGAACGAAAAAGTATTCGATGCCCTCAATCTCACTTATTCCAAACAGATTTTTAATTTTTGCAGCCAATATCGGATTCCTTTATTATATGCCTCGAGCGCAGCTACTTATGGTGCTGGAGAGTTGGGTTACAGCGACGATCATCATCTTATTCCTCTTCTTCGGCCATTAAATCCTTATGGCATCTCGAAGAACGAATTCGATAAATGGGTTCTTCAGCAGAACATCACTCCTCCTTTTTGGGCTGGTTTTAAATTTTTTAATGTTTATGGGCCTAACGAATATCATAAACATCGGATGGCATCAGTAGTTTTTCATTCGGCAAATCAAATTAGGAATACAGGTAAAGTAAGGCTGTTTCGTTCGCACAGGCCTGATTATGCCGATGGCATGCAGAAAAGAGACTTTGTTTATGTTTTCGATGTGATAGAAACCCTGATTCGGTTCTGGCAACATAGACCCGTTTCGGGAATTTATAATCTGGGAACAGGTAAGGCTGAACCATTTCTCAGAGTTGCGGAGGCTGTATTCGAGGCACTTGAGTTTTCACCAGCTATTGAATTTATTGATACTCCTATAGATATTCGGGATAAATATCAGTATTTTACTCAGGCCGATATTCGCAAAATTCAGGCAACAGGTCTTACTCCAGATTTTACTTCTTTGTACGATGGAATTATCGACTATGTTGGGAGATTCTTGAAATATCAAAAATATTACTGAATCGGCCCTTCGCAAATCCTCATTGGGTTCCTTAATCTTCTAAAATCTTTGGAGTTTCTTTTCGTGCTTTCCTTTTGTTTTGATAGTCACGATAATTAAGGATGATAGATATGACTAAAGATAAAATAAGACCACTCACGGTAATGATATCTGCAACGGGCGTACTGAGGTTTATGCCTGTAAGTCGATGTGTAATGAATTGGAGATAAGAATTTGGAAGGTTTTGATAACCCAGTAATCTCAAAACATCATAATGCCAATCGGTAAGCGGGCAGTAACCCAAGCCATACCAAATGCCTGCAATTGTCCACATTGAAGCAGTAAGTAACAAAGTAATGAGGTTCAGCTTACGCAGTTTAGTAAAACACCATCCTATAAGATTGAATATCATCAGAGACGAATGGAAAATGGTAAAAAACCAGTCGAGTAGATGATAAAAGGACATAGAACACCTTAAAGATTATTGCGAAGCTGGATAAGAAATTCCCTGATATTTTTCAGGGTTTCGACAATGTCCATGTTTCTTAGGACATGGCTTCGACTGGTTTTCAGGTAATCGCGTGCTCCTGCAATAGTAAATCCTCTTTCTTTGAGTAAATATTTAATTAATCGAAGCGTTTCCACATCTTCCGTATGATAGAAACGAGTTCCTTTACGGTTGCGATATGGATGAATACCATCGAATTCCTTTTCCCAATACCTCAGCGTACTTGGATTTACGTCGAGCATTCTGCTTACTTCACCAATCGTATAATAAAGATGCTGTTTTTTTTTCTGATTGTTTTGGGAAGTCATGAATAGAGTAAGAGATAAAGATGAAAGGGAATTATTCACCCACAGGTATATTTGAAGATTCTTTGTAATCCGATGATTGACGGATAATTTCCTGGAAGGTAGCCGGATCGAGGTCGAACATAAAATAGGCCGGGTTTACTTTCTGGTGGTTGTAAATGACTTCGTAGTGCAGGTGTGGTCCAGTTGAAAGCCCGCTGGTTCCCACAGTGGCAATTATATCACCGCGTTTTACCTTTTGACCAGGTTTTACATTGAATGAATTCAGATGAGCATAAATCGTTTGATAACCAAATCCGTGTTCGATGATAATTTTTTTGCCAAATCCATCCAGATTGATTAAAGAAGCTTCTTTTACCACTCCATCACCCGTAGCGTAAACTTTGGCTCCTTTGGGAGCGGTAAAGTCAATGCCTTCATGAAACATCACGGTTTTATAGAAAGGATGGATTCTGTAACCAAAATATGAAGAAATATATTTCAAATCACGTTTGCTTACCGGTTGTATTGCAGGAATAGCCGTAACCATAGCTTCCTTTTTCTTGGCCATTTCAAAGACCTCATCGAAGGATTTCGACTGCACATAGATCTGGCTCTTTACCCGGTCGAGTTTTTTAGCGGTTTCTAATAGCAAGGCAAAATTATCACTGCCTTCGAAATTCTGATAACGGTTTGCCCCGCCTATTCCTGCTTGTCTTATACTGGCCGGAACTGGTTCTGTTTCGAAAATTACGCGGTAGATATTGTCGTCACGGTTTTGAAGGTCTGTCAAAATCTTTTGCATCTGGTCGAGCTCATAGTTCATGGCTTGAACCTGAACCTTGTATTGTTCGATCTCACGTTGAAGAATTCTTTCTTTTGGTGAAGATAAAAATTTGAAGGCAAGTACGATAACAACGGTAGAAAACACCAATCCGGCGGCTAAAATATACAGAATTCTTTTTAAACGATCGCGAAATCTGACAGGGATGATCTGATACGTTAATGAAAGTGGATCAAAGTAATATCGTATTTTTCGTCTCATAATGCTTCAGATTTTTTTAATTATTGAATGATTTAAAATCATCTTCGATCGCAAAAATAATATTTTCACGTAAATTTGCGCCCTTTAAAGGGAAAATTTTTATATATAAAGTATTTTGAAGGTTTGATTCTTATGGATGTTCCTGTTTTGGCACATATATTTATTTATGAGTTTTTCAAAAGATGATGGTTTAATTGAAAGGAACGAATTAAATAATGAAATCAGCGGATATACGTAAAACTTTTCTGGATTTTTTTGCTGAGCGACAGCATCAAATAGTGCCTTCGGCACCAATGGTAGTCAAGAATGACCCTACCTTAATGTTTGTCAATGCAGGCATGAATCAATTCAAGGATATTTTTTTGGGCAATCGGCCAGTTGTTTTCCCCCGTGTGGCAGATACACAAAAATGCCTTAGAGTTTCTGGTAAGCACAATGATCTGGAGGAGGTGGGTCATGATACCTATCACCATACCATGTTTGAGATGTTGGGAAACTGGTCGTTTGGTGATTACTTTAAGGAAGAGGCCATTGCATGGGCATGGGAGCTGCTTACTGAAGTTTTCAAAATTGATGGGAGCCGGCTTTATGTTACGGTTTTTCAGGGAGATGATGCCGACTATTTACCTCCCGATCAGGAATCATACAAGATCTGGCAACATTATCAGACTGAAGAAAAGATTCTGTTCGGAGGGAAAAAAGATAATTTTTGGGAAATGGGTGACACCGGCCCTTGTGGACCATGTTCGGAAATTCATATTGACGTTCGTTCGGGAGAAGAAAGGAATGCAGTACCCGGATATACTTTGGTCAATAAGGGGCATCCTAAGGTAATCGAGATTTGGAATCTGGTTTTCATCGAATTCAATCGTATGGCTAATGGTCAACTGCAGCAACTTCCAGCCCGCCATGTCGATACAGGAATGGGTCTCGAACGATTATGCATGGTATTGCAAGGCAAGCAAAGCAACTATGATACCGATGTTTTTCAACCTATTATTCGAGAAATTGAAAAATTATCGGGCAAGTATTATGGTAGCGATCCCAGAATTGATGTTGCTATGCGAGTCATAGCCGATCACTTGAGGGCGGTGGCCTTTGCAATAGCCGATGGTCAGCTTCCATCCAACAACAAGGCAGGATATGTGATTAGGAGAATTTTACGACGCGCAGTTCGTTATGGCTATAATTTTTTGGGATTTCGTCAACCATTTATGGTTTCTTTGGTTCCCATTCTGAGAGATCAAATGGGATCGTTTTTCCCCGAATTAATTGCCCATGAATCACTAATTAGCAATGTGATGGCCGAAGAAGAAGCCAATTTTTTACGAACTCTCGAATCGGGAATTCAAAAATTCAATTCCTATATCTCAAATAATCAGTCGAAAGGCATCATCGATGGCAACTTTGCCTTTGAACTTTACGATACTTATGGTTTCCCGATCGATCTAACCCAATTGATGGCTGCTGAACAAGGTTGGGAAGTAGATATGCCTTCGTTTTATCAGCACCTCGAAGAGCAGAAACAACGTTCGCGTGCTGATGCTGCAATAAATACCGATGATTGGATAGAGGTAGTTTCGGGCCTTGGTGAAACTACTTTCATAGGATACGATACACTGGAGGCCGAAGCCGAAATCATCAAATATCGGTATGTGTCCACGGCCAAGAAACAATATTTCCAGATTGTTTTCAACCATACTCCTTTTTATGCAGAATCGGGCGGACAGGTTGGCGATCGTGGATGGATAATCGCTGGAGATGAAAAAATTGAAATAGAAAACACAATCAAAGAGAACAATCTTGTAATTCATATCGTTTCACGTCTTCCGTTGGATGTGAGTCAACCAGTGCTTTTAAAGGTAGATGAAGTAAAACGCCGGCTTACGGCTAATAATCACAGTGCTACTCATTTGCTTCATGCAGCCTTACGAAAGGTTTTAGGAACTCATATAGAACAAAAGGGATCATTGGTGGACGAAAATCGCTTGCGCTTCGACTTTTCTCATTTTACACGCTTAACCTCCGATGAAATTCTGAAGATTGAAGCCATGGCCAACGGAAAAATTTGGGAAAACCTGCCATTGAAGGAATGGAGAAACCTTCCAATGGAAGAAGCTCAGAAAATGGGAGCCATGGCACTTTTTGGAGAAAGATACGGCGAAATGGTTAGGGTGGTGGCTTTCGATCCAGAGTATTCGGTCGAATTGTGTGGGGGAACTCATGTGAAAGCAACAGGACAGATTGGATTGATAAAAATTATTTCTGAAACCGGTATAGCTGCTGGTATCCGCCGAATCGAAGCTGTTACGGGCACAGTAGCCGTGGCATTTTATAATCAACAGCTGCAAATTCTCGAAGAAATAAAAACCCTCGTAAAAAATCCTGTCGATGCATTAAAGGGTGTGAAGAATCTTCTGGAAGAAAAACAAAAATTAACTCTTGAAGTCGAAAACCTGCGCCTGTATAAAATAAATTCGCTTCTGCAAATTCTTTCTGAAAATATTAAAAAGGCCAATGGGATCAATTTTTTGAGCATAGAGCTCGATGTGGATGTACAAATGGCTAAAGATTTGCTTTTCGATTTAAAACGGCGTTTTTCTCCCTTTGTAGGCCTGATTGCTTATATAAATCAAAACAAACCCGGATTTAGCTTGATTGTTAGTGATGAATTAATCGAGACGGGGAAGGTGGATGCCAGGGAACTGGTCAAAGTCTTGTCTCCCTGCATCAAAGGAAGTGGAGGAGGCCAAGCTGGGTTTGTAACTGCCGGAGGTTCGTTTACAAAAGGCGTGTCAGAACTTCTTGACAAAGCCAAACAATTATTCGCTCAAATCGATTCGTAATACACCATCCAGAGGTACTGCATGATAGGATACATCGAGTTCCTTCAATGTTTTTTCCCATTCTGTACAAATCCACCGGGGTACGCTTCCGTCCATGATGATCATCTGAGGATGAATATGACTCAAAAATTCCTGAACATGAAAGGCAGGATTCCCTGAAATGATACAGTAATCTGGTTTTACCGGGCTTTGATCTGCATAAGTGGTCCCATCGGGAATATAGTAAATCAATTTACCGTTCCATCTTAGTAAATTGCTTTCTGAAAGAATCTGTATATTTTTGATTTTCAGTGATTGTTGAATCTGTTGGCTTTCACTGTATCCTTCGGAAGGAGATGTAAAAAGTAGACCATCAATACCGTTGACTAACCATGGCCCTTTGATGCGTGGCGAATTCATTACATACATACTCTGCTGCCTACTACGATAGAGTCTATCGGCAGTATCTATGAAGAAAAATAGGAAAATTCCGGCTAATGCTGCTTGGAAATAAGACTTGATGTTTTTGGAGAAGAATAGAATCAGCATGATAATAACAAAGTAGAGAACAAGATATTGAGCGGCTGTTATGTAGATACCTGATGCAACCGCTCCTGGCAAGCTTTCTACCCAACCTACGCTCTGGTTCATCAGCCAGATAGAGCCCGAAAGAACTTTGCCGGCATAAAATCCTGCATGACCAAATGGTAGAATCATAAAGAAGGCAACGCCAAGCATCATAATAACATAAGAAATTGGGATTACCAGTAGATTAGAAATGATGAAATATACAGGGAATTGATGAAAATAAAATAAAGCGAGGGGAAAAGTGGCTATTTGTGACGCAATAGATACACAAATCAGTCCCCATATTTTATCGGCAATTTTGTTTTTGAAATTTAGCATTCGATAGATTCCGGGTTGGGTAACCACAATTCCTAATACCGCCAAATAAGAAAGTTGAAATCCGATTTCCTGAATAAGAAATGGATTGAAAATAAGAATAAAGCAGGCCGAGGCAGCAAGAGTATTGAAGATGGGCGTTCTCCGTTTGAAGATTTCTCCCATCGAAACAAACGAAAACATCGTAGCTGCTCTTGTAACCGAAGGACTTAAACCAGTAATAAGGGCGTAAATCCAAATGGCAAAAACCACTATAATTGACCTAATAAGCCTCCCATGCGGAATTTTGGATAAAAAACCCAGCAAGTAAAACAGAATCAGGTAGATAATCCCAACATGTAAACCTGAAACGGCTAAAATATGCATGGTTCCCGAGCCAGAATATTTTTGCCTTAGTTCCTGGTCTAGATAATCACTATTGCCCAATAAAATGGCTGCTGCTACGCTATATTCATCTCCGCTCACACCGCTATTTTTCATCATCTTGAGCAATTGCATTCTGGCCTTTGCAGATAGGGTTTTTATGCTGAAAGCATGAGCATCACCAATGACTTTCCAATCGTTTTGACTTAGATACAATTGATGATAAATTCCTCTGCGAGCCAGATAACTCTTATAATCAAAAGCTCCTGGATTACCAGAATTAGCGATTTCGAAATAATTGCCTTTGAATAATATGCGTGTACCCGGCTTCAATTCACCAGCTTCGGGAGTTTTTTCGAGATAAGTCATGATCTTCCCCGAAACTGGCTTCCATCGAGCAGAGTCGTATAAACCATAAATTTTTACAATTACTTTATACGATTTTGCCTTGGCTTGAGGATAATCTTCAATTATAGCCTGAAAATATTCCGATGTTTTGTCCGATGAAAAATGTTCATGTTTGAATGATAATTCCCTAAGGCTAACTACGGATACTCCAGATAGAAACATCAAAATATGAATCATAAGTCCATAGATCCACTGATTCTTGTAAGAAAGCCGGATGTAGAAGAAAAGCAGATATATAGCTGCAATTAAGAATATTATTCCACATAAAATGGGAGAGAATCTTATTCTCGAGAAATAAATACTTAAAAGAATTCCTGTTATCAGAGGGATAAAAAGCTTTAATATAGGATTCTCTCTTAGCATGGTTTCAGGTTAATACATCAACGAAAGTATGAATTTTTTGTTTAAATATTCAGAGGGCGTAAAATTTTGTTTTTAAGAGAGATATTTTTTAATAAATGAAAAGGTTAAATTTGAAGGAACCTGAAATTAAGGTATTGTTAATCATTTATTTATGAAAGAGAGGCAAAATCACATGAACGATAGAAATGAAGTTGTTATCTTTGCAGCGAAAAAATTAAAATCATATAAAAATGGCTAAAGCAAGAATTGCAATTAATGGATTTGGCCGTATCGGAAGGCTCACTTTCAGAGCTTTGCTCGAAAAAGAAGAAGTAGAAGTTGTAGCTATAAACGACCTGACTGATTCAAAAACACTTGCCCACTTGTTGAAATACGATTCAGTTCATCGCAGGTTTCCTGGTACAATCGAAGTGGATGGTGATTATCTTGTAGTTAATGGAAACAAGATACGCATATATGCTGAAAAAGACCCCTTGAATTTGCCATGGAAAGATTTGAGCATCGATGTAGTTGTTGAATCGACAGGTGTATTTCGTACACGTGAAAAGATGTCGAAACATCTCACTGCGGGCGCTAAGAAAGTGGCTTTATCGGTACCAGCCGACAATGCGGAAGATGTCGATATTACCGTGGTAATAGGAGTGAATGATCATCAAATCAGGCCTGAGCATAAACTCATTTCGAATGCTTCGTGCACGACGAACTGCCTTGCCCCCGTGGCTAAGATTCTGCATGAAAAATTCGGTATCGTAAGAGGATTGATGAATACAGTTCATTCTTACACGAATGATCAGGTTATTCTGGATGCGCCACATAAAGATTTACGAAGGGCACGTTCGGCTGCCATGAGTATTATTCCTACAAAAACAGGTGCTGCAAAAGCTGTTGCACTGGTTATTCCTGAATTAAAAGGAAAATTAGATGGATTTGCTATGCGAGTTCCCACACCGGATGCTTCTATTGTTGATTTAACGGCTGAACTGGCGGTTAAAACCACGAAAGAAGAAATCAATACTGCCATGAAGGACGCTGCAGAAGGAAAGTTGAAGGGAATATTGGAATATTGTATTGATCCGGTGGTAAGCAGTGATATTATCGGGAACAAGCATTCCTCTGTTTTCGATAGCTTGCTCACTCAAGTCATCGAAGGCAATTTTGTAAAGATAGTTGCCTGGTATGATAATGAAATGGGCTATTCGCAGCGTTTGGCCGACCTTGTCATTAAGATGCTCTGAGTCGGAACTCGAATTTGGTGAATAAAAATGGCCGTTACTTGATCAAGTAACGGCCATTTTCGGTTTTTACCATCCCGATGGAAGGACTTATTGTCCTAAATAGGCTTTTAACAAACGGCTTCTCGAGGTATGCTTCAACTGCCTGATAGCTCTTTCCCTAATCTGGCGAACCCTTTCGCGGGTCAGATTGAATTTAGCTCCTATTTCATCCAAAGTAAGTGCGTAATTTTGCCCAATGCCGTAGTAGAGACATATAATCTCACGCTCTTTGGGTGACAAAGTCGAGAGCGAACGATCTATTTCGGCTTTCAGCGATTCATTGATCAAGTTTTCGTCGGTAGCAGGAGTATCTTCTGCGACGAATACATCAATAAACTTGGTGTCTTCATCGTCTTGCAGAGGTGCATCCATTGATACATAACGTGTGTTTACTTTCAGCACGGCATCTACTTTGCTTTCCGATAAATCCATGGCTTCGGCAAGCTCTTCCGCTGAAGGTGGCCTTTCGAGTTTTTGCTCTAATCTTGATGCTTCCTTTTTGATCTTATTGAGCGAACCTACCTGGTTCAAAGGTAACCTTACTATGCGCGATTGCTCGGCTAAAGCCTGAAGAATGCTCTGTCGAATCCACCAAACAGCATACGAAATAAACTTGAACCCCCTGGTGGGATCGAATTTTTGCGCTGCCTTGATTAATCCGGCGTTACCTTCACTAATCAGATCCGGCAAGCTTAAACCTTGATTCTGGTACTGCTTGGCTACCGAAACTACAAATCTTAAATTGGCTTTGCATAGCTTCTCCATCGCCTTCTGATCGCCTTCCTGGATCATTTGGGCTAATTTCACTTCTTCTTCCACCGTAATCATCTCTTCCTTGCCAATATCCTGAAGATATTTGTCAAGTGATGCATTCTCGCGGTTTGTAATCGATTTTGCAATTTTAAGTTGCCTCATTGTATATATTTACGAATTACGAATCCTAACGTAACAATTGACAGTTTTATTGGTTCAATGGTTACATCTATCCTTGAAATTTGTTAAAATTTATTGAAACCTCTACATGCGCCGTTTCTTAGCAAATATTATGCCTGAATTCGTTTTCCTCACCTTTGAATTAAATTTTTAACCTCTTGAAATTCATTTCTGTATAAAAATTCGATGAAAATTGTATTGATTTATGATTCATATTTCGAGTAAGAAACTATAGCTAATCCCTCAAAGAAAGGAAAAATGAAATTTGACTTATATTTAGTGAATAGATGTGTTTCGAGTTCCCCTTTTTGAAAAAATTAGATTTCAAATGGAATACTTGATATAAATCAAATGTTTTACAGTTTGAACTGAAAGAGATTTACGATGTAAAATACAATGGCAAAGGGTTTCTCTGTATAAGTCAAGAAACCCTTGTTATTTGATTGCAAGGTGAATCTATTTATTTATAATCCGAGTCCATAGTATGCTCTTACGCCATTTGGATAAATACCTTCGATGAGTATGCCTCCGCGTTTGTCTTTCAAGGCATCCTCTATATCTTTTACTGAGTTCACTCTTACCCTATCGATTCGGGTAATAATGAATCCTTTCTTGATTCCAATGGCAGACAGAGCTCCGGGACGTAATTCAGTTACTTCGAGTCCCGATTGTATGCCCAATTGTTTCTTTATTTCATCGGGAACAGGTCGAAAGGAAGCACCAAGATTTTCAATGAATGAAGCTTCTTCATGTTTTATTCTTTCGGTAGTTCCTTTTTCATTAGTCAAGGTAATGTCGTAAGTTTTAGGTTCACCATTTCTTTCGATGGTCAGTTTGATTTTATCGCCGGGACTATATTGACCAATAATTTCCAACAGTTCCGAATTGCTATTGACCTCTCTGTTGTTAATAGCCACGATAACATCGCCGGGTTTGATACCTGCCTTTTCGGCCGAGCTATTTTCGGTTACACCAGAAACATAGACTCCCTTGATCTTGTCGAGTTTTTTCTTCTTAGCCAATTCTGCATTCACTTCCTGAAATTGAACACCAATATAACCTCTCTGGACTTCGCCATATTGCAGAAGGTCTTTCACAACCTTGCGAACAAGATTGATAGGAATAGCAAAGGAGTAACCCGTATAAAACCCGTTGCCGGATGCAATAGCAGCATTGATACCAACCAATTCACCTCGTGTATTGACGAGTGCTCCACCACTGTTGCCACGATTGACTGCGGCATCGGTTTGTATGAAAGATTCGATGGTTTGACCCGTTCGATCGCCTAAAATATTGATGTTTCTTGCTTTGGCACTAACGATCCCAGCCGTAACTGTACTGGTCAGATTAAATGGATTTCCAACTGCCAAAACCCATTCCCCCACCCTTAAATCATCACTATTGCCATAAACCAGATAAGGAAGGTTGTTTTCGTCAATTTTTATTAAGGCTAAATCAGTCGAGGGATCCGTACCCACGATTTTAGCCTTGTAAACTCTTTTATCGTTGAGGGTAATTTCTAAATTGATGGCATCCTGTACAACGTGGTTATTGGTAACAATATAGCCTTCAGGTGAAATGATTACGCCTGAACCTGTCCCAATAATAGGTTGCGAAGGTTGAGGTCGGCTGAAAGGAGTGAAAAAGTTTTCGAAAAAATCTTCATAAAGAGAGTTTTTCCTCGCAAATTCTGCTTTAATATGGACTACGGCATGAACCGACATGTTGGCTGCTTCGACAAAATCGGGCAGAGGCATGGCATGCGCATCCGTAAGGCTAACTTGCTGCACCGGAATTATTTCTCTATTTTGGAGATCCGATTGCTTGGGTTCAACAGCTTTATAAATACCTACCGCCATCATCCCACCTATAATAGCTACAAGCAACAAGGAAAGATATTTTTTCATGTCATTGATTTTTAAATTTTTAAATATAACTTTCATACTTTTAACTATTTTTTTATTCTACAAATTTCATTCAATTTTTATACCTTGATTCATTTTCATACTAATTTCGCTTCGGTAATTTTGACAATATTTTCATTTCTGTTTAAATTCGAGGCTTTTTAATATAAGTTTAATGTGGTTTAATTGATGTGAACAAATGACTGTAAATTTTGCCAAATATCATGGAACTGGGAATGATTTCATATTGATAGATAACCGAACTGACTTTTTTTCAGTGAATAAAGAATTCATTTCTAACTTATGCCATCGCCGTTTTGGGATTGGAGCTGACGGCCTGATTTTACTGAACAAGGCTAATGGATTTGATTTCGAAATGCTTTATTTCAATTCTGATGGCAACCAAGCTACCATGTGCGGCAATGGAGGGCGATGTATCGTGGCTTTTGCTCAAAAGCTGGGGATTATTCAACAAAATGCAATTTTTAAAGCAGTCGATGGACTTCATACTGCGAGGATATTAGAAGTAGATAAGCATGATACCCTAATAGAGTTATCGTTGAATGATGTGGAATTATATCATTTCGTTGGGGCTGATTGTTTACTCGATACAGGTTCGCCACATTTGGTACGTTTTATGGAATATTCTGATCTTCGAAAATTCAATGTGAAAAAAGAGGGCAGGAAAATCCGTTATCGATCTCCCTATACGAACGAAGGAATCAATGTAAATTTTGTATGTGAAACTTCGGAAGGTATTTTCGTTAGAACTTACGAAAGAGGCGTAGAAGCAGAAACTTTAAGTTGTGGAACTGGTGTTACGGCCTCGGCTTTAGCCTGGAGTCTTAATAAGAATTTGCTCAGAGGTCCGGTAGAGGTTTTTACGAGAGGAGGTAATTTGACAGTGGATTTTGAAAAGGCAGATGAAAAATTTATTCACATTAATCTTACAGGGCTTGCCACTTTTGTATTTACTGGAAAATATTCGATATAATCATGATACAGGGAGATAATATTCGTCTTAGGGCTTTGGAAATGGAAGATGCTGACTGGATTTTTCATTTCGAAAATGATCCTTCCTTATGGAGGGTTACGCAAACGGTTACACCTTATTCACGCTATGCTATCGAACAATATGTTTTGAATGCAAGCATACAGGATATTTATGGTAGTCGTGAACTCCGCTTGGTGATAGAAACTCTTCGCGATAAGCGCCCCGTAGGTTTGATAGACCTTTTCGAGTTCGATCCCTTGAACCGGAGAGCTGGTGTGGGTGTTGCCATCGAACAGAAAGAACGAAGACAGGGCTTCGCTAGCGAAGCACTTCAGCTATTGATCCAGCATTGCTTTCGGGTTTTAGCGCTTCATCAGCTATACTGCAATATCCTCGTCTCGAATGAAGCCAGCATCCAACTTTTCGAAAAATTTGGATTCGAAGTCACCGGCCGGAAAAAAGAATGGATCATCAAACACAACCAATGGGAAGATGAGCTTTTCTTGCAATTATTCAATCCTCAAACCATTTAAGATATGGCATATTATGTAAAAAATAAGTATTCTTCGAGGCGGAGGCGAACTTCAGGGCAAAAGATCATTTTTGGAGTATTGATTGTTTGCATTGTTTTAGCACTCATCATAGCTTATGGTCTTTATTCTGCCCTGTTTAAGCCGAATGTATGGACAAAGGGCGAAAACATAGTTTATATAAATATTCCTACGGGCTCTAATTTTGAAGATTTGAAGAATATGATGTATGAGAGAGGCCTGATTGTCAACAGGAAAACTTTCGAATGGTTAGCGCGCCAGCGCAAGCTCGATAAGCATGTTATTCCCGGGCGCTACCCTTTGACCAACCAAATGAGCAATCTCGAACTTATACGCATGCTCTCGGGAGGACATCAGGTGCCTGTACAACTTGTATTTAACAATATGCGCTCGAAAGAACAATTGGCTTCACGAATTTCGCAGCAAATCGAAGCCGACTCGGCAACTCTCATACGTTTAATGAATGACAATGAGTTTTTGAGAAAATATAATTTAAACAGCGATAATGTGTTTGTCTTGTTTATCCCCAACACTTATGAGTTTTGGTGGAATACTTCGGCTGAATCGTTTATGGATAGGATGTATCGGGAACATAAGATATTCTGGGACAGTACACGGTTCGAAAAAGCCCGCAACCTTGGATTAAGCATCACCGAAGTGGTTACTCTTGCCTCAATTATCGAACAAGAAACTAATAAAAACGATGAAAAATCTCGTATGGCCGGAGTATATCTCAACCGTTTGAAACTAGGTTGGCCCCTCCAAGCAGATCCTACTCTCAAATATGTCATTGGCGATTGGTCCATCAAAAGAGTGATGGGAATTCACAAAGAAATCGATTCGCCTTACAATACCTATAAATATAAAGGTTTACCTCCAGGACCTATCTGTATTCCTTCTATTGCCTCAATTGATGCTGTGTTGAATGCCGAAAAGAACAATTACCTTTTTTTCTGCGCACGAGAGGATATGTCGGGATACCACTATTTTACTGCTTCGCACGAACAACACCGAAAAAATGCGGAGAAATATCGCCAGGCCTTGAATAAATTGGGTGTTTACTGATTTCTTGTTATTGCAGCAAGCGTTTTTGGATTTCGAGTATTTTCTTCGAGAGGAAACCACGACCTGAGTTTAAAACTTGAAGTATGGAGAAGGAGAATAGCTATCATCTGCCTGGAAATATAACTTGGTTTATCAAGAGGTTGGATATAACCTGATAGCTGAACCTGCTCAAATCCTCCTTATTTTTTATGAGGAAATTACATTATTATTTCTATTATAATATAAATTTGGAGATGAATCGTTATTTATTAATTATCGGCTTTTTAGAGATAATGGGCACCAGCATTTCCTCGCGCTGATTTTCAATGCCAATGATTTAATTCGCTGATTAAAGCTGATTTTCTGTGAATATCTGCGATTATCTGAGTGAATTTTTCTCTCGCATCCCCCATGACTAGCTCAAAAAATGGTCGACATCATTTAGGTATTGACACAATAATATCGAAGGCTTTTTCTTTATCTCGGGGTGGAAAATCATAATTGATGTGGAGTCCTTCGGAGGTGTTCGTATCTTTGTAGAATATTTTTATGATTGAAATTTTTTCGACGTTCGAACTAAGAAGTCTCGTACTGGTTGATAAGATGATTGAGTTTGCAGATTGAATCTTGGGTAGAACAATGAATAGGGAAACTCGATAGACTAATGAAAGTGAACATTGATCCCAACAGTGGATTTTGTTTTGGAGTAATTAAAGCGGTTGAGACGGCGGAGGAACACTTGCAAAGGGGTCATGAATTATTAGGCCTGGGTGAAATGGTGCATAATGAGGCCGAATTAGAGCGATTAGAGAATTTGGGTTTAAAGACGGTTTCTATTGAACAGTTTCCTGATTTAAAAGGGAAGGCAGTGCTTTTGCGTGCTCATGGCGAGCCTCCTTCGACCTATCGAATTGCGGCCGAAAATAGTGTTCAGCTCATAGATGCTACTTGTCCAATCGTTAAGCGACTTCAGGAAGAAATGAAGAAAGCATGGCAAAGTGGGAAAGATCAAGGAGTACAAATGATCATCTTTGGCAAGCCTTTACATGCGGAAGCCATAGGATTGAATGGTCAAGTCGATAATAATGGGATTATTGTGGAAAATCTCGACGATTTGCAAACTATTGATGCACGACGTCCGGCACATTTATTTAGCCAAACTACCATGGATGCAGGAAAATTCGAAAAAATCGCCGAGAAATTGAGGGAAATGTATACCGAAACGGGTCAAAATCTTATTATCCATAAAAGTTTTTGCCGTCAGGTAAGTAACAGAATGAAGAGTATTAAGGAGTTTGCAGCTTCTGTGGATGTTTTGTTTTTCGTTGCCAGTAAAAATAGTTCAAATGGCAAGGTGCTCTATCAAACTGCCCAAAGTATCAACGAACGAACTTTTTTTATTTCTGGAATTCAAGACATTGATTTTCAGAAAATAGGAATTGATTGGGGAAAGGTAGAGACCATAGGCATTAGTGGAGCTACAAGTACACCCCCATGGCTTATGCACGAAATTGCAAGGTTAATCGAGAATGCCTTCGACCTAACTTAAAGTATCGTATTTTTGCAGCATGTGGCTGAGGCACTTAAATCTGATTCAATTTAAGAATTTTGGTGAGCTGGAAGTTGATTTTTCTCCAAAGATCAATTGTTTTATAGGAGAAAATGGAGCCGGAAAGACCAATATCCTCGATGCTATTTATTATCTTTCGTTTACTCGTTCATGTTTCAATTCGATGGATGTTCAAAATATCCTCCATGGTGAAGAATTTTTTGCAATACATGGAGATTACGTGATGGATAGTAGCCTTGAAAATAAAGTACATTGTATTCAGAAAAAAGGGCATGCCAAGGAGTTCTCGCTCGATGAAAAACGTTACGAACGGATGGCCGATCACATAGGATTGATTCCTCTGGTGATGCTTTCTCCTTATGATAATGATTTGATTTACGATGGAAGTGAGGCTCGTCGTAAATACATCGATGGAGTGATCTCCCAATTCGACCATCCTTATCTCGATGATCTGCTCATTTACAACAAAGCGCTCGCCAATCGTAACTTATTGCTTCGTCAGTTTGCCGATTCTGGCCGTTTCGATCCCGAAATGCTCGAAATATACAATCCTCAATTGATTGGCCCGGGAAATCGTATTTTCGAAAAACGCCAGAAATTCATCGATCAATTTGTCCCGATTTTCGAAAAGTATTACAACCTTATATCAGCCGAAAAGGAAAAAATAAGCCTTCACTATGTGAGTCAACTTGCAGAAAAGCCTATGCAAACACTGCTTTGCGAAAATTTCGATCGCGACCGCCTGACTCGTTATACCAATGGAGGTATTCATAAAGATGATCTGGAGTTCATTATCGAAAATTATCCTATCAAGAGATTTGGTTCACAGGGTCAACAAAAATCTTTCATTGTAGCCATAAAGCTAGCACAGTTCGAATTTACCAGAGAATTGACCGGCATCAAGCCAATTCTTCTGTTTGATGACATCTTCGATAAGCTCGATGAATGCAGGGTTGAAACAATAGTTCGCCTTGTAGGAAGTGAAAACTTTGGCCAGGTTTTCATTACCGATACACAGGCAAATCGAGTTTATAATATTTTCATCGAGAATCCCATCCACCATAAGATATTTATGGTTAGAAACGGAGAGCTGGAAGAAGTTGACCTGATTTGAACTTTTAGAGTGTATTTCCCTTTTTGTGGTTTTTCTATATTCAATACTTCAGGATTTTTCCTGTAAATTGTTGGTCATCACATTGAATATTTAAGATGTAGAAACCATTTTGAAGGTTTTTGACAGAAATTTCTATAGGTTGCTCGTTATTAGTAAGTATGACTTCCGAAACGATTTGTCCTATAGCGTTCAATATGGTTAAGCGGGTAGGATGCAATTCGGCCAGGAGTTCGATCCAGATTATATTTTGAGCAGGATTAGGGAAAATTCTCACATGATGTTCCAATTCATCTTTTTGCCCTACAAAATAGCTTTCATAATAGCCCTCCCAACCATCATCACGTATGGTGTTATTGCTATTGAAGGTGATATACATTTTTCCGCTGGGTGAGAGAACGGGTGGGGGAGGGGAGTTGGGATCGTAATGTCCGGAATATTCTGCCAGTAATTGGCCAGAGGAATAATCGAAGATTTTTACCTTGTCATGATCGGCTTCCGTGAGGAATTTCGTAAAATAAATAGCGACCTGTTGAGCATTAGGCGGGATAATTTTATAAAGGCAGATGCTTCGGTTTCGGTACCAGAATTTTCCCGAACCATCGCTGATGGTTCCGTAAGGTTCGGTATATGTGGTAGTTCCACTACACCAAATAGGCTGAGTACTCGAGTAAGTTGCAAAGAAACCATCATGAGAAGATTGAGGTGGGCTCAAAAATTCAATATAAACCTGATTGGACGAAGAAGTGAGGGAAGGTGGAAGTACATTTCCACTGAACGAACCTAAAAGAGAATCATTAGAAGTGGGACCATCATAAATATATAGAAAGGCCTGTCCAGGGTCAAGGTCGAAACGATGAAAATTGATGGTGATGCTCGAAATAGAATCTATCTGATTTTGCGGAGAAATGAGCCATTGCTTCGACATCACTGCATGTGGATAGCGTGGCCCACTCCCATCGTCGATGCTTCCCATCTTGAAGGTAAGATTTTCGGGCTCGTTCGAAGGATTGGGATAGATATAATCGACTGTATCAGGATGGCAATTGATGATGATTTCCTGAGCTAAATTGAAGTTGCTGCCTCCGGGTGTAAGGTTATTGGTATAATAGTAGCCATTGAATGAGCCTCCCCAACCAAAATTAAAATGGTAATATCCAGTTCCCTGATAACCATCACACACAAAAGCATGACCATTGATATCGGGCACCGACCAGCCTGCATAATATAAGGGCATCTTTCGGTCGAGATGCGTGGTTAACAAACTGTCCCAATCCATAGTGGTGCTGTCTCTATAAACGTATTGTGTTTCAGGAGAATATTTAAAATGTGTTCGAAAGGCGTTAGCTGCCTTGTGATTATACATTCCCGAGCCATAAGGTCCATAAACCAGATCACACGAAACACCGATATGATAGAGCAATTGTGCAATGGCCGAATCGGATTCATTTATACTATTGGTCATCTTTTCCCATGCGTAATGGGTATTTCCAAAATCGGCTTCCAGGAGACCATAAGGTGATTGAGTGTAAGAATAATAACCTACGCCAGTATCAGGCCAGCGATAGTAATACATAATTAAACCTATGGCTGTTGATACACATCCTGCATAACAATGTCCGCCGGGTCCGGCGGGATCGACCGGGCACATCTCGTTGTAAGGCCAATCTTGGTTCCAATCAGCACAAGTAAGAGGCTCGACCGATTTTCCACTGAACTTGATTTTCGATCCTTGCTCTAAATCTAAGAGCCTTTCCCATTGCCGAGCAGCTTCCTGATTAGGAATGGAGCTCGTCCGATGGGCATACACTGCCTGATGAATATATTGTTCGATCCAGGCTTTTGCATTCTCAGGTTGGTTTTCTGACGTGTACCATGAGTCGAAACTATAGGCAGGTATGGGATGCAGTTTTTTAGAAGCACTTATCATGACAAATCCCTTTGGATAGAAATTAACGGCATAAAATAAGGTATCGCCTTCATTAATGACGGGAAGTGTTTCTTTGATCGAAAATTCTGGAAAATCACTGGGCAGTCTTTGTTGAAACCATGTTTGAGCAACCTTTTGCACTTGTTTTAGAGAAAGAATTTGGGCAAATCCATAAAGTGAGCAGATAAGCACGGTAAAAAGTAAAGACAAACGTTTCATGAGTTAGAAATTAGGATTTTCGAGTAACAAAAATACAAAAAATGAGAGACAGGTGCAGTGGAAGGAAATAATATCTGGACATACGTGCCTATAGACAGACTCTATATAAACATCTTACCAAAATATTCATATAAATATTTTATTGATTCAAAATATATAATATTCTTCTTAAATTATTAAAAATTATTGAAAAAACAAAAATCATCATCCAGCATAGTTTGTAAATTAATCCCAATATTAATTCTATCCTTTTCAACAACAAATTTATGACTTTTTCGCGCATGACCAATTTTAACCAACGAAGGACACCTTCGGATAATGACCTTTAACTACAATTATTTTAACAAAAAGGGGCAAAAAAACAATGGAACTCTTCAATAGTTTGTAAAGTATTGCTCAAAACAAAGAAGATTTACCCAACTTCGAAGAATATCTCCATGCTTACATTATTGCAGCCCCTCTCCAACGTGAGGGGAAACCGAGCAATATAAACTTTGAATTTATGACCGACTGTCTGGCTTTACAAGCAATTTTTCGAAAATCCACTGTTTAAAAATGGCTTGCAGACACTATTTTTGGAATGACTTATTATTCATAGATTTTGGCTTTTTTCGCTTTTACCATACGAGCCTGAAACTGTTAGATTTTTATTATTAACTGTAAATTTTGCGATAAGGAATAAGAACATACCCACAAGCATAACTTAATTTCAAAACATTTAAATCAAGGCAATTATTTTTAATAATTTTGCATAAATTTTTCAAAGAATCTGATTATGAATGAAAGTTTTGGTTCACAGCGATATACGAAGATCACCACTCACGTACTTCAGGAGATGAAACTAAAGGGCGAGAAGATAGCCATGCTTACGGCCTATGATTATTCGATGGCTGGAATTCTCGATGCTGCCGGGATAGATGTGATTCTGGTTGGCGATAGTGCTTCCAATGTAATGGCAGGTTATACAACTACTCTTCCTATTACGCTTGACGAAATGATTTATCATGCCAGCTCGGTAGTGCGTGCCGTACAAAGAGCATTAGTCGTTGTAGATTTGCCTTTTGGTACTTATCAGGGAAATTCTAAGATGGCTTTGGCTTCGGCCATTCGCATCATGAAGGAAAGTGGTGCCAATGCCATTAAGATTGAGGGAGGCAAAGAAATCATAGAAAGTGTGGAAAGAATACTTTCGGCTGGCATTCCCGTGATGGGCCATTTAGGATTGACGCCTCAATCTATTCATAAGTTTGGTACTTATGTAGTTAGGGCCAAAGAAGAAACCGAAGCCAACAAACTGAAAGAAGATGCCCAATTGCTCGAAAAAGCGGGTTGCTTTGCTATCGTGCTCGAAAAAATTCCTGCTGCTTTGGGTGCCGAAGTTACTCAATTGGTAAAATGCCCGATTATTGGCATTGGTGCTGGTTCTGGCGTGGATGGACAGGTATTGGTTTTGCATGATATGTTGGGTATTACTATCAAATTTTCTCCTCGTTTTCTGCGTCGCTACCACAACTTGTATGAAGAAATAAAAGGAGCCATTCAAACCTATATAGAAGACGTGAAAAACCTCGACTTTCCCAATGCCCGTGAACAATACTGAGTTTGCAAGGATTTTCATCTATGGCGAAATTTATCGATCTTTCGCAACGTATCTTATATGAAGATAACCACCTGCTTGTTATCAACAAACTTCCTGGCGAAATCGTACAGGGAGATAAAACAGGAGATAAACCCCTCGTTGAAATTGCCAAAGATTATATAGCCCAGAAATACGATAAGCCAGGAAATGTATTTCTTGGGGTTGTTCATAGGCTCGACCGTCCCGTAAGTGGAGCTATCATTTTGGCCCGCACAAGCAAAGCCCTCGAACGGCTCAATGCTATGCTTCAGGAAAGGAAAATTATGAAAACGTATTGGGCTATTGTTAAAAATAAACCTCCAAAAGAAAATGATACACTCGTCAACTATGTTTGGAGAAATAAACAGAAAAACAAAACCATCGTATTCGATCATCCTATTAAAAAAAGTTCTGAAGCATCTCTAACTTATCGTATTGTGGCACAAAGTGTCAATTATTATCTTCTCGAAATAGGGCTCCATACTGGCCGCCATCATCAAATCAGAGCCCAATTAGCTCATATAGGTTGCCCCATCAAAGGCGACCTCAAATATGGTTTCCCAAGAAGCAATGACAGTGCTTTTATCCATTTGCATAGTCTCAAACTCATTTTGATTCATCCGGTAAAAAACATACCCCTTGAGCTGATCGCACCTCCGCCTCATGATGCTCTTTGGAATTATTTTTTTGAATTGTTCTATCCTGACTTATCCCATAAAAACCTGTAATTTTTTTATATCTCTTTTATAAACCTTTTCCATCCAACACTCATTATCGAAAAAGCAAATTCATGAACCAACTCATCTTGATTAATTTATAAAATCATAAAAACGATATCCGTATAAATAAAAAGTACCCAATATTAGAAATATTACATAATTCACTCGGAACCAAATACCACCATGCAAACTTTTTTAAATACAACCATGAGGCATTCTCGAATGAGGAAGGAATCTTTCAGCAGGATTTGCGACATTCCCATTTTTCAGGGGAAGAAGAAATAATCTGGGATTATAGAATATTAGGTAGTTTCGCTGTTAATTTCTTGCCTATGCATTCAAATCATTGCATTCCTGCCTGTTTTTTCATGATATTTTCGTTTTTTCTTCATGAAAATTCTGAAGCTCAGTTTTTTTATAGTGGAGAAGACCCATCATATATCCAATGGCAGCAAATCGAATCACCTCAGAATCGGGTAGTATTTCCCAAAGGTGAAGAAGAATTAGGAAGAAAATGCAGCCAGGCATTGAAAGAAGTGCTGAGCAACAAATATTATACTCGAAATTTGAAGTTATCCCGGCTCGATGTTTTATTACATACTCGAACACTCACTTCGAATGCGTGGGTTTCATGGGCTCCTGCCCGTATGGAGATATTTACCACACCTCCTCAGGATTTGTCCACTATTTCATGGCATAATTATTTAGCTTTACACGAATCCAGACATTTTGTTCAGATTAACAGTTTGAATACAGGTTTCACCAGAGTCTTATCGTATTTATTTGGGCAACAAGCTCATGGCCTTGTACTCGGCTTGCATTTGCCATTATGGTTTATAGAAGGTGATGCTGTTTGGGCCGAAAGTGTATTTTCTCATTCCGGCCGATTGAGAGATCCTTTTTTCTTTCTTCAGCAAAATGCTCAATGGAGCGCAGGAATCCATTATTCCTATGATAAATCTTATTTTGGCTCATATCGCGACTTTGTTCCCGATCGTTATGTTTTGGGTGCTCGCCTCATTTCGAACGCAAATTTAAAATACGGTGACGATATCTTTTACAAAGGCCTTGACAAAGCCGCCCATCAACCATGGCGACCACGGGCTTTTACACATGGATTCAAAAAAGAGACTGGAATAACCCCTTCACAACTTCTAAGAAATTCCCAAATGAAAGAATACGCTCATTATAGCAACGAATATATAAAATCATCCATCTTTAAAATCTCTGAATATACCAACTACATTCCTACCGGTTTCATAGGAAACAGTATAATTTGTATCCAGCAAAAGTTGGGTGAAATCGATCGATTGATCGAGATAAATTCCGAGGGTGAGCAAAAGGTTATATTTATTCCGGGTTATTACCTGCCTGAATTAGTAAGTACCTGCGATTCAATTACAATAATGATAGTGAAGCAACCCGATGGGCGGTGGCAGCATAAGAGTTCCTCAAATATTGGAATTTACAAGCACGACAAGGAAAAATATTCCGAAATAAAAACCCATAACCTTCTTTTTTCGCCTGATGTGTCGCTCGACAAAACCAAAATGGCATTAGTAGAAATTAAAGAGAATGGAATTTCTGTTTTAAATGTCATTGATTTGGGCACAAATCAGATAATGAGTACTATTGATGCTCCAATAGACGAAACAATAGAATGCCCACGTTGGCAAGTGAATAACCAGCAGATAGTTTTCTGGTTGGCTGGAGATCAAGGTAAGGCTCTTGCAATGGGAGATATCCAACTTAAATCAATCCAACAACTCACGAACTATACCTTTAACCCTGTTTACAGGCTTTTTGGAAAGGGAGATACTATCTTTTTTTCGGGGGCTTACCAGCAAAAACCACAAATTATGGCCTATTCAATTAGTTCCCAAAAAACTTTCTGTCTTACACAAGCCCAATATGGCGCTGATTACGCTGTATGGGATTCTCATAGAAAACGTTTAGTCTATGCCGATTACACCCTCGATGGCTATAAACTCACAATTGTTCCTTCCGATTCTTTACTATGGGAAGAAGTTAGAGGATACTGGATGAGTGATAATCAGCACAGCCTTCCATGCATGGACTACACCTACACTTTTTCTAATAATGAAGATACAAACTCAACTCGGGATCAGATTACACCATATAAAAAATCTTCGCATCTATTTAATTTTCATAGTTATGGTCCAGTCTCCATTTCACCTGATGATGCCACCATAAATCCAGGTTTTACCCTTATGTCGCAAAACCTCCTAAATACTTCTATACTACGAGGTGGCTATGAATATCTCATCCAAGAAGAAACCAATCAATGGTTCTTGAATTATCAATACAGAGGTTTTTATCCGATTTTTGGACTCGATGCATTTTATAAGACAAATAATCATAGTATCAACCACAATGAGCTACCTCAGGATCATAATGAAATTTATCCGGCTCAGGTGTTAGAAATGAAGGCTAATCTTACTTTCCCGTGGCATTGGTTGAAAAGACTTTGGCAACAAAACATTTCATTTCGCATGGGTCTCTCTTCCATTTGGGTAGATGAATATAAAGATGGCCCTTCACTGAGGCTCGATGATTCTTTCTTCACTATGAATTTTGAATTTTTCTGGTCAAGGATTTTCAAATCAACCTCACAACATATTTATCCACAATGGGGACAGACTTTTTACGGTCTACTGCGTCTGGCTCCGATGGAAAATATTGACAGACTGCAAGGCTTAGCCGCCGAAGCCTCATTTTATACCCCTGCATGTGGAAAGCACGACGGATTTAAATTTTATGTCGGATTCGAAAACCAGAATTTAAAACATTATGTTTTTTCGCATTCTATTTCAATGCCAAGAGGATACACTAATTTGGGTTATGGATCTATATTTTCATCACAGTTTTCTTGGCGAACTCCATTGATGTATCCCGATTTGAATTTTAGTTCATTATTTTATTGTAAAAGAATATATGGTGGCCTTAATGGCGACCTTGCTTATTGGAATGAAAAATGGTATAGAAGCATAGGCATAGAATTGACAGGAGAATTTTATATTTTGAGGTTGCCCATGCCTGTATCTTTTACTATTCGATCGAGCTATTTACCTCAACAAAAATCTTGGCGGGTGGATGTCATTCTAAGGGCCGATTTCAGCTTTTGAAATTTCAGGAAACAAAAAAACCTCCTTATAACATATTCTAAAAAATTAATTATTCATACAACCTTCTTTTTAATTTTTATGTCTCAATTAAACAGGAAACTTTCATGAAAGATGAAACTCTTCTGATTAAAGGATGTTTGGAAGGCAATGCAAAGATGCAGAAGTGCCTTTATGATACTTATGCATCGAAGATGTTTGGGATATGTTTAAGATATGCAAACAGCCACGCAGAGGCCTCCGATATTCTACAAGAAGGTTTTATCAAGGTTTTTACTAAACTACAGGATTTTCGTAATGAAGGTTCCTTAGAAGGATGGATTAAAAGAATTATGATCAATACAGCTATCAATTTTTGTATAAAAGAAAAAAAACACTTTACGACCGATTTGGACAATACCGGTGAAATTATCGAGCAGGCTGCGATGAATTATGATAGCCTGCATTTGAAAGACCTTATGAGACTTGTTCAGAAATTACCCTCAGGATACCGTACCGTTTTTAACCTTTACGAAATCGAAGGCTATACACATAAAGAAATATCAGAATTGATGGGTATTTCTATCAATACTTCGAAGACTCAGCTAATGCATGCCCGCCGCTTCCTTCAGAAACAACTTTTAAGTATCGAAAAACAAACCAATTCGATTAAACGATGAGACAAGAAGAAGAAATAGGAAAGTTTTTCAAGGGAAAATTTGAAAATTATGCCGAAACTCCTCCTAAAAGGGTTTGGGAGAATATCGCTTCGTATCTTGGTCATCCTAAGCCAGTGAAGAATATTTTCCATCAACGTTTCTTTATTATAACCATTACATTAGTTGGCATTGCTACATTGCTCTCCATTGTGTTTCTGACTCGAAAATCGAACCAAACATTACAAAATGATTTCGTACAGAATACAACAACGATTAGTACTTCAACTGAAAATAAAATTACGCAGCAAGCCCAAACATTTGCCTTTGATTCCTCGAATAATAAACCTGATCGAAAAAACGAAATTCCAGCATCTATACATTCAAGCGCATTACTGACAAGCAAACCTTTTCCCTCTCAAGAATCTTCGATTGTAATAAATGAAAACCGTAATCTCCCAGTGAAGGCTATCTCCGAGGCTATAGAAGCACAACCCGAACTTCCTATACAGCCTGAAATCACAGAACCTTTAGAAATCGAACCCGCTATGGATTTTGCTGAAAGCCTTCAGATACAATCTATCGAAACCGAAATCCTTAATTACCAAGTGATTTCCGTATGCAAAGGAGAGGAAGTATTTCTGAATGCCGGGGACGGTCAGAATTATAAATGGAACAATGGAGCACAAACTCAAGCTATTACTTTTCAGGCACTCGAAAATAGTCTCTTCGACGTAAATTTCGTCAATCCCGACGGGAAAAAGGTAAAACAAACTTTCGACATTCGCTTACTTAATTGTTCTATATACATTCCTAAGGCTTTTTCTCCTAATAACGATGGTTTTAATGACATTTACAAGGTAGAAGCCGAAGGTTTAGCAGAATTTGAAATGAAGATATTCTCGCAATGGGGTGAATTGGTCTTCCAGTCTAAGGACATTCATTCTGGGTGGGACGGCCGGATTCATGGCAGTCGTGCCCCTTCGGGTATATACATTTACCAAATACGATATACTGATCCCATTTCACATAAAAGGGCGTTCTTCGGTACACTGACATTACTTCCTTAAAGCCCAAAAATACCTATTTACTGAGATCAGAGAAAGGTTGCCAGCAGTGATGCTCGCAGCCTTTCAATCTATTCTGCACATAGGAAGTATTTTGAGAATTTTATCGATGACCATTTTTAATGATATATTAATTTTTAGGTATTATTTTTTTGTTTTTAGTATATCGCGGATTTCGGTTAGTAGTTTTTCTTCATTAGAAGGAGCAAGAACGGAGGCAGGTTTTTCTTTCTTTTTATGAAATTGGTTCATCGCCTTGATCATCATAAAAATGGCAAAAGCAATAATAATGAAATCAACCAGCGTTTGAATGAAGCTGCCGATATTCAATGTTACGGCAGGAATTAATTGATTGCTTCCATTGTAAGCGGCTGACTTAAGGGTGATTTTGATATCGGTAAAATTTATCCCTCCGATTAGAAGACCAATAGGTGGCATAATTACGTCATTTACAAGTGAAGAAACAATTTTCCCGAAAGCTGCACCGAGGATAATTCCAACGGCCATGTCTATTACATTGCCACGCATGGCAAAGGTTTTGAATTCTTGTAACAGGCTCATAATCGATAAGTTATTATTAGAAATTTATTCGACAAACCTATTCAATTTTTTGGTTACCTGCAATAAAAATTCACCAGTTTGTGGATGGTTCTCTGCAGGAGCCCAGGGAGCAAATACCTTGTCGGTAGTTGGATCGTAAGGACCGTGTTTTACTTCATAGATTACCGTCCCAGACTCGAGGGCGATAATGGAATGCCATGTGCGAGGAGGAACTTCGGCTCCAAAGTGTCCTTCCTCCCGGTCAAGAATGATAAAATCATCGATTTCACCCGTATCATCATAGATAATTACAGCTATCCTCCCTTTTAAAATAATGAAAACTTCCGGCTTATCTGGGTTTTCGTGTTTATGAGGTTGTACATACGAACCTGGTTCTATGGCATTCAACATCCGTTGCACAGGATCTGCAGCATAAGTGTGATAATTGAATATTATACGTCCACGTTTGCTTTTTTGTGCTGCTCTTATAAGCTCTTCGATATGTGGGTTGGTAATTGCTATTAAACTCATAATGGAATGAATTTTCAAAATTAAAGGAAGTAGATGGAATATGCGATAAAACAATTTAAAGTAAGGTATTGCGAAATAATTTTCTTATCGAATTTTTAGGATAGTCTCATTGCAGTTGCCATTACGCTCAGTTTATCGAAAAGCCATTAACAAGAAAATCGTTCAAAGTGCTTGAAAAATTTATCATATATTCAATTTTCTTGTTAATTTCGTTGGTAGGGTGTCTTTTTTGAAATTCATTAAAAAAACCCTGTCAAAGAATCCCAAAATTGGTGAATTTTGATAACCTTTGCTCTGACAGGGTTTTGTTAAAAGCTGAATTCGGTCAGAGTATTCTATGATGAAAGAATTTCATCGAGAATAACCGCCTCTTGATATGGTTTACTGAATAAGAACAGGATAAGTAACCGTTTGAGTACCCGAATAAACTGTCAATAAATAATACCCTGATTTTAAAGAAGATGTATTAATGGAGAGCAAATGAGTTCCGGCAGTTTTATTTCCGTAATCACAACGTTTTACGATTTGACCGGCAAGGTTGGTAAGTTCTACTGAAACATTAGCTGCAGCCTTTTGGTCGACAGATACGAAGACTTTATCGGAAGCAGGATTGGGGTAAGGTTTCGAAATGTTAGTCAGTTCTATATCATGGATGCCCACACCGAGCTGATTTTTAGGAATAGATACAAACAATTGGTGATTATCAACCGGATCGTGATCTCCATCAAGAGCAAGACCTGGATGCGGGTCAACATTGTAAACCAAATACACATTATCGTCGGAGAGTTGCCCTAACTGAGGCCAGATTCCTTCGTCGAAGATATGCGAAATGTCGCTCATAATATCGATAAATTTGCCTGACCATAATTCACCTTTATTAGATGCTACCCTCATCCAGATATGTTTGAAATTATTGGTTCCATTATCATAACCTTCGGTAGTAGAGGCATAAGCCACATAAACATTATCCTGATCATCCACGTAAATGCTTGGCATAGTAGAAAGTCCAATAGACCTATAATATAATAGATCACTCTGAAAATCTAATTGTCCATTACCATTCAAATCCTGACTCCAGCCGATAAGATTGTAATTTTCTATCATTTCCGAACCTTCGAAGCCATAAGGGCAAAGAGCCATTTTGTTATCAGAAAAGGGAGGGCGAGATTCATTCCAGTATCCGATACCGTCTACGTAAGGATATAAATAATAGGTTCCATCACTATTTCCTTGAACTTTATTGATTCCGAAGGCTACATGTACCATGTAGTCCTTATCGATAGTCAAGGCAATGGAGTTGTCCACACAATAGAAGGTATCAGTGACATAGGTAAAATCATAGAATGGATAGGGATGTTGCCAGATGACGGTTTTGTGCCAGGTTTCGCCATTATTGTTTGATTTCATAAGAACGAGGTCCATCCATGGTCTCCCAATGAGATATGCTACGGTTTCTCCCCGCGATGCCATTACGTATGCATCGGCTCCTATTTCGTAATAATATTCAGGGCCTAATTCTTCAATGATAGCATTTTGGATTTCCCAGGTTTGCCCCCCATCCAATGAACGAGAATAAAGCAAAGCCATGCCCTGACCGTTATATTCGGTATAGCTATTTACTATATAGTGGAGATACTGGTTATCAGGGCCAGAAGCAATCATACGTGGCCAGGCAGGTTCGGTTCCTGTAGGACCAGCTATGGGAGTCTGAATCCACGAGCCCGAAAAACGGTTTTCTCGATAAGAAAAAAGAAGATCGGATGATCGATGGGCAATCACGGCTTCTCCGTTGGCTCCTGCTGGTGCATATCCTGGCCAGCCTGTACGCGAACTTTCGATACGACTCGTAGGTGCTGGCTGCCATGAAGTACCATCCCAATAATTATAACCAGTTCCTCTGTCGGGATAACTGGTTGGAGTCATTCCTATAGTCCAAACATGAACCATCTGACCTTCGGGATACATGTAAAAGCGATTGCCCAAAGTGGAGTTAGTTTGAAGATCATATTGAGTAACACCTAAATCGGCTTCCGGGTAAGCCACTATACTTTTTAAACCAGGATTCTCTAGCATCCCATATATGTTGTCAATATTTTTAATAGGACGCTGGTGTTTGATTTTTACTGACTTTTGCCTGATTTCTTTCGAGGGAATAACCCTGGCGGTTGACCATGCCTGCAGGCCAATGAGTAAGATGAACGTGATAGTAAAGAGTTTTTTCATGGTTGAATTTTTTAGTGGGTTGAATGTTTGCCAACAAAAGTAAAAAATCTCTTATAAAGTACAAAGTCTGAAATTAATCTTTAGAGATATTACATATAAATTATTCTTATTCCATTTAGCTAACTGGCTTAACTTCCTATTATTCAAACAATCGTATAGAAAGTTTTACAAAATTTAAAAAATTAAAGAACTTTGCATCGACAATGAACAACCGACAGTGATTGTTATACCGATGATGGTTGTGGAAATGTTTCAACGTCAGACATTACTTTTTCTAAGTTCTCATCCTCTATTCCATCAAGGGATTTCGGATGAGAATAAGGAGAACTTCCCTCAAGCTCATGTTTCTCGATAATTGATAATTACGTATCTTATCCCAACTTGAGCATTTTACCCTGAAAAAACAAGGGAAAATAGGGTTTTTGCTATGATTTTAAATGTTATGTTACTGATTATTAAATATTTAAATTTTTAAGAATTTTTGTAGTCCCAGAAAGTTTGCCTATTATTTGGTTCTTATTTTTCCTTGTTATATCTTTGCCGCATCTTTATCAAAATATCTTTGTAACATGTTTATCAAAACAGCAGATAAGAAAGATAAAAATACCGGCAAGTTTTACCACTACTACAAGCTTTGTGAAAGTTACCGCATTGGCAATAAGATCCGTCACCGCATTATCCATATATTGGGTAAACTCGATGAGATTCAGTCGGATAAGGGAAAAAAATGCTTGCTGACCGCATAGAGCATTACCTGAGCGGCGGTTAAAGAATATTCGTAATGGATGTACCAGATCGTGTAGAAAAGCTATTTTTCCCC
>Ga0208197_1000053_pt1 | contig 145024 bp, 121 predicted proteins | sample AD_JPNNA4_MetaG_FD_184444 | JGI IMG/M metagenome (GOLD analysis project Ga0208197, IMG submission 184444) | Active sludge microbial communities of municipal wastewater-treating anaerobic digesters from Japan - AD_JPNNA4_MetaG (SPAdes) (version 2) | ecosystem: Engineered > Bioreactor >...
ATGCCGACCATTCCCGCTCCCACCCTACCGGCCCTTCCACCGGCCCGCCCAATTCCGCGTAGGCGCTCTCGACGTTCCACGTGTGCGGGGTGGGATCGTCGCACGGACGAGGCAACGGCATATCGGCGCACGCGGCGACGGTCTCTGCCAGCGTTTGTCCCGCCGCCACCGCCGTCGTGACTCGCGCGCGCAGTTCCACCAGGTACGCGCGATCCACCACCAGCCGCCGCTGAATCTCACCCGCGTCCGTCGTGGGCGCGCCGTGACCGGGAACCAGCACGCGAATGTCCAACGTTGCCAGATGCGCCAGCGTGTGCTCGTAGGCGCTCAGGCTGAGGACGAGGGGAATTTCGATGTTGCTGAGCATATCGGCGGCCCAGAGCGTGGCGCTTTCCGCGTGGTAGACGGCGCACTGATCCAGCGCGTGGCCCGGGGCGTGGAACATCCGCAAGCGAATCTCGCCGAGGGTGAGGGTCAGCGCGGTGTCAAAAGTGTACGTGGGCTTGGGAATCACAAAGGGGCGCGGGCGACGGATGTGCGCTTGCGCTTCCCAGACGCCGATCTGCCGGTACAAGTCTGCGCCGTGCTCGCGCAACACACGCAAATAGTCGGCGTGCGCAATAACCGGCACACTGGGGAAGTGTTCCGGCCCCATCACGTGATCCCAATGCGCGTGCGTGAGGACAATCGCCCGCGGCGTCGCGCCCTGGTCGGCCACAAACCGGGCGATGTCCGCAATCGTCTCCGGCGCGATGCCCGGATCGATCAAGCACGCCTCATCACCCGACAAAAAAACGCCGCTGTTCGTGGCGAAAAGCGCACTCTGCGTCACCCAGAGATGAGACGCCAGTTGTGTGAAGTGAATAGCCATTCGTGTATACCTTCCCTGATCATCAACCGCTGATCTACGCGAATCTCCTAAAAATCAGCGAAAATTCGCGCGATTCGCGGTTGCATTTTTCCCCTGTGGTGACTGCGCCCCGCCCAAGCGCGCCACTGCCGCGCGCACCGCGTCGGGATCGGCGTTCCGCAGCGCATCGGCGGGCGCGGGGCCATCGCCCAATACGACGGACACGACGCCTTCGCGGCACGGCACGGCCAGATCAACGTGATACTCGCTATCGCCCTCGCGGATGAGGTAATCCATTTCGGGGAAGAAGCCGCTTTCCTTGAGCGTCACGTAGAGACCTTCCGCGCCGGAGACGTACAGGTCGTTGATCTCCTCGGCGGCGGTGAAGCGGTCCCACGTGCTCTCGATGAACGTCACCCGTCGCCAGCGCAGGCTGGGGATCGGCGGGTCGCGGCGGATCAGCGGGCCGAGTTGCAGTTTGTAGTAGTGGTCATCCGCGCGGGGATGTTTGGCCTCGTCGGGGAACAGATCGCGCCGCCGCACCAGCTCGTGCCCGCGCACTTCCGCGTACCAGTGGATGCCCCATTTTTCGTCGGCAAACGCCGTGGTGAAGTAGAAGGCCAGGATCGCCGCGTCGGTGGTCGATGCCGGCGCGTGCGCGACCGGAATGCGGTACCACCCCTCGTCGCGGGCCAACTGGAAATCGCGCGGATTGTTCATCAACCCCACCAACACCCGGTCGGCTGCGTGAAACATCAGGCACCTCCTACAAAATAGTCAGCAGATTTAGCGGATTAAGCAGATGAACTTATTCTTAATCCGCTAAATCTGCTTAATCTGCTGATAAATTTTCTGCCAACGCTCGTTGAGCGGAATGTGGAGGCGGAGGGCTTCAGCAGGGGCGTCCATGGCGTCGGTGAAGTAGAGGTATCTCGCATCGGGCCGGCTGCTGAAGCCGACGTGGTTGCCGGCGTGATCGACGGCGATGAAGTTCATCCCGCTTAAGTACCGCCCGCCCAGGTCGTTCAGATCGGCCATCGCCTGCTGCCCGGCCTCTGTGACCGAAAGCCCCATCTTCATGTAAAAGACGATGCTGTGCGCCGTCACCGCGCGGATCGCCATTTCGCCGGTGCCGGTGCAGGCCGCCGCGCCGTAGCGGTTGTCCGCGTATAGCCCCGCGCCGACAATCGGCGAGTCGCCGATGCGACCGGGATACTTCCACGCCCACCCGCTCGTGCTCACGCCTACCGCGAGATTGCCGCGCGCATCCTGGGCGATGAAGTTCGTCGTGCCGCGAGTGCGTTCCGGGTCCGTGGCGATTTCGACGTAGCGCCACAAATCCGGCTGCTCCGCAAGGTGCGCCAATACGTCGGGCGGCAGGTCTTCGCAGAGACGCTTTGCCCACGTCTCGCGGGCCGGTTCGGTGAGCAGATCGCACGGCGCGAAGCCCATCTCCGCCGCAAAGCGCGCCGCCCCCTCCCCCACCAGGAACACGTGCGGCAGCTTCTCCAACACCTTGCGCGCCACCGAGATCGGGTGGGGATAGCCTTTGAGCGCGCCCACCGCGCCGCTGGTCAGGTCACTGCCGTCCATAATCGCTGCGTCCAGCTCGACCTCACCGAGCAGGTTCGGGTAGCCGCCGTATCCCACCGAATGATCGTCGGGGTTGGCCTCGACCAGCCGGATGCCCACTTCGACGGCGTCCATCGCCGATCCGCCGTCCCGCAACACCTGCATCGCCGCCTCGATGCCCACCCTGCCATTCTGACTCGCAATTACGAGCATCACCATCTCCCAAAACATCTCAACGGATTGAACGGATTAAACGGAAGAAAATCCGTTAAAATCCGTTGAATCCGTTGAAGAAATATCCTAATACGCCTTGCCGAAGATCGCCATTTCGGTGGCGGGTTTGCCGGTGTAGACGCATGTTCCAGAGCCGCCGGGCTGCTCGGTGGGGATGCAGCGGACGGTGGCTTTCGTCTCCTCTTTGATACGCGCCTCGTCCTCGGCGTCGCCGGCCCACCACGCGCGGGCAAAGCCGGTCTCCACAGCCTCTTTGAGTTCGTCGTAGGTACTCACGTCCCAGGTGTGGCTCTCGCGGAAGTCGAGCGCCTTCTGGAAGATCGCCTGCTGGATCGTCGCCAACATCTCAGCGACCGTCGTTTCCAGGCCGTCCCACGAGGCGGACGTCTTGCCTTCCCGACCAGGGATATCGCGCCGGGCGAGCATCACCTGGCGGTTCGCCACGTCGCGCGGCCCGATCTCGATGCGCAGCGGCACGCCGCGCATCTCCCAATCGTTGAACTTCCACCCGGCGGTGAACCCGTCGCGGACGTCCAACTCGACGCGCAGGGAGTCTTTCAGCCGCGCGTGCAACTGCTGCGCCGCTTCCAAAACCCCCGCGCGCTCCTCGTCCTTGCGCCAGATCGGCACGATCACCACCTGAATCGGCGCGAGGCGCGGCGGCAGCACAAGGCCCTGATCGTCGCCGTGCGTCATCACGATTGCGCCGACCATGCGCGTGCTCATCCCCCACGAGGTCGTCCACACAAGCTGCTGCGCGTTGTTCTCGTCGAGGAATTTGATGTCGAACGCCCGCGCGAAGTTCTGCCCCAGGAAGTGGCTGGTGCCGGATTGCAGCGCCTTGCCGTCCTTCATCATCGCCTCGATCGTATAGCTGGCGACGGCTCCGGCGAACTTCTCGCTCTCGCTCTTGCGCCCGGGGATCACGGGGATCGCGGCCTCGTTCATCGCAAAATCCGCGTAGACGCCGAGCATCCGCAACGTCTCCTCCATCGCCTCCTCGCGGGTGGCGTGCGCGGTGTGGCCTTCCTGCCAGAGGAACTCCGTCGTGCGCAGGAACAGGCGCGTGCGCATCTCCCAGCGCACCACGTTGGCCCACTGGTTGATGAGCAGTGGCAGGTCGCGATACGACTGGATCCACTTGGCGTACATATGCCCGATGATCGTCTCCGACGTGGGCCGCACGATCAGCCGCTCCTCCAATTCCGCGCCCCCGCCAATGGTGACGACCGCCAGTTCCGGCGAGAAGCCTTCCACGTGCTCGGCCTCCTTCTGCAAGAAGCTCTCCGGGATGAAGAGCGGGAAGTAGGCGTTGACGTGCCCGGTCGCCTTGAAACGGCGGTCCAGCGCATCGCGGATGTTCTCCCAGAGCGTGTAGCCGTAGGGCTTGATGACCATACACCCGCGCACAGGCGAATAGTCGGCCAGATCCGCCTTCTGTACGATCTCGTTATACCACTTGGAAAAGTCCTCAGTTTGAGAAGTTAAAAAGTCTGCCATGATGATCCCTCGTGTAAAAGTTGCAGGTTAGTCAGGTTACAGGTTGAAAGTTAAAAAATCCGTTAGCATCCGTTCAATCCGTTGAGAAATGATTCAGTGGCGGTGCAAGCGTCCGTAACTGATGCGCTCCGCTTCCAGTTCGATAACCCGGAAAGGGTGTACGTTGACAACTTCAGTATCCTCATAACGGGTATGCCACGTCCCCGGCCCGTACTGGTGCATGTGCCCGTGCAGGAACAACCGGGGCCGAAATTGCTGGATGACGCGCCGAAAGACTGCGAACCCGCGATGCGCTCGATCTGGCCCATCGTGGATGTCACGCGGCGGCGCGTGCGTGATAAAGACATCCACGTAGCGCCCATACCGCATCCGATTGAACAAGAAGCGTGGGACAAGCTGCCAGGCCCGCATCGCCATCTCGAATTCGGAGTACTGATTTCCCGCATGGCGCTGGTAACGCGGCGAACCGCCCAAGCCCGCGACAATCAGCGCCTTGCCTGTCGCCAGCGCCGCGCGCCCATCCACGTTCTGCCAGCCGCCCGGCGATTGCAAAGAGCCTCCGGCGCTCAACCATTCTTCGGCGTCGTGATTCCCTGGCACAAAAAAGGCGTCACGCAGATTGAGTGTCGTAACGATGTGCTCCATATAAGTATAGGGCAAATCCCCGCAACCGAGCAACACATCCACCCGCCCCACCAGGTCAGCCAGCGTCGCCTGGTAGAAGGTGTTGACGACTTGGTCACTGAGCGCCAAAATGCGAATCATCGTTACTCGAAGCGCGTGGGCTAAAACGCCGGTAATTCACTGCGAGCTTGTCCATGATCGCCTGCTCCAGATCAATGCCGGTGAGGTAGGCCAGTTGCAGCAAGTAGAGGGCGACGTCCGCCAACTCCTCGGCGAGCGCCTCTGGGACGGCCTCCTCGCCCCACTGGAAATGTTCCAACACCTCCGCCGCCTCCAACGACAGCGAAATGGCAATGTTGCGCGGCGACTGCACAAACGGCGAATCGTCGCGGTACCAGCCCATCGCCCCGACGAAGGCGTTCATCGCATCGGTCAGTTCTGCGAGTGTCATAAAACGCGAGTATACAGCGGAATGGAGAGAGGGCAACCGAGCGATTGACAAAAAACCCACTCGCGCTACAATAAGAGCGTAATTCTCAGGAGGTAAGCTGTGGGCAAGTTCAAGTCTTTCACCTACAACATCCAAGTGCCCGAAGGTGGTTCGGGTGTCTTGCCTTGTCGCAGTGCGCCTCTCGGAAGGTTAAAATAAACTAACCATATAGAACAAAAGGCCGTGGGCGTCTGCGATGTCCACGGCCTTTTTTATTTTCTGTGCGCTTTTCGCGCGTCGAAGGCCGGGGACCCCACCACCGGCCTTTTTTGTTGGCACAGTCACAAGAAATTCGCCGAGAGGAACAACACTAAGACTAACGACTACCTGACTAACGACTACCTGACTAACGACTACCCAACTAACGACTATCTGACTATTTTAAGGAGGAACACTATGTCTGCACAATCGTATCAAAACTATACTTACCGCCCGGCGCGTATGGAGGATGCGCAAGCCGCGACCGACCTGTTCAACATCTGCTCTATGGAAGAGATCGGCGCGGCGCAATTCGAGGTGAATGACAACCGCACCTGGTGGCAGTCGCCGGGAGTCAACCTGGAGACCGACACGCACGCCGTGGTTGCACCCGACGGGGCGCTCATCGGCTATGCCGATATATGGGATGCCGAACCGCACGTCCGCCTCCACGGCTGGGCGCGCGTGCATCCTGGTTACCGGCACAACGGCATCGGTGTGCACCTCGCGCAGTGGCTCGAAGCGCGCGCCAGGGAGTCCATCCCCAAAGCGCCCGAGGGAGCGCGGGTGACGCTGCTTCAGGGCGTCATTGCCCACGACGAAGCAAGCCAAACACTGCTGCGCGAACAGGGATACCAGCTCGTGCGCTACTTCTTCCGCATGATCATCGAGCTGGACACCCCACCGCCGGAACCCGTCCTCCCTGAAGGCATCACGATCCGCCCCTTTATCCGCGGGCAGGAAGAGCGCGCACTGGTCGAAGCGGACCGTGAGACATTCAAAGATCACTGGGGCTACGTCGAACACCCCTTCGAGGAAGAATACGCGCGCTGGATGCACCGGATCGACACTGATCCAGATTTCGATCCGGCGGTGTGGTTCGTCGCGGTGGAGGACGACCAGATCGTGGGCATGTCACTGTGCTCGCCCAAGATGACCGAAGACCCGGATATGGCGTGGGTCAACATCCTCGGCGTCCGGCGTCCCTGGCGGCGACGCGGGGTGGCGTTGGCCCTGCTGCACCACACCTTCGGCGAATTCTACCGGCGCGGGAAACACCGCGTCGGGCTGGGCGTCGACGCGAACAGCCTGACCGGCGCGCTGGACCTGTACAAAAAAGCCGGGATGCACCCGGTACACCAGTACGCCAACTACGAGAAGGAGCTGCGCCCTGGTGTCGAATTGAGTACACAAACACTAAATCCGGCTTGCGCGGGATCATAATCCCGCGCAGCCATAGCAACGGCGGATTGTGATCCGCCGGAAGCGTATGACACGATTAAGAGGAACTGACGATGATTGCTTTACAAGAAATGACAAATACTACAACCGTTTTCAATGCGCCCGCTATCGACGGGCTGGTCTTTCGCGGCTTCCGAGGCCCGGAAGACTACCCCGCTATGGTCGCCGTCATCGAGGGCAGCAAAGAGGCCGATCAACTTGAGACCGCGACGACGGTAGAGGACATCGCCCGTGACTACAACCACCTGATCAACAGCGATCCGTACCAGGATATGCTCTTCGTGGAAATGCGCGGCGAGGTGATCGGCTACAGTCGCGTATACTGGTGGCAGTTGGCCGACGGCGCGTACATCTATGGGCACTTTGCGAACCTGCTGCCAACGTGGCGCGGTCAGGGCATCCGCCATGCGATGCTCCATCACAATGAGCGTAGATTGCGGGAGATTGCGACCCGGCACATCAACAGCAACGGGCGCGGCCATGCCGAACGCTACTTCGAATGTTGGGCCAACAAGACGGAGACGCACTGGCGTGCGTTGTTGACTGAGGCCGGCTATGCCCCCGTGCGCTATGGCTATCTCATGGTACGGCCCGATCTGGAAAACATCCCCGACCTGCCGTTGCCTGACGGTTTGGAAGTGCGGCCCGTGCGCCCGGCGGATTACTGGACGATCTGGTATGCGGCCAAAGAAGCCTTCCGCGATCACTGGGGCTATAACGAGGACGAGTGGGCCGACACAAACTTTGAGAACTGGCAGGAAAGTCACATCTTCACGCCGGAGATCTGGCAAGTGGCTTGGGACGGAGATGAAGTCGCCGGTATGGTGCTGAACTTCATCGACGAAAAGGAAAACACGGCCTATAACCGTAAGCGCGGCTACACGGAGAACATCTGCGTGCGCCGTCTCTGGCGACGGCAGGGCCTCGCGCGCGCGTTGATCGCCCGCAGCCTGGTCATCCTCAAATCGCTGGGAATGACCGAAGCTGCCCTCGGCGTGGACGCGCAGAACCCGAACGGCGCGCTGCAACTCTACAAGAGCATGGGGTTCAGTCCGGTGAAAGAGGACACAGCCTTCCGCAAATCGTTAACGTGAACGCCGTTGACTTTCACCCATTCTGACCTACACTCTGCGAGACATAAACCACGGAGACACAGAGCGCACGGAGTTTTTGTCCTCTGTGCTCTCCGTGTCTCTGTGGTCAAAGTCTTTGTTCTGGGGAGGCCGCTATGTTCGATTTCACCGATCGGGTTACGATGATCACCGGCGCCACCGGCAACCTGGGGCAGGCTGTCGCCCAAGCCTTCGCCGCCGCCAACGCCACCGTCGTGCTGATCGCCCGCAGTGAAGCGAGCATCCGTCAGGCACTCCCCGCCCTGGCGGCCTCCCCCAACGCCCTGATTGCTCCCGCCGACCTGACGAATCCCGAAAGCGTTCAGTCCGCCGTCGCTGCAGCCTTGCACGCCTTCGGGCGCATTGACGTGCTCGCCAATACCGTCGGTGGGTACAAGGCCGGTGAACCGGTTCACACCACCCCCATCGAGACATGGGACTTCATGTTCGACCTCAACGTGCGCACCGCCTTTCTCGTCAGCCAGGCGGTGATTCCAGCGATGCTCGCACAAGGCCACGGTGCGATCATCCATACGGCATCGCGCGCGGGGTTGAGTGGCGGGAAAAACGCCGCCGCCTACAGCGCCGCCAAAAGCGCCGTCATTCGTCTCACCGAGAGCCTCGCCGCCGAACTCAAGCACAACGGCATCAACGTCAACTGCGTGCTGCCCGGCGTTATCGACACGCCGGAGAACCGCGCCGCTATGCCCACAGCCCGTCACGAACACTGGGTTTCTGCCGATGCCATCGCGCAAGTCATCCTCTTCCTGGCCTCCGACGCCGCGCGCGCTATCCACGGAGCCGCGGTCCCGGTCTACGGCTTGAGCTAACCCCGCCGCTTTCCTGTATTTTCCTATTGACACCCCCTACAATCCGTGCTATCATTAAGATAACTGGTCAGACCACTTACCAGACCTGACAGGTCTCGGAAGACCTGTCAGGTCTAAAGACGGAGAATAAACGATGACAAACAGCTGGTCCGCGCCGCAGCGCCCGGCGACCTACGCCGAACAGGCCCTCATCAACGCCATCCTGGACGGCACCTATCCGCCCGGCAGCGCGCTCCCTGCTGAGCGCGAGCTGGCCGAACAACTCGGCGTGACGCGCCCCACCTTGCGCGAGGCGCTGCAACGTATGGAGCGCGACGGCTGGATCAACATCCAGCAGGGCAAGTCCACGCTGGTGCGCGACATCTGGACCGAGGGCGGCCTCAACGTGCTCAGTTCGCTGGCACGCTACGGCAACCAGGGCTTCGAGAGCCACATCCCGTTCGACTTCGTCCCGCGACTGCTGGAAGTCCGTCTGGCCCTCGCACCGGCCTATGCGCGCGCGGCTGCCGAGTGCGACAGCGGCGACGCCCTCATCGCATACCTGAGCGCCCCGCCCGCCCTCGACGACGCGGCGGACGTTTATGCGCGCTACGACTGGCACCTGCATCACCGGCTCACCGTGGCGTCCTGCAATCCGATCTACACGCTGATCCTGAACGGCTTCGAGGCGCTATATTTGAGCATGGGGCGCATCTACTTCACACAGCCGGAGGCGCGCGCCGCCTCAAGCCGGTTCTACGCCGGGCTGTTGGATGCGCTTCAGCGCAAGGATGTCGACGCCGCCGAAACCGTCACCCGCGAGGCCATGGCCGAAAGCCTGTTCCTGTGGAACGCAATGCGGCGCGAAGGAAATATGTCAGCAGATTAAGCGGATTTAGCAGATTACTAGAAAAATCTGCTTAATCTGCTAAATCTGCTGATCAGAAGGAGAAAACGATGCGACGGTGGAATGGTTGGGGAGATGACTCGGTTGACTATCCGCTGCCTGAGGCGGGACTGCCGTTTTTGGAGAAAGTCGCCGGGCCGGGCGTGGTGACGCCGGATGCAACACTGGCAGAGGTGCTGGCACAGGTGCCGCCATCGCGGCTGCGGGAGCATCCGCTGATCCACACCGACGCTGAGGTGCGCCTGCGCCACGCGCGTGGGCACAGCCTGCCCGACTGGATCGCGCTAAAAAGCGGGGCGATTGGCGTCTTTCCCGACGGTGTGGCCTATCCCACGACCGATGAAGAAGTGCGCGAACTGATCCGCTACGCACAAACGACGGGCGCGCGCCTCATCCCTTACGGCGGCGGCACGAGCGTCGTGGGGCAGATCAACCCCCTGCCCGGCGAAGCGCCCGTCCTCACCGTGGACATGGGGCGGATGTGTCGCCTGCGCGCTTTCGACCCGGTCAGCCAGTTGGCGACGTTCGAGGCCGGCGTCAGCGGGCCAGATTTAGAAGCGAGCCTGCGCGCGCACGGCTGCACGTTGGGACACTACCCGCAATCCTTCGAATATTCGACGCTCGGCGGGTGGATTGCGGCCCGGTCGAGCGGGCAACAGTCGCTCGGCTATGGGCGGATCGAGAAGCTGTTCGCGGGCGGGCGCGTCGAGACGCCGGTGGGCACGCTGGAGATTCCCGCCAACGTCCCCGCTTCCGCTGCCGGGCCGGATGTGCGCGAATGGGTGCTCGGCTCGGAGGGGCGGCTGGGCATCATCACCGCTGCAACCGTGCGCGTCAGCCCACTGCCGGAGCGTGAAGAGTTCCACGCGCTGTTCTTCCCCACCTTCGAGGCAGGGTTGAGCGCCGTCCGCGCCATCATGCAGGCCAAACTGCCGTTGGCAATGCTGCGTCTGAGCACCGCCACCGAAACGACGACGACGTTGGTTTTGGCCGGTCACACCCTCCTCATCGGCGGGCTGGAACGCTATCTGGCTTTGCGCGGGGCCGGCGACGAGAAGTGTATGCTCATTCTGGGTGTCGCCGGGCGCGAAGTTGTCGCCAGAACAGCGTTCAAGGCAGCGCGGGACATCGCGGGAGACCACGGCGGCGTGTACGTCGGGCAAATGTTCGGCAAGACGTGGCACAAGAACCGCTTCAAGTCGCCGTATCTGCGGGATTCGCTGTGGGAGGCAGGGTACGCCATCGACACGCTGGAGACAGCTACCGACTGGGCGCGCGTTCCGGCGCTGATCGAAGCCATCGAAGGGGCGCTGCACGCGGCGCTGCTCGAACGAGATGAATTTGTCCACGTCTTCACGCATCTCTCACACACCTATCCTTACGGCAGCAACGTCTACACGCAGTACCTCTTCCGCCGGGCGCGCACGCCCGAAGAGACGCTCGAACGCTGGCAAGCGCTCAAGACCGCCGCGAGCCAGGCCATCGTCGCGCAAGGGGCCACCATCAGCCACCAACACGGCGTCGGCGTGGATCACAAACCGTATCTGACCGCCGAAAAAGGCGAGGTGGGGATGAAGGGATTGCGCGCCCTCGTCACCACCCTCGACCCGGACGGCATCATGAACCCAGGCAAACTGCTTTAGACTGTTTTTTATCAGCAGATTAAGCAGATTGAGCAGATTTTTTTTGATCTTTCAGTAAAAATCTGCTTCATCTGCTCAATCTGCTGACAGAATTGGGAGGACGCAATGTGGACAAAGAATTGGCGTGATGAAGTTTGGGCGAAACTGGATCAGCCGTGGGATGTGCTGATCGTTGGCGGAGGGATCACGGGGGCGGGGATTTTGCGCGAGGCGACCCGCGCCGGGTTGAAGGCGTTGCTCGTCGAGCAGAAGGACTTCGCCTGGGGGACGTCCAGCCGCTCGTCGAAGCTCGTCCACGGCGGGCTGCGCTATCTCAAGGAAGGCAAGGTGTTCCTCACGCGGGCCTCGGTGCGGGAGCGCAAGCGCCTGATCGCCGAGGGGCCAGGGCTGATCGATCCTATGGGTTTCCTGCTGGCGACCTACAAGGGCGACTTCCCCGGCAAACTCACCTACCGCGCCGGCCTCACCGTCTACGATTTGCTGGCGCTGCAATGGAGCCACACGCGCTACAGCCCGGAGGATTTTCGGCTGCTGGCTCCGCACATCGTCGCGGACGGGCTGGAGGGCGGGTTCCGCTATGGCGACGCGCAGACCGATGACGCGCGTCTGGTGCTGCGCGTGATCCTGGAATCTGTAGCGAACGGCGGATTTGCCATCAATTATATGTGCGCAGAGACATTACTACGCGAAGATAATCGTGTTGTAGGCGCGATGCTGCACGACATTGTATCTGACCGCCGCACAGAGGTGCGCGCCAAAGTCGTCATCAACGCGACCGGTGCATGGGCTGACACACTACGCGAAGAGATCGGTGCGCCGTCGCGCATCCGCCCGCTGCGCGGCAGTCATCTGATCTTCCCGGCGTGGCGGTTGCCGGTGAGCCAGGCGCTCAGCTTCCTGCATCCCATCGACCGCCGCCCGGTCTTCATCTTCCCCTGGGAAGGCATCACCCTCGTCGGCACCACCGACCTGGATCACGAGCAGCCGTTGAACGAAGAGCCACACATCACCCCAGAAGAAGTCGCCTACCTCATGGCCGCGGTCGAAGCGCAGTGCCCGCGTCTCAACCTCACGCTGGATGACGTCATCGGCACATTCGCGGGGGTGCGCCCGGTCATCGGTTCCGGCAAGGCCGATCCCTCGAAGGAGTCGCGGGATCACGTCGTCTGGAATGAGGACGGGTTGCTCACCGTCACCGGCGGCAAGTTGACGACCTTCCGGTTGATCGCGCTCGACGCGCTCAAGGCCGTGCGTCACATGCTGCCCGAGATGCCCGAACTCAAGAACGACGTGCCCGTGCTCGACAAAGTCAATGTTCCTCTGCACGGCGCGCAGGGCCTCGATCTCGCGCAGCGTCGCCGATTGCTCGGCAGGTACGGCATCCAGGCCCCGGCGTTGGTGCACGCGGCGCAACCCGGCGAATTGGCCGTCATCCCCGGCACGCAAACGCTGTGGGCCGAACTGCGCTGGGCCGCCCGCGCCGAGGGTGTCGTGCATCTGGACGATCTGCTGCTGCGCCGGACACGCCTGGGGCTGCTGCTGCCCGAAGGCGCCGCGGCGATCCTTCCCGACATCCGCCGCATCTGTCAGCCGGAACTGGGGTGGGACGATGCCCACTGGGAGAGCGAGTGCGCCGCCTATCAGGCGTTGTGGCAATACTGCTACAGCCTGCCTGACAAAGCCACGATCCCCGACTGGAAGGCTGCTGTCGCCCAGGCCAAAGCCGCGCGCGCCATCGCCATCCCGCGCCGCCAAAAGCGCATCGCGGCGGGCACAGGAGTGGCTGCCGGACTGCTGTGCTTGGCAGCCGCGTTAATTTTGGTATACTTTAGACGATGCAAAACCAGCCCTACATCCTCGCGATAGATAGTGGAACCCAAAGCGTCCGCGCGCTGATCTTCGATCTGCGCGGCAATCTGGTCGAGCGCGTCCGCGTGCCGATCGAGCCGTACACCTCGCCGCAGCCCGGGTGGGCGGAACAGGACCCCGAGTATTTCTGGCAGGCGCTCTGCGAAGCGTGCCAACGACTATGGAAGCAGACGGCGATCCCCAAAGAGGCCATTGCCGGGCTGGCATTGACGACGCAGCGTTCGACCATCGTCAATGTGGACAAGGCCGGGAAGCCTTTGCGCCCGGCCATCGTCTGGCTAGATCAGCGCCGCACGGAGGGCGTGAAACCAGTCGGCGGGCTGTGGGGGCTGGCGTTCAAGGCCGCCGGGATGACGGAAACCGTCGCTTACTTGCAGGCCGAGGCCGAGGCGAACTGGATCAGCACGCACCAACCCGACCTCTGGGCACAAACGCACAAATACCTGCTCCTCTCCGGTTATCTCACCTACCGGCTGACCGGGCAGTTTGTCGATTCGGTCGGTTGCCAGGTGGCCTATATGCCGTTCGACTACAAGGCGCTCGCGTGGGCCAAAGCGTGGGATTGGAAGTGGCAGGCCGTCCCCATGGACCCGGCGATCCTGCCTGACCTCGTCCCTCCCACCCAACGTCTGGGCGAAGTGATCGCTGATGCCGCTGCCGCCACCGGCCTGCCGGAGGGGCTACCGATCATCGCCGCGGCTGCCGACAAAGCGTGCGAGGTCATCGGCGCGGGCAGCCTGGAGCCGCACATCGGCTGTCTCAGCTACGGCACCACCGCAACGATCAACACCACGAACACCAAATACATCGAGGTGATCCCGCTGATTCCGCCTTACCCCGCCGCCGCGCCGGGCCGCTACAGCCTGGAAATCCAGGTGTATCGGGGCTACTGGATGGTCAACTGGTTCAAGCAAGAGTTCGGCCTGCGCGAGCAGCATCTCGCCGACGAACGCGGCATTATGCCCGAAGCGCTCTTCGACGAACTGGTGGAGCAGGTGCCGCCCGGCTCGATGGGCCTGATGCTGCAACCGTACTGGTCACCGGGCCTCAAAGTGCCGGGACCGGAGGCGAAAGGGGCAATCATCGGATTTGGGGACGTGCACACGCGGGCGCACATCTACCGGGCGATGCTCGAAGGCCTGGCTTACGCGCTGCGCGAGGGGAAGGAACGTATCGAGCGCCGCAGCCACATCCCGATCACCGAGCTGCGCGTCTCCGGCGGTGGTTCGCAGAGCGATGCCGCGATGCAGCTCACCGCCGACATCTTCGACCTGCCGGCGGCGCGCCCGCACATCTACGAGACCTCCGGCCTGGGCGCAGCCATCGATGCTGCTGTCGGCCTGGGGCTGCACCCCGATTTCGACACGGCGGTGCGCGAGATGACGCGCGTCGGCGACGTTTTTACGCCCAATCCCCAGACGCGCGACATCTACGACGGGCTATACCACCGGGTCTACAAGCAGATGTACGCGCGGCTCAAGGCGCTTTACGAGGAGATACAAGAAGTTACCGGCTATCCTGAGAAGGTCAGGTGAGCCAGTTCCAACAAAAACCCTGAAGACACAGTCTCTCACACACTCAGCGCACCGTTTATGATGCACTTATTGTGAGAACGGCTCCCTTATCGTTGAGATGAGCCGTTTATATTCGAAAGGAGTGTGAGGATATGAGTGTAGCAAGGGTAAGAAAGTTAGTTGACAAAAGAATACGTGTTCCAGCACTAATCTGGGGCGGACTGCTGGCGTCTCTGCTGATCGTGTTGCCGGTCACCGCGCAAGCCGATCCCCCGACACGGCGCGTCCACGCGCCTTACTTCAGCAGCAATGTTCTGTATCCACAAACCGCCATCTTCTGGTTCGGCCGGATAACACCCACCGAGAACTACACCGACGTTCGCGTCGGTTACAACGACAGCCACCTCTACGTCAATTTCGCCGTGAGCGACCGGCGGCTATGGTACGATACGTCACCCGCGCCCGCCGATATGACCGCGTGGGACGCCGCCACGCTGTACCTTGACCTCGACGGCAACACCGGCAGCGTCCCCGACGCGGACGCCTACCGCTTCATCGCGCAGCTCAACTTCTGGGAATCGCGCGCGGGTTATCAGGTCGCCTATCGCGGCGATGGTGTAGGCTGGACGCAGGCCGACATCGCCTTCACCGCCACGTCCGGCTGGCGCGGCGACGCCCCCAATACCAACGCCGATGATCGCGGCTGGACGATGACGTTCGTCATCCCTTTCACCAGCCTGGGGCTGAGTGGTAAACCGGCGACCGGCGATATGTGGGGATTGAGCGTCGCCGTCCATGACCGGGATGATGCGGGCGGCACGCCCATCGCCGACACCTTCTGGCCCGAAACGCTGCAAGGCGCGCGCCCGGAGACGTGGGGCGAACTGGTCTTCGGGCGCCCCCCAGCCTACGTTCCCAAACCCTACGTGCCCGGCAGCGAAAAGACGACGACGATCCGCGACCGGCTCAACGGCGCAACCGTCGTGGATGGCGCGGTGGGCGGGCACACGACCTGCGGCGGCGGGCTGGATTACTGGACGCAGTGGGGCGAGAAGAACTACGCGGGTCTGTGGATTTTCAACATCCAGAACCAGGCCGACATTTCCGATTGGCCGTGCAACTCGAAGTATTACGTCACTTTCCCGCTGGACCTCGTACCGGCTGACAAGATCATCGTGGATGCCAAAGTCACGCTGCACCAGTTCGGCGGAGCCGGGGCGGGATGGACGCCGCCCGCGCAGCCGTCGCTCATCCAGACGTTGACGGTAGAAGAGCCGTGGAACGAGTTTACGCTGGCGTGGAACAACGCGCCGCTCGCCGCGGAATTTGTCAGCGCAACGTGGGTCGATCCGACATCCGTGTATCTGGGGCAGCCCGGCAAGCCGTGGACGTGGGACGTGACCTCGGCTGTGGCGGCGGCTTACGCGGATGGTAAGCCGCTGAGTCTGGTCTTTTACGAGGCCGACGCGGCCTATCACAGCGGGAAGTACTTCCGCACGTCGGAGGAAGAGGAATTCGACGCTGTGGGCCGCCCGACGTTGGTGGTAACGTGGGCGGAGCCGGTCGCCACGCTGAATGCGGTGGCCTGGCCCCGCGAGGTGGAATACGGCGACGTGGTAGTGTTCAACCTGATCGTCACGGGGAGCGGTCATCCGCTGACGCTCACCGACTGGCTGCCCAACCACGTCAGCCCGCCGGTGTCGCTCGCGCCGGGATTGACGTTCACCGCGCCGGACCGCTTCACGTGGATGGGCGCGCCGGCGTACAACACGCAGGTGGTGCTAGGGTATGCCGTCACGGTGACGACGTCGTCGCGCGTGGCGATTTACAATCGCGCAATTCTCACGCAGACGGCGACGGTGACGGACTCCGCTTATGCGGTTGTTTTTGTCGATCCGCTGAAGGTGTATTTGCCGATCGTGAACAAGAGGTAGCACATCGGGGGACGCGGTCAGAGACCGGCCCCAGCTTGGCGCAACACACCCTGGCGAAGGTTAGGAAGCCTTCGCCAGGGTCGTTACGGCAGGTTGAAGCCCAAAATCTGGCTGGAATAGGTGTCGGCGACGTAGAGCACGTTGCCAGAGACGGCCAGCCCTTCGGGGAAGGTCAGGTTCAGGCCGGAGCCGACGTTGCTCAGCGCCCAGCGGAAGCCGCCATCGGTGGTGAACGCCAGAACGCGCTGGTGAACCGGGTCGCCTACGTACACCGTCCCGTCGCCGAGGGCGAGGAACGGCTTCTCGTCGGGGTTGTCGCTGCCCCAGGCCGGCACCGTCCAGTGGCGGAGGAAAACCGCATCGCCGCTGAAAACTTGCACGCGATGGTTCCACGTGTCGGCGACGAACACGGTTCCCGTAGCGTCAACGGCGACGCCCACCGGTTCGTCCATTTGCCCGGTCCATGTCCCGCCGCCGCCAAATTCGCGCAGGAAGTTGCCGTCGGCGTCGAAGACCTGCACGCGCTTGTTGCCGGTATCGGTGACGTAGACCATCCCTGCCGGGCCAACGGCGATGCCGCGCGGGCCAAAGAAACGGCTGTATCCGGCCTGGTCGCCTACCGTCGCCATCGCTAACGTCCCCCAACTGGTCAGGTAGCGGCCCTGCGCGTCGAATTTCTGGATGCGATGATTCCAGGTATCGGCCACGTAGACCGCGCCATCGTCGCCCACGGCAATGCCCCACGGCTCGTTGAACTGTCCCGGTTCCGTGCCATATTCACCCCACATCGTCAGCACCACGCCCTGCGGCGTGATGTGCCAGACGCGGTGATTGGCCGTATCTGCCGCGTAAAGCGTCCCATCGGCGGCGACGGCAATGCCGCGCACCGCCGCTCCGGGAAGCGTGGCCGCACTGACCAGCGACAGGGTGCGCGCCCCGGCCTGGTATGGATCGGGAAGCTGGGTGGCTTGCGGGCGCACGGTCTGCACGCCCATCTCCCCCAAACGATAGCTCCACACTTCCTGGGCCAGGTCGCGCCGCACGTACAGGCGGAGTTCCTTGCGGTAGGGCCATTTTTGCAACGTGAAGGGATTATCCGGGTTCTTGGCCTGCGCGTAACGAGTATAGTCGCGTTTCCAGATGATGTCCCATAGCGCCGCGCGCATCGTCGGATCGGCCAGGATTTCCCGAATACGTTGGATGTCCAGACCAAAGTAGTCCTGAATCGGCCACCAGAGGTATTTGTAGTCGAAATAAAGGTAATCGCTGCCCAAAATCGATTCGACGGCGCCATATTGCGCGCTGCCGGCGATCACGACCGGACATTCCAGCAGGCGTGTGGGGTCGGGAGATGTGCTGAAGAAGTAGTTGTTCGGGTAATCCACCATGTACCACGTCAGTGGCCACGAGCCATCCTCGCTATACGCCACCTTGACATCGTGCGGCGCACCCGTAACCCGCCACGAAATATCGTCAATTTGCCGCAGCGCCACTTTGATGTCCGGCGTGCCGTGAGCGTAGACCAGCATTTCCGTCGCCAGATCGTAGGTGACGAAGTTCACGCGCACCATATCGCGCGTGGTGAGCAGCGCGAGGAAGACCGCCAGCAACAGGGCGATGACACGTGCGATCCACCCGGCGCTGAATTGCGCCGAAAGCCAGACAAACAATCCGCCAAAGGCCACCACGCCAAGCAGGCCGCCGATAAGTTTGCCGAACGGCTCCAACTGCGCCAGCGACGGTCCCGCCGTCGTCACGCCGGTTTGCAGGGCGGCGCGCCAATCAGCCACCCCACGGGTGAAGACGGCCAGCGCCGCCACCGTCAACACCAGCGCGAGCGGCAGCAGCCAGCCGCGTTTGGTCGCAAATTCACGCCAGTTCACGCCGGCGCTGATCTTGCCTAGCCCCCATCCCGCCAGGAAAATGCTCGGTAAGACGATATGGACAACCAACCAGGGCATCTTTTCGCCGGCGACGCTGTAGCCCACCCACGAGAGCAGTGTCCAACCGAGCAGGAACAGGGGGAAGAGGCGGTCGTGATCCAAAGGAGGAACGTTATCGTCGGATGGCTTTTCACGCGGGGCGAAGAAGCGCCGGGCGAAATGGACCAGCGCGCCCACACCGCCGACGGCGGAGAAGAGCAGCGCCAGGTATTCGTACAACGGCGCGAGCAGGAAGTAGTAATACGTCGGCTGCCCGCCGCGTTTGACGCCTTGCTGCGCCAGCCAGTACGCCAGCCCGCCCACCAAACCGGAGAGCGCGCCCCACCCCCAGGTAAAGATGGTGGTGTAGAGCACGAAGAAAATCGCGTAGTGGATCAGCGCGATGATGGGCCAGTGTACTTTGTTCCACCACACGCCAAGCGCGATAGAACTAACCAACGTCAGCAACAAAATGCTTGTAATGCCCACCACAACCGGCGCGGGCAAGGCCGCGAGGTTGCCGCTGATGACGGCATCGTAGACCACGCTCATATCCAGTCCGGCGACGAATTTGATGAGGAAGGCTGAGCCGAGGGGCAACGTCAGGGTGCCGATCACCATCAGCACGTCGAAGAGGCGGATGTGGCGCATTTTCTCTTCGCCGACGCCGTAATAGCCGACGACGACCGCGCCCAACAGCGTCAGAAACGCCAATCCCGCCGCCAGCCTGCCCCACACCGGCACAGCGATGTTTGCCATGCGGGTGTTGCCGGCCTCGTCGAGGGACTGCTCGTTGACCTGCGCGTGCGCGAAGGAGTATATGAACACGCCACCCATCACCACGGCGACGATAAGAGCAATAGCGAAAACAGTGGATAACTTGGGACGCTGCCAGCGTGTGGCGAAGACCTGCCAGGCAAAGGGGAGAAACAGCAGCGCGCCGAAGATCGCAATGTAGATGTACGACGCCTCTTTGGTGGCGTGCATCAGGGAGAACCAGGCTGCCATCCCATAGAGCCAACGATGGTGACCGTCGTCAAGGTACTTGAGCACCGTCCACAACAGCAGCGTCGCCGTCAGCAGCAGCGAAGCATCGTGGCGGATGTAGCGCGAGTAGTAGGAGATCGAAGGGGAAAGGAGCAGCAGCAAGGAAGTGGCGAGCGCGCCGTGACGACCCAGCCACTTGCGGAACAGCAGTGGCGTCATCACCAGCGCGATGCCGGTTAGCGCCGGGTAGATGCGCGAGGTAAAATCGTTGGCCCCGAAGAGGAAATAGATGAAAGCGGTGACCTCGAACAGCAACGGGCCGTGCATCATCGGATTATGCTGGAATCCCTGTCCGGCGTAGAGATTCCACGAGAATTTCGTATGGATGCTCTCGTCGTGGCTGATGGCGCGGTCGCCGAGAATGTAGAAACGGCTGACAATCGCCGCAAGCAAAATCAAGATGTAGAGTACGGTCTCCCAGCGTCTAAAACGTTCACCGAACATACAAGCCCCCTGGTCAAACACCCTTACGAATCTTTGGTTCGCATACTTTCGCAAGGTTCTTTATGCAAATTTCGTGGGTGCATTTTAACATGCTTGTGTGGGATCACAATCTAACGTACAGAGAATGTTTTCAAGATGCGAGTAGTCCATACCAGCGGGCTACCCAAGCACTCCGATTCATTTGCCCCCCATCCTCCACAATGATATAATGAGAACAGAAATGCAACAATCGATCATTGAAGGAAAGATGAACTATGCTAACGGAAACGATTACACATCAGCAAGTCGCCGAGTTGGTGATGTCCTTGCCGCCCGACCGCCTGAGCAGTGTCTATGATTTTGTACGCTTTATTCAGTCGCATCCATTGACACCGACAGCAACGGCAGATGTTTTCGGTGAAACTGAAGATGAACTTCGCGCTGACGAAGAACAGTGGGGGCAACAATTCGCTGCATCACGTGACGAACTTCGCCAAATGGCGCGCGAAGCAGCCGCTGAATATCGCGCAGGCAAGACCAAACCAATGCGATTTACGCCCGAAGGGCGACTGGCGCGATGAAATCACATACGGAAGCACGATTCTGGAAATTCTACGACAACTTACCCCAAGAGATCCAGCGGAGCGCCGACAAGGCTTACAAATTATGGCAAACCACTCCGCACCATCCCAGTTTGCAGTTCAAGCGCGTGGATCCTCAGGAACCGATCTACTCCGTTAGAGTGGGTAAGAAATACCGCGCTCTGGGATGGCTGGAAGATGACACCATTGTATGGTTCTGGATCGGCAGCCATGCCGAGTACGACGCTTTGTTAAAACAGCGATAACTCGCAGTTATCACCCCCGCAAGTGCCTTTCTTACACTCAATTCCGGCTTACGCTTACCCCCAGGTTGTCGGCGTGGTCGCTGATGCGCTCCGGGTTGCGCAGCCACTCGACGAAGAGCACGTCCGCTTCCGGCGTACAGACACCCTCCTCCAGGCGTTGGATATGTCCCTGGCGCGCTTCAAGGTAGAGATGATCGAACTCTTCCTCCAAGTCGCAAGCGTGGTGTGCCATGTCCCGGTCGCGGTCGCGCAGCGCATCCAGAGCGCACATATACGTCGTGTGCGCGTGCTTGCACAGGCGATCAATATCAGCTAAGGCGCGTGGGCTGAAAACGACCTGGTGCTCGATGCGCTTCTGCGCTGCCTCTGCCAGGTCTTCCGTCAAATCGCCGACGCGCTCAATATCGGTAATCAGATTTTTAATCTGAAAACAACGGCGCTGCTGTTTCAGGCTTAAATTCGTCTGCAACAGACCATTGAGGAAGCTATCCAACGCCTTGCACACCGGATCAACAAACCCATCTTCGTGATCCAGAACCCACTGAATGGCTTGAACATCCTGGTCTAACATGGCCCGCCGGCTGCACTCCAACATCTGCGCCGTCACCTCGCCCAGACGGTGCAGTTCGCGGAACGCCTCTTGCAGCGCAACTTGCGGAATGCGAAACTGACGTTCGTCAATATAGGCGGTCAATTTCGGCTGTCCATGCACTTTCCCTTCAGGGACCAATCGCTCCGCCAGCCACCCGATCTGCTTGATAAAAGGGAAAAGCGCGGCGCTGACCACGATGTTGAAGATCGTGTGCGCATTGGCGATCTGGCGAGGCAGCAGAGTAGAAGTGTGGCTGATCAGATGCGTATACGGGGTGATAAAAGGTAGGAAGAGCAACACCCCGGCAACATTGATCAAAATCTGCGCAATGGAAGCGCGCCGCGCCGACCGCGACAGGCGCAGCGAGGCAATCAACCCCATGACGCAAGAACCGATATTGGCCCCGAGCAGCAATGCCACTGCCCCGCGCAGTTCGATGGATCCGCTAATGCCCATCGCCACCAGCAAACTGGTGACGGCTGAACTGCTTTGCACAATGGCGGTGACGATGGTGCCTGCCAGCACCCCCGTCACCGGGACTTGCCCTAGCATCGCCAGCCACGTCGCCACAAGCGGTATGGTCGCCAGCACCTTCAGCGCCCCGGCCATCATCTCCATCCCCAAAAAGATGATGCCGGCGCCCAAAATGACTTCGCCGTAGGTACGTGAATTGCGATAAGCAAAAAATTCTACCAGGACGACGCCGAAAATGATAAAAAGGGTGTTGAAGTTTCCGATTTTGAAAGCAACGAGTTGGGCCGTGATGGTCGTGCCAATTTCCTGTCCCATCATAACCCCAATCGCTTGATTGAGCGTCATGAGATTGGCATTAATCAGACCGATCATCGTGACCATCAACAAACCGCTGCTTTGAATCAGAGCGGTCGCCACTGCGCCTAAAGTAGCGCCTCTGAGGGGTCTGCTGGTCATCTTATCCAGCCATTCCTGAATACGACTGCCGGCCAGTTTTTCCATACCGCCGCTGAGCATACCAATGCCGTACATGAAGAGCGCCATGCCAGCCAAAACTTGAAGAATACTGATCACGATGTTGTCCTCCATAAGGATAGTCAAAAGACAAATGTCACCAAAGGCCATTATATCCGACCATCCAGATAAGAAAACCGAAGGGGAAATGCCAGGAGGAATGAGCCAGTTTGGGCAGCGGGATGCCAATAAAAACGTTCCGGGAAACCAACAAACAGTTTCCCGGAACGTGCGGAGTTACAGACGTTTCAACTGACTGATGCGCCTGATCAACTGAATGATCACAACGCTATACACAACCATCAGCACGAAGCCTGCGAATCGGAAGACCTCATGACTCTGTACAGTCAGGTTTCTTGAGACTATGGTGAGATAGATCGGCAGAAATATGATCAGGTATGCCAAAAGGCGGCCATATTTCTGAATCTTGGAATCCGGGTCAGTGTAGATTTCAGGCGACTCACCTTCTTGCGCCAGGATACGGAAGTATTGCCAGCCCCCCATGCGCCCCATGTGTTCCCAACCCGCATCCTTAAACAGTTGCAGGTACTGCGGATAATCTTTGGTTTGGGTGAGAAAGTCAAGGCGATAGACGTAGTTGCGCGGCTCACCGACCGTAAAGTAGTAAAAACCGGGGAACCCCAACGACGCCAAATGATACCCCTGCTGCGACATTTGCCCCAACCAGGCTTCTTCTTTATCATCCTGCCAGGTCCAGAATAGCTTGTATTTGCGAATTGTTTGCTCTGCCATTTCTACTTTCTCCTATCTTTCATAGACTTTCGCCGTTCCTGACAAAAATCGCCGAGCGTTGAATTTGCCCCTGCAAGACCTGCCGGCCTTTTTCCGTCAGGATGTATACCTTGCGGCGATCTTGCTCGTCCACTTTGACAATCAGCCCTTCTTTTTCGAGCGTGGATAGCGCGCCGTACATCGTGCCCGCGCCCACTTTGACGGTGCCCTCACTCATCGCCTCCACCTTTTGCATGATGGCGTACCCGTGCAGCGGCTCGGTCAGCGCCAACAGAATGTAACTTGTTGACTCGGTGAGTGGCAGATATTGGGTAATGTTTGACATGGATTCCATACTATATCTCCTTTCGCTATATCGTTTGTCTTTATATCGTATAATGATATATTACCACACGATATAGCGTTTGTCAATACATCACAGAAAAAACTAGCCACATGACCAGGTCATGTGGCTATTAAAACCCCAAGAGATTAGACAAGAGCAGGAGATGGTTCCGATCGCGGCTGTGCAATCCACACCAGGCTGATGACAAAGCCGATCGCCATAATCACCGCGCCGCTGAGATACGGATAGGTGACATTCACATCGAAGATGAAGCCCGCCCAGATCGGTCCGACGACGCGCCCCAGGTTCATGAAGGAGTTACACAGCCCCATCGCCGTCCCCTGCCCCAGTGTGGTGCGTTTGGAAGTCAGGGACATAATCACCGTGCGCAGCAGCGTCTTGGAAAGGATGAACACGCCGGTCGCCGCCAGCACGCCAGGATACGTCTTCGCCAGCAGCAGCACGATGAACGCCGCTGAACTCGCCGCCAGCGACACCTTGATGATCGGCGCTTCGCCCCAATGCCGGGTCAACGGGCCGATGAGGATGGCCTTGCCGAGTGTCGAAGTCAAGCCGACGACCGCCAGGATCGTCCCCACGCGCTCCGGGCCGTAACCCAACTCCTGCGCCGCGTACAGGCCGAAGACGGACTCAAAGTTGGTCAATCCAAAACTGACCAGGAACAGCATGAACAGCAGCAGCCCCACCGGCCCGAACAGGGATTGCCACAGCAACCCAAATTGCACCGTCCTGACCTTGCCCTTGCCCTGAGCCTGTCGAAGGGTCCGAGCCGCGACGGGCAGTGACTCCGGCAGCAGCGCCGCACCGAGTAACAGCGCCAGCATCGACATTCCCGCCGCGATGAAAAACGGCAGCGAGAGCGAATTCGCGCCCAGCCAGCCGCCCGCCGCCGGCCCCAGGATGATGCCCAGTCCCATCGCCGCGCCCAGCATCCCCATCCCCCACCCCCGTTCGTCGGCGGCAGTGCTATCGCTGATGTAAGCCAGCGCCGTCGCCGCCACCGCCGACGAGAGCACGCCCGACAACGCACGCGACGCGAACAACATCCACACCTCGGTGGAAAGGCCAAACAGCAGCGACGAGAGCGCGTAGCCGAACACGCCCAGCAGCAGAATCGGCTTGCGTCCCACGCGGTCGGAGATACCGCCCCACACCGGACCGAACAGCAGTTCCAGCAAGGCCGATGTGGAAATCAGCAATCCCAACTCGCTGCCGCTGGCTCCCAGTTTTTCGATGTAGAAGGGGTAAAGCGGAATGACCAGCCCATAGCCCAACATCACTACGATCAGGGTGAAGGCGAGAATGGCGATATTTTTGCGATTGCTCGTGTCCATCGTTCCCTCCAAGCTTGTTACTGGATGCTGGATACTGGATACTCGATACTGGATACGAGATCTAGCATCCAGCTTCCAGCAACTAGCATCCAGCTTCCAGCTTCCAGCAACTAGCTTCCAGCTTCCAGCATAACAACACCCGCACTGCCATCCACTGTGATCGTTTGTCCATTCTGGATGCGCCGGGTGGCGACGCCCGTGCCCATCACCGCCGGGATGCCGTACTCGCGGGCGACGATGCTGCCGTGGCTGAGCGGCCCGCCGATGTCGGTGACGACGCCGGCGGCCATCGCAAAGAGCGGTGTCCAGGCCGGCGTGGTGGTTCCGGCAACCAGGACGTAGCCCGGCTGCATTCGCTCAAAGTCCTCCGGCCCGTGCAAGACGCAGGCGGGCGCTGTCACCTGCCCCGCGCTCGCGCCGATGCCTTTGAGTACGCCGCCGCGTTGGCTCTCCTCGGACGCCGGGGTAAAGGATTCCATATCGATACCCAGGTACTTTTTCCGGGGTGGCAGAATCGGCGGTGGAGTGACGCGCTTGAGCGTCGCATGACGAGTCTTGCGCTGGGCGACGCTTTCCGCCAGCCCCACGAATGACTCGCCGCGCTCCAATGCGGTAACAGCGTTCTGCACTTCCTCTGCTTGCAGCCAGAAGATGTCTTCGGCTTCCGCGATGCCCCCGGCCTGCACGAAACGGCGACCCAGTTCACGCAGCAGCCCGCGCAGCACAGGATAACCCAATCCGATGTCGGCGATGGCGTTCTCGCGCACCTGCGCCATCGCCTGTCCCGCCTTGAGCGTCTTGTCGAAAGCCCAACGGCGCAGCCCTTTGAGCCGGGCGCGCGTGGATTCGACGGCCTGCACACGCCTGGCTGCCGTCGCCCCCTGGCGTTCGTGCGGATTGACGCCTTCGCCGCGCAGGTACATCTTGATCGTCTCCAGCAGCGGCGTCGGATCGTCCAGCGGCAGCGGCCTGGCAAAATCCAGGTCGTAGATGATGTGGCCGTAGGTGTCCAGGTGGGTTTGCAGGCGTGTGCGAAAATCAGACAAGGAGAGGGGGAGAGAGGGAGAGGGGGAGAAGAAAGCAGCGACGAGATCGGCGGTTGGGGTATGGAGGATATATTCGGCTAATTCTGGATGAGCGCAAACCCATTCGGCCAGGTCGTAAAGCGATTTTTCGGCCTGAATGGGGGTGCTGTCGTAGCCCATCAGGAATACAGCCGCCGCCGGATCGCCGCCGCGCCGAATCAGTTTGTCGTAGACGCGAGTAAACAGCATTTCAGCGCCCGCCGATGCGCCCGTCGTCGCCACCAGCAGCGACGAGAAGTGCAACATCGCCGCAGCGTTGACCTCCTGAATTCCGGTCCACAGATCGGTAAGGAGCAACGAGTCCGGTGCGCGATTCTGCCAACGCTCGACCGTCGCCACGTAATGCGGACGGATCTGGTCGCGCCAGAGCGGGATCGCCTCGCGGAGCATACGCGGCATGGAAAGCATCATCCGGGTGAGAATCCACCACCACTCCCGCAGCGTGTATCCGGCATTGATGTACACGTAACTGTTGAGGGTGACGATGTAGTCCGGCAGGATCGGTTCGGAGCGGGTCAAAGGCCGCAACACCTCTTTGACGCCGACGCGGGCAATTGTCGGGATCGCCAGCGTCTCAAACAACGGGCTGACCGGATTCGGCAAAAAGTCGGCGATGCTGGCATGCATATACTGGCCCTTGGGATTGGGCAGCGTCCACTCGATGGGCGGCGGTGTTTGTTGGAGCGTGGTAATCGGGCGGGATTGGACGATGAAGAATTCACCCTCACCCTCACCCCCTCTCCCAAAGGGCGAGGGGAGATAGCACCACTCGATGTCCTGCGGCGCGCCGTACAGCGCCTCGATCTGCGCGCCGAGGCAGGCGAGGTCAGCGATGTGCGCGTCGTCCAGCACCTGCGCTGTGCGTTGGGCGTCGGGAACAGGTTGCTCTTCCGTGCCGCTTGCCGTGCGGACGGTCATCACTTGCTTGTCGGTGATCTCGCGCGCGACGATCTGACCCGTATCCCTATCCACCGTGTACGTGTCCGGCGTCACCAGCCCGCCCACGATAGCCTCGCCCAAACCCCACGCCGCGTTGATGAGGACTTCATTGCGCCGCCCGTTGAGCGGGTTTGCGGTGAACATGATACCTGCCGCCTCCGCAAAGACGAGCGCCTGCACGACGACCGCCAGGCTCACGGCGTCCGGCTCGATGCCCTGCCGCGCGCGGTAGCCGATGGCGCGTGCCGTCCACAGGCTGGCCCAGCAGCAGCGGACGGCATCCAGCACAGCGTCCTCACCCTGGATGTTGAGATAGGTGTCCTGCTGACCGGCGAAGGAGGCGTCGGGGAGGTCTTCGGCGGTGGCGGAGGAGCGGACGGCGACCGCAAATAGCAAATGGCGAATGGCAAATGGGGAATCGGCAAGGGCGAGGTAGGCGGCGCGGATTTCGGCGGCGATGGCAGGGGGGATAGGGGATTGGGTGAAGAGGGCGCGGATGTGGGTTGAGGCGATTTCGAGGGTGGCGGGCTGCGTTACATCCACGGTCTGGAGCGCGGCGAGGATGCGCGATTGCAGGTCGTTTTCCGCCACGAACTGCTTGTAGGCAGCCGTCGTGACGTGGAATCCACCCGGCACGGGCAGGCCGGCGTTCGCCAGCTTCGCCAGTGACGCGCCTTTGCCACCGACGACGTCCAACGTGGCTTGCGGATCGTTTAAGGGTAACACGTACAGGTTCATCATACACCTCCTGCCTTGATTCTGCCCAAAGTATAGTCGTTTTCTGGGTGAGTTGTCATCCCCAAAAGGGGTGAGTGGATGAGTGAATTGCCGGATAACACACCTCCCCCATCCAGATGATGGGGGAGGCAAAGTATAGCCGACCTGACAGGTCTCAAGCCTCATCCGTGTCCAACCCTCGCATACGAGTAGAACGTCGCCGCCAGGTTAATAAAATACGTGAGCAGCGTGATAAAGCCATAAGGCTTGCCGATCATAAAGGTGTACCCCACCATCGCAAACTGGCCCAAGTAATACAGGATCAGATAGGGGACCAACAAACTGGTGCTGCGAAAGTCGATCTTCAGCGCATAATCCAGGATGAATTCGACGATCAAGTAGACGACGGTGACAAGCGGCAATATCCACAGCCACGCATCTCGCTTTGCGGCGATGTTCACGATGATGGCGGTGATCAACGGCAACGCCATTGCCACGGTGATCCAGCCGGCGATGCTTTCCACCGGCGTACCGCGCGTTCCGATTTTGGCGCGAACCAGGAAAATCACCGACAACAACACGTTGATGAGGTTCGCAATGCCGAACACGCCCAAGTCAACGACACGTTTATAACGCTCTAACATCAAGTTATCCTCTGGTTTCACTTTTCTGGTCACTCTATCTTCTTGTTGAAAAATGTATGTCGTTTTCCTTCTTGAAAACCCACGCTCTGATACAACTTCAGCGCGCCGCTTGGATTCTGCGTGTCCACGCCCAGGGCCACCTCTTCCATCCCCATCGCTTTGAACATTTCAATGCTCTGCACGAGCAATGAACGCGCCAGCCCGCGCCGCCGCCAGGGACGCCGCACAAAGACTTCCTTGGCGTAACCACGCTTGCGATGATACTGCGCGTTCTCCTCTACGTCCAGGCGGTTCAGCACCATGCCAGCGACTTGATCACCGTCCCATGCTACCTTCCACAGATGCGGCGTGAAAGCGCGAATCTCTATCCACCGCTCGAAGTCTGAATCGGTTGTCGGGCCGTAACCCCAGTGATCCCGACGCGCCTCTTCTTTCGCGTCCCACACGGCGCGATACTGCTCCGGCGCGACCAGACGCACTTCCAATCCGGGCGGCATCGGAGCTTCTGGACGTGGGGCATCTATAGGGCAGGTCATCTCGATATAGTGGCGCACCGGCTCGTAGCCGAATTTTGTAAACAACGCCCATGCGCCGTACTCCTTTTCGGTCGTCCAGACGCGGAAGAACTTCTCCCCTGCCGGGTGCTCGCGGGCGAATGTTCGCAAGCGCGCCTCATTGTAGTGCAACATCGCCGTCCCGAGACCCTTGCGCCGCCAGGCGGGGTGGACAAACCCAAGCGGGATGTAGAGCCGTGTATCGCCCTCCTCTCCCCACCACACCCGGCTGAAGGCAACCGTCTCGCCGCTCACTTCGGCGAACAGCATATCCCGGTAAGGGTCGCAGTTCCTCAAGTGCGCGAAGGTGGACGCCACGTCCTCCACAGTGTTGATGTACACATATTCATCCGCGACGTTGCAGGCATCGAGAATAGATACCATCAGCGGGTAATCGGCCTCTCCGCGAAAACGACGAAAGGTCAGGCCAGGGATAGGCGGCGCGCCGGGAACATCAATGATGAAGCCTGAATCCAAACTGCTATGCATTGTAGAACCTCCATATTTTGAGATTCATCCCATCTTCAAGCATAAAACAAAAACGCCTTGAATGCATCGGATAGTCAGGGGGTTTTGGACCTGGTCATCTGACTATTTCCGGTAAGGGCGAGTCATGTCTGGTGAAAACGGCGGATCACGTTCCAGGCTGATGACCGTCAAATTGAGATCCCATAGTTTGTTGAGAATCCCACGCAAGCCAGCCTGATCGGCGACCGGGCCGCTGAGCGTCGTGACAGGCTGCCCATCAACCTCTGCAGATGTGAGGGTCAGGTCGTGCAGCCAGATGGCCCATTCGGGGTCAAGTGTCCCCTGGACGGTGATCTGGTAAACCGGTACGGTTTGTCCTTTAGACATCGATTCCTCCAGCAATAGTCCAAAGTCGAAAGTCTTGAGAAATCCGTTAAAATCCGTTCAATCCGTTGACAATTTCCTTCCCAATCCCGGATATGTTGAGTATACAGCACGACCAAAGAGATTGTCATCCCCAAAATAGATGAATTGCCGGGTGAAAAAGCTACAACAGGTGGAGGTCTTGCGCGCGCGCCACGGCCTCGTAGCGGCTGTGGACGTCCAGTTTGCTGTACAGGCTTTTGAGGTGCGAACGCACGGTATGCACGGAGAGGTAGAGCGTCTGCGCGATTTCGTCTGTCGAGAGGGCGGAGGCGAGCAGGTGCAAGACCTCACGTTCGCGTTCGCTCAGGGGTTCAAGGAGAGAAACACCGGGGGAGGATGGTGGAGCAAGCAAGGCGGCGTTCTGTGTTGCGGGCGACAGATACACCAGGAGACGCGCAGCATACGCCGCGTGAAGGCCCCGCCCCACGGCCTCGCGGAGCAAGGGGATGGGCGCCTGGCCGACGCTCAGAAAAGCGCGGGTGTATCCCTCCGGTTCGGCGAGCGCGAGCGCCGCTTCCAGCGCCGCCAGGGCCTGGTCATGCTGGCCTTGCGCGTCGAAGGCGAGGGCTTCCAGCAGGTGAATTTCGATCAGCAGGGCCGGACGTTGCTGGCGTTGAGCCACCGGCAGGATGGACATCAGCACCGCGAGCGCCGCGGCAGGGTCGCCCTGGGCGATATACAGCCGCGCGAGCGCCGCCAATTCGTATTTGCGCAGGCGACATTCCGGCAACGCATCCTTGTCCGGCGACAGCGCATCAGCAGGGAGCGCATATAGACCGCGCGCCTCGGCCCAACGCCGCACCGCGTCCAGGTTTCCCAGGGTGATCCAGACCCGCGCCTGCATGATCGCCACGACCCAGTCGTCGTACTCGGTCATGTCAAATTTAACCGCCAACTGCCGCGCGCGTTCGATCGCTGCCTGCGTTGCGTCGACATCGCCTTGAAGCCAGTAAAGCTGCGACAGACCCAGGTAGGCTTCGAGCGCGCCTACCTCATTCCACTGCTCAATCAGGGCAACACCTTCCTGGAAATACTGGAGCGCAGCATCGTAATCGTGCCATTCGCAGGCCAGATCGCCGAGGCCCACCAACACCGCGCCAGCAATGGGCATCCGCCGTCCCTGCGCGTCCACAACGCAACCCAATGCCCGCTGATACAAATCCCATGCCTGATGCAATCGCCCGTGCCGGGCGTGGAATTCGGCCAACTGGTTGAGAGACATCATCGCCACCAGCACATTGCCACTGGCAATGCCCTGCTGCGCCATCAAATCGAGCGGATGATCGCCGGACGGACTGTTACCGACGAGGGTATCGGTAGTACTCACGATCCAAATCGCCAGGTTCCGCAGCAGCACACTTTCCTCAGGCAATTGTTCCAGCGCCTGGTGCGCCAACGTGACGGCGCGGGGAAATTGCATTTGATAAATGGCAAGCATCGCCCGCAGTGCTGCAATCTGTCCAGGGATCAAGTCGCTGTACACCTCGGCATCATGCAGACGAGCTTCGATGAGGCTCAATGAATGTCCGGAAAGGAGCATCGCCCAGGCCCGGAACACACACAAGCTGGGGGTCGCCCGCACGATGTCGTCGGGCAATGGCTGCAACCAGTTCAACAAGGTGACGATTTCGCCGCGCAAGAGCGTCGTTTCGGCCACCTGCGCGACAAGTTTCGCGGCCCATGCGAAATCCTCAGCGGCGAATGCGTGCGCAATGGCCTCCGGCACGTCTCCCTGCGCCTCGTGCCACGTCGCCGCCCGGCGATGCAACGACTGCACTTGCTCAGGGGCAGTTCTCCGCAAACGCTGCCGCAGCAAATCGCCGAACAGCCGGTGATAGCGATACCACTCCCGACGGTCATCCAACGGAACGATAAAAAGGTTGGCGCGTTCCAGGTATTCGAGGATGGCCTGGCTGCGGGGCGTCGGGTGCTCTGGGGGTTCCTGGTACAGAACCGCATCGCACAATGCCCCGCTTAAGCGGTCAAGAATCGCAGTCTGGAAGAGGAATGTCTGGATATCGTCTGGCTGGCGCTCGATGACCTCCTCGACCAGATAATCCAGAATGTAGCGGTTGCTGCCGCTGAGCACGCGGATGAACCCTGCGATGTCCTCGCGGCCTTGCATCGAAATAGCCGCCATCTGCAAACCTGCCACCCACCCCTCGGCGCGGGTATTCAGCGCAGCAGCATCGTCCGCCGCAAGCGATAACCCGGCCACATGCTGCAAGAACTCGGCGGCTTCATCAACAGTGAAACGCAAATCGGCCTGCCGCAGCTCAGTCAACTGCCCGCGCCCGCGCAGGCGCGCTACGGGCAGCGGCGGATCGGCGCGGCTGGCGATGACCAGATGCATCGTGCGCGGCAAGTTGTTCAGCAGAAAGGTCAGCATATCGTGAACCGGTTGTGCGGTGATCAGGTGGTAATCATCGAGCACGAGGATGCAGTCGCTGGAAAGGACATTCAGCCGGTTGATCAACGTCGTCAGCGCAATCTCCGGGTCGGGCGCGGCGATGTCCCACGCTTTGAGGGGACTACCCTCCGCCGTTCCATCAAGCGAGGCCAAAGCAGCGGACAAATAGGCAAGAAAACGGATGGGGTCGTTGTCGTCTTCATCCACTGAGAACCAGGCGACAGGCACATTGCAATGGCTAAGCCATGCGCTCAACAGCGTCGTCTTCCCGAAGCCCGCCGGCGCCGCCACGAGGATGAGTTTTTGACGCAATCCGGCATTGAGTCGCTCAATCAACTGTGGACGCGACACCAGCGCCGGTCGTGTAGGAGGAACGCACAGCTTGGTTGTCAGTAACGGCGTGACCATCACTTTCATCTTAGCACATTTTTTGACGATTCAGGATACAAAAATCTCAACAGGTAGAACGTAACGTACACCCAACGCAGTGAGCAAACGCCGGCGATGGTGCGCCACTTCGCTGTGGCCGGCCGAGCGATAGAAATTCGAATACAACGGCAGCCACGTGGTAGACACATCCGGCATCCGCGAGTTTGCCGTCGCCGGGCTGTACCGGCGGAACTGCCACGCTTCTATCCAGAGAACGCCGAGGTCGCCGCACAATGTCGTTTCGCCCACTGCTCACATAGGCCAAATTGCCAACGGCAGTCGGTGTGTAGGTGTACGCGCCGGCTTCGGCCGGTTTTCCCGGCGCTCGAAAGCGCCGGATTATTTTCATACAATCCACCCTACTTCCGGTAGATGATGCCCTCCGACACTTCCAACAGCAGCGTCTTTTGGCGGAAGCTCTCCGGGAACATCTCCGCGTCGGTGGTGCAGAGGATGGTTTGCTCGACGTTGCCGAGCAAGTTGAGCAGGTAGGTGCGCCGCGCGCGGTCGAGTTCGGCAAGCACTTCATCCAGCAGCAGAACGGGGGATTCGCGCGTTTCCTGCTCCAGCCAGCGCAGTTCGGCCAGCCGCAGCGCCATGACAACCGTGCGCTGCTGTCCGCGCGAGCCGAACGTTCCCATGTCCACGCCCTCGGAGATGAAGCGTAGCTCGTCGCGGTGCGGGCCGGTGAGCGTCATGCCACGGTCGATCTCGGTGCGGCGCTGGCTCTGGAGCATTTTGCGATACGCCTCGTACAGCGCGTCCATGTCGACCGGTGATTCGCCCGCTGTCTCCGGCAGCAGTCCGATCTGATAATCGACCGCAGGCGGGCGCAGCGGGTCGAAGTTGGGTTCGTATTGCACTTTTAGCCACGCTGCGCCGCCAGTCAAATCGTGGTGCAGGCGGTCGGCGTAGAAGGTGAGCGCCTTCACCACGCGGCGCCGGTAGAGCGAGAGGGTCACACCGGTCTGCCCCAGCGTCTCCTCCAACGGCGCGAGCTGCGCAGCATCCCCGCCGAAGTCGCGCAGGTGACGCAACAAGGCGTTGCGGCGGGAGAGCGCCGTCTGATATTCTCCCAGGGCCTCCACGTAGGCCGGGTACACCTGCGAGAGCAAATCGTCGAGGAAACGCCGCCGCCCGGCAGGCGCGCCGCTCACCAACTCCACATCCTCCGGCAAAAAGACGACGACGTTGAGATGCCCGGCCAAATCCATCTGGCGGATGGTGTGTTGGTTGAGTTTGATCTGCTTTTCCAGCCGCGCGCTGCCGTTGGAGAGCGTCTTCTGCTCCAACGCGATCTCGATCAGGTCGGCGCGGTTGCGGTGGACGACCTCGGTTTTGAGGTGCGCGAAAGGCATCGCGGCTTCGACAGCGCCCCAGTGGATCAAGTGCTGGTCCGTGTTGGTCAACGGCGAGCGCCCCACCGCGAGGTAGGCAATGGCTTCCAGCAGGCTGGTCTTCCCCTGCGCGTTCGCGCCCAGCAGTAAAATGGGCGAGGCCGGGAGATCGAGTTCCAGCCGGCTATATGTGCGAAATTGACGTAAACTGAGACTTCGGATGTGCATACGCTACCTTCGATGGAGGATAGCCGTATTGTAACACGGCGCGACGGATTCTCAAGAAAGGTTTCTGCGGAAATGAGCCGAAACTATGCGCAACGGCGAATACAGGCTTCACTTTATGACGTTGCGCCTTTTTTTGACCAGTCTATAATGATGCCGTGGCCGGCGAACGGGCGCAATCTGACTATTTTTCAGGGAGGACAGAAGTGGCCAAAGACAAAAAAGCGAAAAACACGGGGGTGCTCATTCTTTGCGGCATCGTCGCCTTGCTTGTGACTGGCGGGATCGTCGCGTTGGACAGCCGCAGCACCCCGCTGGATGGGGTGATCCGCGCGGGCGCGCTGTTGGGATACCTGGGGGTTTTCATGGCTGCGCTCTCGTCAAACTATATGCGCGAGTTGACCCGTTATTTCGGACGTTCGTTTATCACCGTGCATCACATCGTTTCGGTGACGGCGCTGGTCGCGTTGGCAGTTCATGCCGTCAGCGTGGCGTGGCAGATGGGTTCGGCGGCGGCTTTCCTGCCGAATTTCTCCTCCGCACGGCTCTTCTTTGCCCTCGGCGGCAGACCGGCATTCTGGTTGCTCGCTTTGACGTCACTCACCGCGCTATTCAGAACCGCCATCGGCAAAAACTGGAAGATCATCCACTGGCTGAACTATGTTGCGTTTACGCTCGGCACAATTCACGCGCAGATGATTGGGACGAGTTTCTCACACCTCGGTCTGCGCATCGTCGCCTGGGTGATGTTGGCGGTGTTACTCGGCGTGTTCGCGTGGAAGCGCACGCGCAAACAACGGGCGCAGACAAAAGCAAAGGCGAAGGCAAAATAGATGAACCGGCAAACCTTGTTACGGGGCGCGCGTGTCCAATTGACGGCGCTGACGCAGGATGATCTGCCGATCATTGCCGGGTGGTATCAGGATGCCGAATTTATGCGGCTGCTGGACGCTACGCCGGCTCATCCCAAATCGGCAGAGTCGCTGCGCGCGTGGTTGGATGACGCACAGAAGGCGTCCGACGGCTACCTGTTCGGCATACGACTGCTGAGCGGCGACACGTTAATCGGCTTCATCGAAATTGATGGCATCCTCTGGTCGCACGGTGCAGCCTGGTTCAGCATCGCGATTGCCCCGCGTGAGTATTGGGAGCAAGGCTACGGGACAGAGGCGGCGCGGCTGGCGCTCACATTCGCCTTCCAGGAGTTGAACTTGCATCGCGTGCAGGCCACCGTGTTCAGCTACAACCGCCGCTCAATGGCGCTGTTCGAACGACTCGGTTTCCGGCGCGAAGGCGCTTTCCGTGAGTTTCTCCACCGTGACGGGCAGCGTTACGACATGCTTTTGTACGGCATCCTGCGCCGCGAGTTCGAACGTCCGCTAGAGATGAGCGTATGACCGCGCAAACGCTGACGGCGGCCACACAGAAGGGCCGCCAGGCCGTTGAAACGGCGATGGCGGCCTCCTATTTCGCCGACATCGCCACCGTGCCGCCGGAGTGGGCGCTGGCGCGTGTAGTGGATGGCGTGCCGGTCGCGTACATCCTCGTTGACCCGCGCCGGCAGATGGCGTTTCCTGGCGGCGGGTTACGCTATGCTTTCATCTGCGATGTGGCGACCCGTGAAAACCGGCGGGGCGAAGGTCACTTTCGCGCGCTGATGGAGGAGACGTTCGCCCGGTTGCGGGCGAATGACATTCCACTCGTGCTCACGCATGGGCGCTATCCGCTCTACCGCCGCTTCGGCTTCGATGTGTTCACCCATCACAGCGGCATCTTCATCGCGCCGGAACAGATCGTGCACACGTTGGGCGTAGAGGCATCCCCAGAAGCCGCAGGACGGCTAGTCATTCAAGAAGGCCGCGGATTCCTGGAGGATCGGTTGATCGTGACGGACGTGCGCGCGGAGACCCTGTCCGAATGTCGCGGCGCGCTCCTGGCTGCGGCTGCCATCGCCCGCCAGCGTGGGAAAAGCTTGATTTTCTTCGAGCATCCCGCTGCGCCGAGCTATGGCTCCACCTATCCGCTCTACCCAACCCTCGCAACCCCGCTGGCGACGCTGGCCCGCGCGTGCGGTGCGCAAATCATTGTCCAGGGCGCTGATCCCGTAAGCGGCGTGATCCCCGACGCGGATTGGATCAAGGTGCTGGACGCCGCCGCACTGCTGCGCGCCGTCATCGCCTGTCTCAAGCCGCCCTTCCCCCTCCCTACTGGCACACTCGGCTTCGAGACCGAGGCGGGGATGGCGCAACTGGAAAGCACAGGCGAGGATGTCCGGGCAACGGACACCCTTACACGTACCGCGCCTGTCATCCACTGGCCGTCGGCGGCGCTGGCGCAACTCGTCGCCGGGTACCACGATGCGGCGACGCTGGCGGTCATCCACAATACCCCCATCCCCGCAGATGCGCTCGCCCTGCTGGATGCGCTGTTTCCCCCTGGATGGCGGCTCTCGCGCAATGAAAGCTGGACATATCGGGTTTAAGTGTAACTTACAGGAGTTATGCGGTTCGTTTCTTTAGACAGGATTTACAAGATTAACAGGATGAAAAAGCTGTCATAAAGCCTTTCCCAATCCTGAAAATCCTGTTAATCCTGTCAGAAAATGACACACTACGTAACTCCTGTAACTTACATCGCCCGGATACGACTGCCGGCAATCTCGAAGCGATTGTGTTCTGACAGATCAAGCGCCGCGTCAATATCGGCGCGGGTAGCCCAGCGGAAGTTGGGCAAACCTTTCAGGATGTGCATCACAACGGCTATATCGGCGTAGCCCTCTTCGTCTATGGCGATCGGAAACCGCGCGGAGCGGTGCCGCAGCAACAGCGCGAGGAAGCGGTTCAGCTTGCGCAGCCGGGCGTCATAGCGGCGGTCAACGTTCACTGGCGACCTCCCGGAAACGTTGAGATATTTTCCACAGATTCGCGCGGATTTGCGTTCGCTCTTTGTCCTTGAACGTCGCCAGGAAGCGTTCATATTTGGCGCGGGCGGCATCTGCCGCGCGGGGACATGTCAGCTCCGGCGGAAACGTCCAGCCCAGCGCGCGGGCGTAGTGGGCGATTTCCTTTTCGGTCGTAAAGATCAGCGGGCGGATCAATGCCAGGCGTCCGTCGAAGTAACTCCGGCGCGGTTCAAGGGTCTCAAGCTGCCCCTTGACCATCACACTCATCAGTGTGGTGACAGCGGCATCGTCGGCGTGGTGGCCGACGGCGACTTTGTTGCAGCCCAGACGCTCGGCGGCGAAAAACAGCGCCTTGCGCCGGTTCCGCGCGCAGCGGAAGCACCTCATCGGCAGCGGTTCATCCTCCGCCACGGCTAATGGCGCGATGTCGTACTCCACGCCCAATTCCCGAAACCACGGCTCCAACGTGGGGACGAGATTGGGCAAGCCCACCTCTGTCCCGTCAATGTGAACCGCCACAACACTGTATGTGCCGGGCGCATCCACCCCACGCAGCAACACATCGAGCAGCGTCCGGCTATCCTTGCCGCCTGATACCCCCACCGCGACGCGGTCGCCATCCGCGATCAGCGCAAATTCCCGCACCGCGCGGTTGACGCTCTTCAGTAAATTACGGGCAATCGAATCACTGGCCATGAAAAAAGAGGCAAGAGGCAGGACATAAGAAGCATAGATAGTTACGCCTTCTTAGAGTCTGTGAAAAACAATTTCCCGCTGGAGCCATCTCTGACCGCCCCCATTCCCGCCTGAGCCTGCGGCAGCGCAGTCGAAGACCGGCCGCCGCTTTTCGAGAAGCCCCCCTACTCCCTTACTCCCTACCCCTTACTCAATCGCTTCCCATACTGTTCCGCGTAATACGCTTTATACAACTCCCCGCTCTTGATGGGCCGCCACCACCATTCGTTCTCTGCGTACCAGCGCACCGTCTTTTCGATGGCCTCCGCGCAGGTATGGCGTGGCTTCCAGCCCAGACCACGCAGCTTGCTGACGTCCAGCGCGTAACGGCGGTCGTGCCCGGCGCGGTCTTCTACGTGCTTGATAAGGCTCTCCGGCTTGCCCAGCGTCGTCAGCACGATATGCGTCATCTCCAGGTTCGTCATTTCCCCACCGGTGCCCACGTTGTAGATTTCGCCCACCGCGCCCTTGTGCAGCACCAGATCAATGCCTTCGCAGTGATCGAGCACGTACTGGTAATCGCGCATCTGCTTGCCGTCGCCGTAGACGGGGAGCGGCTGGTTGTCAATGGCGTTGGTGGCGAACAATGGCACGACTTTCTCCGGGTACTGGTACGGGCCAACGTTGTTCGCGCCGCGGGTGATCGTAACCGGCAACCCCCACGACTCGTGATAGGCCAACACCATCAGGTCGCCGCCGGTTTTGCTGGCGGCATAAGGGCTGCGCGGTTTCAGGTGATCCGTCTCGGTGGAGCGGTTTTCGAGCACCTGCCCGTAGACCTCGTCCGTGCTGACCTGATGATAACGTTCCAGCCCCAACTTCTTCGCGGCTTCCAACAGCACGTAAGTGCCGAACACGTCCGTCTGGATAAACGACCCTGGCTCCATCAGCGAGCGGTCTACGTGCGTCTCGGCGGCAAAGTTGACGATGGTATCTACCTTGTGTTCCGTCAGCGCCGCCTCGACCGTCGGTCCGTCGCAAATGTCGCCCTTTACGAAGGCATAGCGCCCCGCGAACTTCTCCGCCACATCCTGCAAGTTCTCCAACCGCCCGGCATAGGTGAGCTTGTCGTAGGCGACGATGAAATAATCGGGGTACTTCTCCAGCATATAGCGCACAAAATTCGAACCGATGAACCCGGCCCCACCCGTGACCAACAACCGTTGCATAGCGTTCCCTCCGTTTAGAATCAGCGAATCGAGAATCAGCAAATCAGCGAATCAGCGAATCGGCGAATGAAAGCCCACAACCCACAACTCTTAACTCTTACCCCGCGAATTCTACCACACATTGACGAAACCCCATGATGCTGTAAAATAGCTTCTTTATGGAATACCGAGTGGATGCGCCGTTAATTGTGCAAGGTGACCGGACTGTCCTCCTCGAAGTGAATAACGCGCACTACGAGGATGCCAGGGACCATCTCGCGCGCTTCGCCGAGCTGGAAAAAAGCCCGGAATACATCCATACTTACCGCATTTCCTCCCTCTCACTGTGGAACGCGGCTTCGGCGGGAATGACCGCCGATGAAATTCTCGACGGGTTGCACCAATACGCCAAGTATCCCCTGCCGGATAACGTCATCGTCGAAATCAAGGAAGCGATTGGACGTTACGGGCGTGTGCGGCTCACCCGCGATCCCAACGACCCCACCCGCCTGCGACTGATGTCCGACGATCCGCTCCTGTTGCTGGAATTGGAGCGCAACCGCAACCTCAAAATCTACATCCTCGACCGCCTGGGGCCGCACACGCTGCAGGTTCCGGCTTCGCGGCGCGGGCACGTTAAGCAGGCGCTCGTCAAAGCCGGCTATCCCGCCGAAGACCTGGTTGGGTACCTTGACGGCGGCGCGTTGCCCATCCAACTGCGCGAGACGACGGCGGAGGGGTTGCCCTTCACCATCCGCCACTACCAACGCGACGCCAGCGACGTCTTCTGGGCTGATGGCTCCGACGCCGGCGGCGCGGGTGCGATCGTCCTGCCCTGCGGCGCGGGGAAAACCATCGTCGGCATGGTCGCTATGTCGCTGGCGCAGACGAACACGCTCATCCTCACGCCGAGCACCGTGGCAGCTCGCCAATGGCGCGAGGAATTGCTCGACAAGACCACCGTCACCGCCGATATGATCGGCGAATACACCGGCCTGCGCAAGGAAATCCGCCCGATCACGGTCACAACCTACCAGATTCTCACCCATCGCAAGCGCGGCACAAAAGACCAACACCTGCCGCTGGAACAGGAATTCCCGCACTTCGGGCTGTTCAACGAGGGCAACTGGGGCCTCATCATCTACGACGAAGTCCACCTGCTGCCGGCGCCGGTCTTCCGCATTACGGCGGAGTTGCAGGCGCGCCGCCGCCTGGGGCTGACCGCCACCCTCGTCCGTGAGGACGGGCGCGAGGAGGACGTCTTCTCGCTCATTGGGCCGAAGAAGTACGACGTACCCTGGCACGACCTCGAACGCCAGGGCTGGATCGCGCCGGCGATCTGCTACGAGATCCGCGTGGATATGCCGGAAGCCGAACGGCTGGAGTACATCGTCGCCGAAGAGCGGCAAAAATATCGCATTGCGGCGGATAATTCGGTCAAACTCGACATCCTGGACCGGTTGCTGCGCTATCATGAGGGCGACCAGATTCTTATCATCGGGATGTACCTGCAACAACTGGAAAAGATCGCCAAGCGCTACGATTACCCCCTCATCACCGGCGACACCAAAGTTGTGGAACGTGAACACCTGTATGAAAAGTTCCGCACGGGCGAAGTCAAGACCCTGGTGGTCTCTAAAGTCGCCAATTTCTCCATTGACCTGCCCGATGCCGGCGTCGCCATCCAGATTTCGGGGACGTTTGGCTCCCGGCAGGAAGAGGCGCAGCGGCTTGGGCGCATCCTGCGCCCCAAATCCGATGGGCGGCAGGCGTATTTTTACACGATTGTCAGCAAAGAGACGGTGGATCAACAATACAGCGCCAACCGCCAGCGATTCTTGACCGAGCAAGGCTACCGCTATCTCATCCTCTACGATGAGGAAATCCCCGGCGCGCTCCCACACACGCAACAGCGTTAGCGTCGGCGGCATACGATGCCAGCATCCAGTATCCAGTTCAGTGAAAGCATAATATGAAGAAACCGAACAGCGCAAGCCCATCGGCGATGTGCCCTCCCGAAGCTTTTACGCCAAATCTCAGCTACGTGTGGCTTGAACCTGCCAAGCCCGTGAAACCCCAGGCTGCGCCACCCTTTTGGACCCTGACTGAGAACGACGACCCCACCGATTTCATCGAGCGCCTGGCGGGGCAAGAATGGCGAACAGATTTCATCCGCCAGCAAATCACCCGTCTCAAGCTCAAGCCTAAAGGGCTGCGCCGCGTTGACCTGGTCCGACAGCTCGTGGAGGGATTTCTCGACCCCGGACGTTTTGCCCAGCAGTTAAACACCCTCAACGACGAAGAGCAGCGGTATTACCTCCATTTGCTCCTCTACACCAATCTGATGGGACTGCGCACACAACCGACGCCTCTTGATCGCATGTTGTCTCTCGCCAGGCGCTCTACGGTGTTGACGCAGCGGATACTCGACGCCGGCCTGGGATTGACCGATGAAAGTGGACAATTCTTTGTCCCTTTCGAGACGTTTAAGCTGCTCCCACCGGTTTACCTTCCTTTCGATGTCGAACCATCTCCGGCAACTTACGTACCGGCCGCCGATCCGCGCCTGCTGCTCCTGAAAATCCATCAACTCCTCAACCTGGTGCAGTCTAATACATATCGCATCCGTCCCCGTCTACGTTGGCGCACACCGCGCGCGGCATTTTATGGCAACGAATATCTGATTTGGCCCCCTATACCGGCCGATGCCCAACGTCTGCTGAACAATCCACCGCAGCAGAGCACTATCACCTTGTGCCCGCCGGAGCCGTATCTCGATGATGCGACCATCGCCGCGTGGTCGGCGAGCCTGGATCTTACACCGGCCATCGCTGAATTCCTCTACCACGCCCTGATCAATGCCCAACTCCTGCTGCCGGGCCTGCCGGTGACACTCAACAACGCGCTGATCCAGCCGTGGATGATGCAGACACCCAGCCACCAACTCAAGACCCTCTATCGCATCTACCGCACTGTGGTTGAATGGACCGATTGGTGGCCCGACTGGCGCGCCGGCGATATCCACATCCAAATGAATTATCAAAATCTCTGGATGTTGTCGGGCGTTGAGAACACGCTGCGCACAGCGCAGTACACCATGCGCTGGGTGATTCTGAACATTTTAGCCTACCTCCCACACGATGTCTGGCTTTCGGTGGACAAGGTCGCGCGATTTTTGGTCAAATTGTATCCTGAGCCGAGTACCCATTATTACCTGCAGGGGTTGTTGTGCAAGGATGCGCACGACAACTGGGAAGGTTTTCTGGATACCGCGCTGCGCGCGACATTGCGGGGTCCATTACACGTGCTGGGACTGGTCGAAGCTGCGCCTGATCTGGAGAATATCGAGCTTTTCCGGCTGCGGCGCTTGCAGAGCTTGCAGTGGAACCGCCCTGAGGTGTTGCTGGATGAAACGGCTACGCCCTTCAGCCGCGACGACGTCGCTTTCAGACCGCGTGAACTGGCGTTGGCGATCATGCCGCCGGCGCGCGCTGAATTTCTCGCTGCGGTACAGCAGTGGAGCGAACCGCGCGGCCTGGTTGACAACAAACTGCGTTACCAACTGGATGTTTCACGTCTGCACAAAGCGTTCGAGCAAGGCGAGACCCCGGAGACGCTTGCCGAAACCTGGGAGCAGCACGCCGGCTTTCCGCCCCTACCAGACGTGCAAAAGTGGTGGCAATCGTGGTGGGCGCACTACGGGCACATCCGGCTTTACACAGGACAGACGACGTTAGTGACGCGGGACGAGTTCACCATGCAGGAGCTACAAGTTGCCCTGCCGACGATGCGCCAGGCGATTATGGGCCTGGTCACGCCACGGGTGGCGCTGCTACAAACGGAGCAGGTCAACCGCATCGTGAGCGGTCTGGAGCGCCAGGGCTACATGCCCAAGGAGGAAGCGTGATGGCGGAGAAACTCAAGCAATCACTCGACCTCTATCACATAGACATGCTCAAGCAGATCGCCGAACACCTGAACATCAGCCAGCCCAAAGGCCCGGTGCGCAAGACATGGCTTGTGGACGCGATCAGCGACAAAGTCCGCGAGATTGCCGGTTCTGCCACGTTCATCGGCAACCTCGGTCAAGCCGAACGCGCACTCTTGGGATTGCTGCTCAAAAACGGCGGCGTCGGCACACAGCGCACAGTCACCCTGCCGCTGATGAAGGCCGGCCTTGTTTACATTGAGGGGCAAGAGGCCACCAGCGACCGTCCCCGATTGCGCGATGTGGTCGTAAATTTGATGCATAAAGGCTTGCTACTCAACCTTGACGACCTGAGCGGCATGTCCTCACGCCGCACCTTCGAGCCTTTCGACAAAATCGGCATTGCTCCGGAAGTAAGCAGCGCGCTGCCGCGCAACCTGCTCACGCTGCCGGCGCCCGCCGCCGTTGTGCAAACAGTCACGCCGCCAGCGCGCGTCGAAAGCCAAGACCTCGAACTTTGCTTACGGCAGTTGTTCTTCCTGTGGGCGGAACTGCGCCGTGAACCGGTGAAGCTCCTGAAATCTGGCGGCATCGGCAAACGTGACGTGCGCCGCATCGCCAAAAGCCTTCTCCTGAACGAAGAACGCGACGCCGAGCGTCTGTTGTGGATGGTGACCATCCTCCAAGCTCTGAACGTGCTTAAAAACACGGCGGAGACACTCACTGCCGCCGACACAGATGCCGTCAAACTGTTCTGGGATGCGTCGCCGCGCGCGCAATTAGCCACGCTCCTGCAGAGCTACGCCAATGTGCAGTATGATCTGGATTTGGACCTGAGCGCGATTGCCCAATATACCTACTATGCCTCTGTCCAGACGCGCCCAGCAAAGGAGATCCGCGGGCAGGCGCTCGCTTTGCTCAAGGAAATCGCCGAGGCGCAGTGGTTCCCGTTCCCACTCTTTGTGGCGTTCCTCAACGAAGGGCGCAGCGGCAGTCTGGTGATGGCCGATTTTGCGATCAACTCGTTGTACGCCAATCTGCGTTGGTATGCTGTTGGCCGCCGCGACGATTTGACGGCGGGGCTGACTGTCCTCGACCAGCAAGCGGCCCTGAGCGTGCTCAAGGAACTTCAAGCGTTCGGCGTGGTGGAATTGGGCTACGCGGCGACCGGTGAGGTTCCCGTGGCGCTGCAACTCACACCATTGGCGCGCGCGCATTTCGCCAACCAACCGTTTGCGGCGGCAGAAAAAAGCGGGCAGGTGATTCTGCAGCCCGATTTTCAAATCCTGGCGATAGGGCCGGTGGCGCTGCACATCCTCGCCAACCTCGAACGTTTTGCCACACGCGAGAAATTCGCCGAGAGCGTCGTCGCCTATCGCATCACCCGCGAGGGGACATACCAGGCTTTGCAGCGCGGCGAATCGCCGCAAACCATCCGCATCTTTCTCGAAGAGGCTACCGGGCAGCCCGTCCCGCAAAACGTCATCCGCACGCTGGAAGAGTGGGGCGAGCAGTATGAGCGGATTGTTATCCGCCGCGACATCACCGTCCTGCAAACCGACGATCCCGCGCTGCTCGACCGGCTGTTGAACGACAAAACGACCGGCAGGCTGTTGCACCGCCTGGACGCGCAAACTGCCTGGCTGCGCGCCAAAGACACGGCCAAGCTCGAGTCGCATTTGCAGCAGCAAGAGATGTTACCAGCCTACTCGCAAGGGCCGGAGGCAGACCTGCCCCACAGCCTGCGCTGGGAGCAGGATACCTTGCGCCCGCGCCATCCCCTGCCGAGTCTGTACGTCACTGGCACACTGCGGCGTATTGCCGCGCAGAACGGCGGGCATTGGGAACTCACCCGCCAAAGCGTGCGCGCCGCCGTCGCCGCCGGCATGGACATCCCGGCGATTATTGCGCTGTTGGAGCAGATGACGGGCGCGCCGCTGCCCCCGGAGTGGCAGAAGCAGCTCAAAGCCTGGGGCAGCCATTTCGGCGACGCGCAGACGGCGTCAGTGATCCTGCTGCGTCTGGAAAGCGACGACGCCCTGCAAGAACTGCGCCGCGCCGACCGGCGTTTGAGCCGTTGGATTAAACCCCTGCCGCAAGCCACGGGCCTGGGCGTGGTGGATGAGAAACATTGGGAAGAGATTCAAACCGTGTTGGCCGAGTGGGGGATTGACGTCAAGACGGAGCAGTGGTGGTAGTGCATTGACGAGTGGGACGCGCTTACCAGTACCTTCGTCATATTGGCATACCTGGTAAAAATGTTATAATGGAGTATAAGTTATTGTTATATGGAGGCTATGCATGAGCCCGACACAACCTAGCGCAGCAGATCGAAAGAAGGCCGAAGCACTGTACCAGGAGGCGCTCACCGCTTACGAACGTTGGGATGTTGAACTGGCCGTCAAAAAGCTTGAAAGCGCCCTGGCGCTAAATCCCAACAACCCTTCCTACCACATGAACCTGGCGCAAATCCTTTCCCGTGCGGGAGATTTTGATCGCGCACTGCGCGCTCTGGCGAACTACCTGCGGCTGGCGCCGGATTCGCCGGTCGCCAGCCGCGTCGAGCAGCTCTTCGCCAGTGGCATGGACCCCGTCGAAGAAAATCTCACCGACCGGATGACTGCCGCCCAAATGCCCATTGACATGATCGGCGCGGCCATTCAAATGTGGATGGAATTCCGCATCGCGTTGGGCGAAGAGCCGCTGAGCATCCCCAAGCCTGAAGCATGGGCGGCGGCGCTCGATTACACCGTCCGCAAAGTTAACCTGCGCGATGTGCCGTTGGACAAACTCGCTTCGTTCTATGATGTGACCGCGGACACCGTCCGCAAACACAACGCCACGCTGGTCAAGATGCTCGATATTATGCCGTGCGATTATCGCTACTTCACCGGCACACAAAACCCGCTCGATAAACTCGTGGAGGCGGCGGAGCTGCTCGAGGAATTGGAGAACCGCTTCAACGAAGATTAGCTTCATTTCTCGTGATTTTGGCTATAATAAACGCGGGGGCCTGCACAGCCCCCGCGTTGAATTTATACCCTGGCGAAGGTTTAGGCGAACCAAAGGTTCGCACACCTTCGCCAGGGTAAAGAGGGACATGACTATGCACATCGTCTATCATGACAAAGAGTGGTTTGTGGAACAGGAGATGACCGTCAACCAAATGCTGAAGCATCTCAAACTGCTGCCCGAAAGCGTGTTGGTCGTCCGCAATGGACGGCTTGTCGCCGAAGACCAGAAGGTTCAACCCGGCGACGAGATCAAAATCGTCTCGGTCGTCTCTGGGGGGTGAGGATGCGCTGTCGTCGCTGCGAGAATCCCGGCGCGATCAACATGCGCCAGCACAAACTGTCGTTGTGCGACGTTCACTATCCGGAGTGGTTTCACGAACAGACGCAACGCACCATCAAAAAATACGCGATGTTCGCCCACGCCGAGCGCATCCTCGTCGCCGTTTCGGGCGGGAAGGACAGCCTGGCGCTCTGGGATGTGCTGTTGAAATTGGGCTATCAGGCCGATGGCCTCTACATTGACCTGGGCATTGATCGCGGCACTGCCTACTCGACCCGTTCACAGGAGAAAGCCGCTGCCTTTGCCGCGCAACACCCCACAGCGCGCCTGATCGTCGTGGACATCCGGCAGCTTTACGGCGAAAACATCATCCAGGTCGCACAGCGCCGCCACCGCCCGCAGCGCCCGTGCTCCATCTGCGGCCTCATCAAGCGCCACGAGATGAACCGCGTGGCCTTCGAGGGCGGCTACGACGTCCTGGCGACCGGGCACAACCTCGACGACGAGGCCGCGACGCTCTTCGGCAATGTCCTGCACTGGCAGGTGGACTATCTCCGCCACCAATTCCCCGTCTTGCCCGCCGACGGACAGGGCTTGGCGCGCAAAGTCAAGCCGTTTTGCCGCTTCTACGAGCGCGAGACCGCCGCTTACACGCTCATCCAGGGCATTGACTACATCGAGGACGAGTGCCCTTACGCCGTCGGCGCGACCAGCCTGGCGCACAAAGCCACGCTCACCCAGATGGAACACGATTCGCCAGGCGCGAAGATGCACTTCTACACCAATTTTCTCAAAGCGAAAGAAACCGGCCTGTTCGCCGCGGAAGAGACTGCGCCGGAACTGCACTCGTGTTCGCAATGCGGGCAGCCGACCACTGCGCCTGATCTGTGTAACTTTTGCCGGTTGTGGGAAAAGTTGTCAACGGATTAAACGGATTTGAACGGATTTTTTTCTTTCCAATTCGTTTCATCCGTTAAATCCGTTGACATTTTCCAAAATAATAGAGAGAAAAAAGATGATGATAGGATTTGATTCTCTAAAACTATCCCCAAGCCAATTCCGTGATTTAGCCGCCGCCATTGAGACCGAAGTCGCCCGCTTCATTGTCGGCCAACGCGCTGTCGTGCGTCACACCCTCATCGCGCTGCTGGCAAACGGGCACTTGCTCCTCGAAGGGCTGCCCGGCCTCGGCAAGACGATGCTCGTCCGCACCCTGGCGGCGACGCTGCGCCTCGATTTTACCCGCGTGCAGTTCACGCCCGACTTGATGCCCGCCGACATCATCGGCACCGATATCCTCGAAGTGATCGATACGGGCGAACGGCGCTTCCGCTTCCATCGCGGGCCGGTCTTCACCCACCTGCTGCTGGCAGACGAGATCAACCGCGCCACGCCCAAGACGCAATCCGCCCTCCTGGAAGCGATGCAGGAACGCCAGGTGAGCATGGGCGGCGCGACGTATACCCTCACCCAGCCGTTCCTGGTGCTGGCGACGCAAAATCCCATCGAGTTGGAAGGCACCTATCCCCTGCCGGAAGCGCAACTTGACCGCTTCCTGTTCAAGATCAACGTCGGCTACCCCTCGGCGGATGAGCTGGTGGAGATCATGGCCCGCACGACTGGCGCAACCACACCCGATGCGCGCCCCGTCGCCGACGGCGATACTGTCCTGGCGATGCAAGCCCTCGTGCGCGGCGTTCCCGTGGCGACGCCGGTAAGCGCCTACGCCGCGCAGTTGACCGTCGCCACCCACCCCGACAACCCCGACGCGCCGGAGATCGCGCGCCGGGCCGTGCGTTACGGCGCAAGTCCGCGCGGCGCGCAAGCCCTCATCCTGGGCGCGAAAGTTGCCGCGCTGCTCGCCGGGCGTTACAACGTGGCCCTCGAAGATGTGCGCGCCGTGGCTCCTGCGGCCTTGCGGCACCGCCTGATCCTCAACTACGAAGCTGAAGCCGAAGGCATCACCGCGGACGCCATCATCGCTGCCATTCTGGACGCCGTCCCGGAGCCGTAACCGTGACGCTCGACGCCGACCTTGCGCTGCTCTCGCGCCTGCGCTTCGTGACGCGCAAGCGCAAGCGTGGCGGATCGTGGGGCGAACGGCGTTCCACGCGGCGCGGCGCGGGCCTCGAATTCGCCGACTATCGCGACTACACGCCCGGCGACGATCCCCGGCGGGTGGATTGGAACCTCTACGCGCGGCTCGACCGTCCTTACGTGCGCCTCCACGAGGAAGAGGAAGACCTCGCCGTGATGGTGCTGCTCGACGGCAGCGCCTCGATGGCGTGGGGTGAGGGCGAGACCGCTCGCTGGCCGGCTGTGCAACGGCTCGCGGCGGCCTTCGGGACGATGACGCTGCTCGGCGGGGATGTGTTGTGGGGCGCGGCGCTGCACACTACACACGCCTTCTGGGGGCCGAGCCGGGGAAGGGGGCTGCTGCCGGGTTGGCAAACGTGGTGTTCTTCGGTGACGCCTTCCGGCACAATCTCCCTGACCGACGCGCTGCGCGACATCGCCTCGCGGGCGCATCGCCCAGGGTTGGCGTTGCTCCTCACTGACGGCTACGATCCTGCCGGGCTAGGTGCGGGCCTGGCGGCGCTTGCCGGGCGCGGCCACGAAGTCGTCTTGCTGCACCTGCTCACACCCGACGAACTCAATCCCGCGCTGCGCGGCGACCTGCGCCTGGTGGATGCCGAAACCGGCGACAAGCGCGAGGTCACGGTAGACGGCGCGGCGCTGGACGCCTATCAGCGCCGTCTGGCGGACTGGCAAGCCGAACTGCGCGCACTCGCCGGCAAGCACGGCGGGCGCTATACCCTGCTGCGCACCGACGTTCCCCTGCGGCGGATGCTGTTGGAGGATTTACGGCGCGCGCGGATTGTGAGTTGATATGGATAATCTCGCTGCCGCCCTCCACTGGGCCAGCGCCCACCTCTCCGCCCACACCGACCGACCGCACGTAGAGGCGGAACTCCTGTTAGCGCATCTCCTCGATCAGCCGCGTGCCTACCTGTGGGCGCACCCTGAAGCGACACTGACCCCACAACAGACCGCCGACTACGCCGCGTGGGTGCAGCGCCGCGGCGCTGGGGAGCCACTGCCCTACATCACCGGGCAGATCGAGTTCTTCGGGCTGACATTCACCGTGACGCCCAACGTGCTGATCCCCCGCCCGGAGACCGAGACGCTGGTGGAGACCGCGCTGGACTGGTTGAAGGCGCATCCCGACTCCGTCGTCGTGGATGTGGGAACCGGCTCTGGCTGCATCGCCGTGGCGCTGGCGGTTCATGTGCCGTCGTTACGGCTCTTCGCGACCGATATTTCGCCCGCTGCGTTGCAAGTGGCACGTGCCAATGCGGAACGGCACAACGTCGCGGAGCGCATCACGTTTCTCGAAGGCGATTTGCTCGCGCCGCTGCCCGAGCCGGTGCATCTCATCGTCAGCAATCCGCCCTATATCGCTGATGACGAATGGGACGCGCTGCCCCTTTCCGTGCAACAGGAACCCCGGCTGGCGTTGCTTTCCGGTGCGGATGGTCTGGACGCGGTCCGGCGATTACTGGCGCAGGCCCCAACTCGGCTACAACCTGGCGGGCTGATGTTGGTGGAGATCGGCGAGCGGCAAGGCAAAGCGGCCCAGGCGCTCGCCCAGGCCGCTTTTCCCCAAGCTGATGTTGCTATCCTTCCCGATCTTGCCGGAAAAGACCGGGTTCTTAAAATCACCACGTAGCGACGACTTCAGTCGTTCAGGGCAGACAAGCAATTAAAGTCGCCACTACACATTCATTCCGCCCATTTGACGAAACCGGGCAGGAACGGCGTCACTGCATCAGGATGCTGAGGCAGCACGCGCACGGTGTAGCCGTGCAGACCACTCATCGTGCACTGTGTGTCCGCCTCAAAGAGATACACGCCATCGCGCGTGCGTTTGAGCGCGTGCATTGGCTCAGCGCGCCCTCTGACGATCTCGCCGTTCGGATTGACCAGCCCAATGTATAGCTCGACCGACACGTCCTCCGGCGTCAGTTCGCCAAGCTGCACTTCCGCCTGAGCAACGAATTTATCCCCGACTTTGATCTCTGCGGGCAAGTCGCCGTTGACTTTCGCAATGCGGATGTTGGACCAGTTGTCGTAGAGCCGCAATTTCCAGGCGGCGAGCGATTTGGCGCCGGCAAGGTCGTCGTCTGTCAAGAGTTCGTAGTGGCGGGCAGCGGGCATATAGAACCGCTCGGTGTATTCCGCCACCATCCGGTTGGTGTTGAACACGTAAGATAGCGCGCTGATGCTGTTTTTCATGCGCCCGATCCACCGCCGAGGCAGATTGTCTCTTCCCCGTTCATAAAACATCGGGATGACGTCGCGCTCCAACAGATCATACAGCGCCTCGGCTTCGACTTGATCCTGGTTATCGGTGTTGTCATACGTCTCGCCGCGCCCAATCGCCCACCCGACACCTGGGGTGTAGGCTTCATCCCACCAGCCATCCAGGATGCTCACATTCAGCACGCCGTTCGCGGCGGCTTTCATCCCGCTCGTGCCGCTGGCCTCGCGGGGACGGCGCGGCGTGTTCAGCCAGACATCCACGCCTTGCACCATGTAACGCGCGACCGTCATATCGTAATCTTCCAGGAAAACCAGTCTGGAGCGGAAGGTGTCTTGGCGCGCCAAACCGACGATCTTCTGGATCAATTCCTTGCCCGGATTATCGTGCGGATGCGCCTTGCCGGCAAAGATGATCTGCACCGGGTGTTTGGGATCGTTGAGCAGCCGGGCCAGCCGGGCCGGGTCGCGCAACAGCAGCGTGGCGCGTTTGTAAGTGGCGAAACGCCGGGCGAAGCCGATAGTCAACGCCTCTGGATCGAGCGCCTCGCTGGCGGCTTCGATTTCGCTCTGGGCGACGCCGCGCTGTTCAAGTTGCTGTTGTAAACGGTTGCGCGCGAAGGCAACCAGGCGCTCGCGCCGCCGCTCGTGTGTGCTCCACAGTTCTTCCGCCGCGATGTGCCCCGCCCGCTGCCAGACGGTCTGATCCGCCGGTTCCTCGCGCCAGCGTGGGCCGAGGTAGCGGTCGTAGAGCACCTTCATATCCCGCGAAATCCACGACAGGATGTGAACGCCGTTGGTGACGTGTGAAATCGGGATTTCGCCTTCCGGGACGCCGGGCCATAGCTCTTGCCACATCTGCCGCGAAACGACGCCGTGCAGGCGGCTGACGCCGTTGCTATACGCCGACATCCGCAGCGCCAGGATGGTCATACAGAACGGTTCGCCGTAATCGAAGGGATTCTGCCGTCCTAAAGCCAGGAAGTCGTTCCAGGGCAATGTAAGGTATTTGGCGACATAATCTTTGAAATAATACTCCATCATCTGCGGCGGGAAGCGGTCGTGGCCCGCCGGCACCGGCGTATGCGTGGTGAACACCAATCCGGCGGAGGCTGCTTCGCGCGCTTCGTAGAAGGTAACGTTGTTTTGCTCCATCAGGCAGCGCGTCCGCTCCAGGCTCAGAAAGGCGGAATGGCCCTCGTTCATGTGATAAACCGTCGGGTTGAGGCCGAGAACTTGCAGGGCGCGATACCCACCAATTCCTAGCAGGATCTCCTGCCGGATGCGCGTATCCTGGTCGCCGCCGTACAGTTGATCGGTGATGTCGCGGTCTTCGGGGCGGGTGTTTTCCGGGATGTTGGTGTCGAGCAGATAGAGCGTCGCGCGTCCTACGTCGGCCCGCCAGATGCGCGCGGTGACGGTGCGACCGGGGAACTCGACGCCGACGGTCAGCGGATTGCCAGCCGCATCGCGCACCATCCGCACCGGGAAATTGTCGAAGTGATTGTCCTCGTAGGCTTCCTGCTGCCATCCCGCCTGGTTGAGGTACTGGCGGAAGTAGCCCTGCTGGTAGAGCAACCCCACGCCCACGAGCGGCAAGCCCAGGTCGCTGGCCGATTTGATGTGATCGCCAGCCAGAATGCCCAGGCCGCCGGCAAAGATGGTCAAACATTCGGTGATGCCGAACTCAAACGAAAAGTAGGCGATTAAGGGGTCTTTGTGCTCGCCATACGTGCGAGCAAACCAGGCTGTAGGCTTTTCGTTGAGATGTTCTTCCAGGTATTGCGTCACCCGTTTGAGGTGCGCCATAAAACCTACGTCTTCGGTAGCGGCTTGCAGGCGGGATTGTTCAATCGTGCCAAGCATCAGAACGGGGTTGTGGCCGGTCTTCTCCCACAAATCGCTGTCCAGACGCCGGAAAAGCTCGATGATGTCGTGCTTCCAGGCCCAGCGCAGATTGTAGGCCAGGTCCCACAAAGGTTTCAGGGGTTCAGGCAGCGCGGGGATGATCGAAAAGGTGCGCATCGGTTTCGGTTTCATAGACTTCGCTCCTTCGCTTTATTACACTATGGATGATGCGGGAGATACGTTAGAACAAAGCCTATCACGATTTGCTATGAAGGCAAATTGCTGCCTATGATGGTGCGGCGGGTCGTGTGATGACCCGCCGCGCCATCAAACAGATGGGCTACAACACGTCCCGCCGGACGAAATGCCAGCCGCCGAGCGCGGCAGCGACCAGGCCGCCGATGCTGCCGAACAGCAGTTCCTTGACGGGCAGCACACCCTCTGCAAAGGTTTTCAGCGCGCCGATGTTCTTGCTAAAGCCATTGGCGACGAGAGCGGGCAACGTGTAGGGATAGAATCCGGCGTATTTGCTCTGGATGACGATGACGCTGGCGACGGTCAAGGCGATGCCCACGCCGCTGGCGACGGCGAAACTTGACCAGCGCTGCGCCACCCACGTCTGAATGGCGATGATGAGCCAGCTCCCCAGGAACATGAGCAGCCCGTACAGCGCCATCTCGCCCAGCGGCGGCGCGGCCTCGAAGCCCAGACCGGGGAACACCCACCGGAAAACCAACCCGGTCAACAGGATCAGGGCGATCATCAGCGCGCAGCTCAGGCCGATCAATGCCACGCTACAGAGGTATTTGGCTGCGTAGAGCGCCCCGCGTGCAACCGGCAGCGCGAAAAGATGCTTCCACTGCTGGCTGTGATGTTCCCACTGCGCCACCAGCGCGGTTTCCAGCGTCACGAAAAGCGGCAGCATCAACAGCGACCAGATCACCAGCGTCTGTTGGGTGTAGAAAACCCAGGCCGAGCCGAACAGCTTGCTCTGCTCGAGGTGATAGCCATACTGATCCCACATCATCGCTACCTGCAAGCTGATGACGACCGCCGGGGCAATCAGGGTCAGCCAAAACGCCAGCGTGCGCTTTGATTTCAACAGTTCTGCGTGTAAAGCGTGTATGATGTCTTTCATTGTGATCTCCTTTGAATTGTCAGGTAGTTGGGTAGTCCGGTAGTCGTTAGTCAGGCAGTCGGATAGTCGTTGGTGATTCAAGTTGCTGATCGTATAGCGATGACTATTGGACTTAGGACTGTTGGACTTCAGACTCAAGCCGTCAAACTCAGGAACATATCTTCCAACGTCGGCTGTTCCAGGTTGAGGTGATAGACGTTGATGCCGCTCTGCGTCAACTGGGCGTTGATCATCGCCGCATCAGAGATGCCGTTGGCGGCGACGACCATCCGGTGATTGCCGTTGCTCTTCACCTGCCACCCGGCGGCTGCCAACACACTCTTGGCGCGTTGCGGTTGGTCCACTTCGAGCGTGAGTTGCTTCTCTACCTGCGCGTGGAGTTCGTCCAGCGTCCCCTGGAAGAGCAACCGCCCCTGCTGGATGATGCCGATGTGCGTGGCGACCTGCTCGACCTCGCTCAACAGGTGACTGGAGAGGAAGACGGTGATCCCCTGCGCCGGGAGGCCGCAGATCAGATCACGCATCTCGTGGATGCCCGCCGGGTCGAGGCCGTTGGTCGGCTCGTCGAGGATCAGCAGCTCCGGGTCGGCGAGCAAGGCCAGCGCCAGCCCCAGGCGTTGTTTCATCCCGGTGGAATAGGTTCTCGCCGGCCGGTCGGCGGCGTCGGTGAGTTTGACGATGTGCAGCGCCCGGTCACGTTGCGCCGTCGTCGCGTCAATGAGACGCCGGGTTAGTTCCAGGTTCTCCCGCCCGGTGAGGTGCGGGTAGAGCGACGGCCCTTCGACCAGCGATCCGATCCGCCGTAGCACATCGCGCCGTTTTCCCCGCAGCGATTGGCCGAACAAGCGCACGTCGCCGTTCGTGGGACGGATCAAACCGAGCAGCATACGGATCGTCGTCGTTTTACCCGCGCCGTTCGGTCCGAGGAAAGCGTAGACCGATCCCTGAGGGACGGCGAGTTCCAGCCCGTTGACCGCGAGCACGTCGCCAAAGCGCCGGGTCAAGTCGACTGTTTGGATCAGCATGTCGGCCATCCGTCCACCTCCCCTAGGCCTTGAATGCCCATCAACCGGCGCTCGGGCATCTCCACACGCGCATATAACCGGTTACCGGCAATCAGCGTGCCGAAGAACAAGAATGCTATGATGCTGAGTCCATTGCCTAAAAACGTCATTTTTACTGCCTCCTTTGTGATATGGCTTTATCATAGCAAAGCCATGTCACAGGAGTTTTGTGGAAGTGTCGCAGTTTTGTCGCAGATTGGGGGCAGTAGACGGTAGACGGCAGACGGAAGACAGGGAAGGGCTTAAAAAAGTACGCGCCGGATTATGATCTGGCGCTGTGGGGGACGGCGGATTGTGATCCGCCTTAAGCGTTGAAGCAAGCTATTTTGTTGGAGATGCTGCGCCATCGCAGAGCCAGGCGCGGGTGGGCGTGGTCCGAGATTGGCCCGAGCGAGAAAGTAATCTGCTCAATCTGCTCAATCTGCTGACAAACCTACCCACGTGGTAGCGTCACGCTGAAGCAACTGCCTTCGCCGGGCGTGCTGCGCGCGTCCACGGCGCCGCCCATCGCTTCGACGAGGTCTTTGACGAGCGCCAGGCCCAGACCGGCGCCCTGCGCGTCGAGTTCGCGGGCCTCGTCGCCACGATAGAACCGCTCCCAGACGTGCGGGAGTTCCTCCGGCGAGATGCCCGCGCCGGTATCGCAGACTTCGATGCGGACGTGGGTTTCGTCAGCGGATGCCACGACGGCGACGATGCCGCCCGGCGGCGTGTGGCGCAGGGCATTGCGGAGCAGGTTAGCAAGCACCTGGTCGAGCCGTTCGGCGTCGGCGCGGGCGGGGGGCAAATCCGCGGGGACGTCGGCAATGACCTCGACGTGTTCGCGCTGCCGGGCGAGTGGAGCGAGCGTTTCCACGCGCTGCCGGATCACCGGGACGACGTCCACCGGACGCACATCGAGCGTCAGCCCGCCCACTTCGGCCCGCGAGAGCGTGAAGAGATCGTCGATGAGCGTTTGCAAGTGCAGCAGTTCGCGCTCCATCACCGCCAGGTCGCGCTGGCGTGATTCAGGCCAATCCGCACCCTGGAATGTGTCAAGATAGCCGCGGATCGTCGCCAGGGGTGTGCGCAACTCGTGGGAGACGTTGGCGATCAACTCGCGGCGCGCGTGGAGCAGCGCGGTCACGCGGTCGCGCTCGATCTGCAAGTCGCGCAGCGTGCGTTCGAGTTCGCCCGCCATCGCGTTGAAGGTAGTCTGCACTTGCGCTACTTCATCCTCACCGTCAACCGCGATGCGCGTGGTGTAGTCGCCGTCGCGCAGCTTTCCGGTGGCTGCGGCCAATCTTTCGAGCCTTTTGGTGGTTTGGCGGGCGACGAGGAAGGAAACCACCAGCGAGGGCGGCAGCACGCCTGCCAGCATTACGACCACGATGACGATGCCCACCGCCAGGGTCGGAAAGAGGATTTGTAAAACCTGTTCGGCAATGGTCGCGATGATAGGGGGAGCTTCCGTATCTGGCAGCATGGCATTGCCGCTAAACAGTACAGACAGGAGCAACATTCCGCCAAAAAACAGTGCGACGACGACCACAACGGTGAGGTGGGCGTGGGTCAACGCCCACAGCATACGCCGCCGCCGTAGATGTTCCCAGAAAAGCCATAGTCGCGCACCGAGACGCACCAACACGTAGCCGGGACCGGTCATCATCATTATAAATGCAGTAAATTCTGCATTGGTGAAGTTAGAGTTAAGCCAGACGGCGTCCCAGCCCAACCAGTAGTGCGCCGGGAGGAAAAGCACTACCAACATCATGACACTGACCAGGAATCCTAGCGTCAATTCTCCGATGACCTGCCACACGACCTTTCCTGTCACCAGCCGGGCGCGCAGCGCAGCCCACATCCCACATGCGGCGCACAAGAAAAAGATGCCGTTGTTCAGCACAAAGGAGGACACCAGGCTAACAATTCGTGAAAGCATGAAAAAGACGAACGCGCCTAGCAGCCACGCTTCGCCCAATGCCCGGAGCGGGTTGACCGACCATAGAAATTTATAGAGGAAGCCCTGGGGTTTGGTTACGGTAATCTTTTGACGGTTCACAGTGCTTTACTCCGCCCGCAGCCGGTAGCCCACGCCCCACACCGTCTCGATGGCCTCGCCGAGGTCGCCGAGCTTCTTGCGCAGGCGCAGCACGGTGTTATCCACCGAGCGATCTCCGGCGACGTAATTCCCGCCCCAGACGGTATCCAGCAGATACGTGCGGCTGAAGGCGCGGCCCGGATTCCGCAGCAGCAGGTGCAGCAGATCGAATTCCGTGCGCGTCAGACTCAAGGGGACGCCGTCGAGCGTCGCGCGGTAGGCGTCGGGTTCCAACGACAGCGCGCCGTAGGTCAGCGTTTGTTCCGCCTTGGCGCGATCGGCTGCGAGGATTTGCTGGACGTTCTCCACGCGGCGCAGCAGCGCCCGCACGCGCGCGATGAGTTCGCGCATCCCGAACGGTTTGGCGAGATAGTCATCTGCACCCACTTCCAGCCCGATGACACGATCGGCTTCCTCGCCCCGCGCCGTGAGCATCAGAATGGGGACTGCCGAATCGCGCCGGATTTGCCGCAGCACTTCCAACCCGTCCAGCTTGGGCAGCATCCAGTCGAGGATGATGAGGTCCGGCTCGTGTTTGGCGTGGAGTTGCAGCGCCGACAGCCCATCGGCGGCGTGCAGCACGGTGTAGTCCGTCGCGCGCAGTTCCCGCGCGATCACTTCGGCCAAATCGCGTGCATCTTCGACCAATAAAATCGTTGTCATCTCACTCTCTCATCCCTCAACACATTGTACCACAGCCAGCCTGAACATTTGTCGCAAAACTGTCGCAAATTGGCGATCTGGTTTTGTTGGCATGATGTGTTACAATAGAAATACGTTCTTTATCATCGCCATAGGATCACACATCAGGAACAAATGTCCTGTTATTGTCGCTATTATGTGCTCATTGTATAAATTTCAGTTTCCTGAGGAGGTGTCCTATGTCCGTTCATACTGAAGCAAGACCGGAATGGTACAAAAGGCTGGCGCAATACGAGCAGCCTGATCTTAAAAGGTCCATCTGGCAGCTCAGCCACACGCTATTACTCTACTTTGCGGCGTTCTACCTGATGGTGCGCACCGTACAACTGGGGATGACCTACTGGCTAACGTTGGCATTAGCTATACTCGCTGCTGGGTTCCTCGTGCGCATCTTTATCTTTTTTCACGACTGCACCCACCGCTCATTTTTTGTCTCCGACCGTGCTAATACCATCGTAGGTTACATCCTGGGCGTGCTCACTTTCACCCCTTACGAAGAATGGCGGCATACCCACATCATCCATCATGCCACGGCGGGCAATCTCGACAAGCGCGGCGTCGGTGACGTGTGGACGATGACCGTAGCAGAGTATCAGGCAGCATCCAAGTGGCAACGGCTCGGCTATCGTCTGGTGCGCCACCCGCTGGTGATGTTTGGCCTGGGACCGGGATTTATGTTCCTGATCGCCCACCGTTTTGCTGGAAAGACGGCGCGGAAACAAGAGCGACTGAGCGTCATCATCACTAACCTGGCGTTGCTCGCCATCGTCGTCGTTGCCAGCCTGACCATCGGCTTCCGTACGTATATTCTGGTGCAATTGCCCATCATCCTCCTCGCCGGGGTGGCAGGACTGTGGCTATTCTACGTGCAGCACCAGTTCGCCGACGTGTACTGGGCGCGGGATGGCGCGTGGGATCGCCTCAAATCGGCGCTTCAGGGAAGTTCATACTACAAGTTGCCCAAAGTGCTGCAATGGTTTTCTGGGAACATCGGCCTGCACCACATCCACCACCTGCGGGCGCGCATCCCCAACTACAATCTGCAACGCTGCTACGACGAAGTCCCCGAGGTGCGCACTGTCACGCCACTGACCATTCCGACAAGCCTCAAATCGCTGCGGTACAACCTGTGGGACGAGGAACGGCAAAAGATGGTGAGTTTCCGCGAGGCACAGCCTGCAGTAAATTAGTCATTCCATGATAAAATTATGGGAGGCAGACTGCAAACTCTCCGCACGAGTACAGCTTTTACATAGAGATGGAAAATGCGTAACCGGAAACGTCCGCCGTGGTGGTCGGTGCTGCTTATCCATGCCAGCCTCCTGGCGTTATCATCTATCGTCATCGTCTGGCTCAATCTGCCAGACAGCTTGCTGCTGCTGTTCTTGGCCCCGTGCGTGCTGTTGGCCTTTTTCTACGGCTGGCAGGTCTGTGGAGCGATGCTCGCTCTACTTGTCGCGGCTGCGGTCTGGGTTGCCGCGCTGGTTTCCAGCAATTTTGTCGCCTCTCTGATCACCTTTGGCATGGCAGCGCTCAGCGGGTCGGCGATGGCCTGGGGGGTCCACACGCTGGCGCTGGCTCAAGTGCAGGCGGAGGAAAAATGCCATGCAGAGCACGAGCGTCTGATCAACATTCTGTGGGGCACGGGGGTCGGCGCCTGGGAATGGAACGTGCAGACGGGTGAAACCCACTTCGACGACCGCTGGGCTGAGATGATCGGGTACACGCTGGAGGAGATTTCACCCGTCAGCATCAAAACCTGGGAGAAATTCACCCATCCCGGCGACTTTGCGCGGTCGAATGAGGCGCTGGAACGCTATTTCCGCGGGGAAACGCCCTGCTACGAATGTGACTGCCGGATGCGACACAAAAACGGTCATTGGGTGTGGGTGCTGGATCGCGGCAAGGTGGTCACATGGACCGCAGACGGAAAGCCGCTGTGGATGGCCGGTACGCATCTGGATATCACCGAACGCAAACAGACGGAAGAAGCCCTGGCCCGCTACCGGAATCATCTGGAGGAATTAGTGCAGGCGCGCACCGCCGAACTGGAACGCGAGATTGCTGAACGCGAGCACATACAAAATGCCCTGCGCGAGTCGGAATTCAGATTCAGAGCGATCTACGACACCGCCAACGTCCTGATTATCGCCCACAACACCGAAGGCAAGGTCATCTACATGAACCCTTACGCCTGCCGGATATTGGGCTATCAGGAAGATGAATTGCTCGGCCAGCGCATCCACCCCTTGTTTGAGGAAAGTGAAATGGAGAAGGCCAGACCCCTCACCGCGCGGCTGATGGCAGACTGCGGCTTCCAGGTCGAAGGGTTTGAGCAGTATTTACTGACCAGAGAGGGTCAACGCATTTTGATCAGTTGGAACGTGACCGCGCTCCAGGATACAGCGGGAAATATCACCGGCATCCTGGGCGTCGGGCAGGATATCACGGCGCGTGCGTAAATCGAACGCGCACAGCCTCCCCTGCGCTTGACTCTACCCCAGTTTAGGGCACAATTTCCACAGACGCAGTTCACAGCAACCAGTGAGAAAAAACGCATGGACATCGTAAAAACCATCGCCGGGTATTTTGCGCCGCACTCTGAACCGGTCGCCGATATTCAGGAATACGGTTCCGGCAACATCAATGACACGTACCTGGTCACACCACAGAGCGGGCAACCCTTCATCTTGCAACGCATCAACCAGCGGGTGTTCAAGCGACCCGAATGGATCATGCACAACATCCGCGCGTTCAACAATCATGTCCAGGCGCGTCTGCAATCCGAGCCGCCGCCAGAGCGCCGCTGGGAAACCCCGCGCATCGTCCCCGCCAACGACGGGCGCGATTACGTCATTGACGCGCAGGGCGGATTCTGGCGCGCGCTCACCTTCATCGAAGGCGCGCGCTCCTACGCAAAAATTCAGGATGTCCGCCACGCGCGGGAGGTGGGCTACGCGCTCGGTCGTTTCCATCGCCTCACCAGCGACCTGGATTCCACACAGTTGCACGACACCCTCGTCGGCTACCACATCACGCCGCGCTACCTGGCGCACTACGATGCGGTCGTCGCGCACCGCGATGGTGCGGTGGACTCAGCCGACGTGGCCTACGGGATGCGCTTCCTGGTCGAGCGCCGTGACGCCATCCCCGTGTTAGAAGAAGCCAAACAGCAAGGTAAGCTGCGCCTGCGTCCTACCCACGGCGATCCCAAGGTAGACAACGTGATGATTGATGACGTCACAGGACAAGCCGTGGGCATCATTGACCTGGACACGATCAAGCCCGGCCTCGTGCAACTCGACATTGGCGACTGCCTGCGCTCCGGCTGCAATCCGCCGGGCGAAGAGACGGAAGACATTGACGCCGTGTACTTCGAGATGGACCTCTGCCGGGCGATTTTGGCGGGGTATCTCCCGCTGGTGCATGATTTCTACACCGCGGACGATTACGCCTATCTCTATGCGGGCATTCGTCTGCTCGCGCTGGAACAGGGGCTGCGGTTCTTCACGGATTACCTGGAAGGCAACGTGTACTACAAGGTCAAACACGAACGGCACAACCTCGTGCGCGCCCTGGTCCAATTCAAACTCACCGCGAGCATCGAAGCCCAAGAACCCGCCATTCGCGCCGTCATCGCCAGTTTCCGCGCAGCCAGCCCATAAAGAGCGGCGAATTACAGCATTACGTTTTTACGTTTTACGCTTTGCGTTTCACGTTTTACGAGGACCCTATGTCACGACATACACATCTAGCCTGGATAGCGATTTTGGTTTTGGCGACGGCGCTGCGATTGCTGGCGCTGAATCACGCCCCCCTCGCGCCGGATGAAGCCACGTCCGCTCTGGCGTCGCTGGATGCGGCGCGCGGCGCAGGTTGGAGGCAGATAACCGATAGCGCGTTGCTGCTGGTGGGCAATAGCGCGCTGTTCAAGCTCTTCGGTGGAGGAGATGGATTGGCGCGCTTGCTCCCGGCGCTGGCCGGCGTCGCGCTGGTCGGGCTGCCCTGGCTGTGGCGAAAGCGTCTGGGCGACATCGGCGCATGGATCGCCGCCACACTGCTGCTCTTTTCGCCGCTGGCCCTGTTTGCGTCGCGGCGCTTGGACAGCACGAATCTGGGCGTGCTGGGCGCACTGCTGCTGTTGACGGCGCTGCTGATTGACGCCGATGACAACCATCTCCGGTGGCTTTCCCCGCTGCTCATCGTCGCCGGACTGGCAATCGGACTGACGGGCGGGCCGTCGTTCTACGACGTGTTGCTGGCCGGGCTGGCAGCGTGGGCGTTCTACCGCTGGAGTCTCGGTGCGCCGTTATGGGCGCCATTGCGCGCGTGGGCCAAACCAGCGATTGGTGGTCTGGTTGGGGCTATCCTGATCTCGATTGGCCTGGGATTGCGCTGGAACGGCTGGAGTGGGGTCGCCGATGGACTGGCGGCGTGGCTGGCTTCGTGGCGCGCCGCGCGCATAGGACTCCCCGACATCGCAGCGCTTTTCCTGTACGAACCGCTGACCCTGTTTCTGGCCCTCGTGGGCATGGTCTGGTCCGTCAGAAAAACGGAGCCTTTCGCCCTGGCGTTGGCGATCTGGGGCTTCGTCGGGCTGCTGCTGGTGAGCGCGCGTCCCGGCGCGACGCCGCTGGCTGCGCTCGCCGCGGTCGTCCCGCTGGCATTGCTGGCCGGCTACGGCGCGCAGCAAAGCATTATCGGCGTCTCCCCCTCTCTCTTCAAATGGATGGGAGGACACGCGCTGGTGAGTTTCATCTTCTGGCAACCCGTTGGCCTGGCGCTGGCGAGTCACGCCAATAACAGCAGCACCGTGGGTTTCTTGGGCGCAACCGGTCAGGTGAACCTCATCTTTTTCCTCGGCAGCGTCACCCTGATCGCTTTACAAGTCTTGATTACCCTGTTGTTTTCGCTGGCAATACCCCTGCGGATGGTGTGGCGAGGAGCCATTGTGGGCATTGCGTTAGTCCTGCTGGTAACACAGTTCGGGTTTGCGTGGGGATTGGCGTTCGTGCGGCCCACGTCCCCGGCGGAACCGGCTATCGCCGCAGCCGCCTCGCCTGATTTGTGGACATTGCAGGAAATGCTGGATGAACTGGCAATACGCCGCGGACAGCGGCGCGACGATTTCGAGATTACCGTGGTCATACCAGATGCCGCGACAGCGAATGTCGTGCGGTGGACCGTGCGCGATTTCATGCGCGTGACCGTCGCCGCAGCATGGCCGGCCGACGTGAACGGCGTGGTCATCGCTGCACCGGACGTGTCGCCGCCTCTCGCGGATACACGTGGTTGGGCAGGTATAGCGTTTGTCGCCACGACGCGCGGCGCGCAAGCCGTTCCGCGTTGTCAGGGATTCGCCCCACTCGCGTGCCACGAGTTGGCGCGCTGGTACCTTTTCCGGCACCTGCAGGACACGCCCGTGCCTGAAAAAGTCGTGCTGTGGAACATCCAATAATGCTACCGCAACCCTCTTGCTCTCTCTGCTCCTTCGTTTATAATGTCCGCACAAACAAGGGAGAGCTATGACAGCATATCGCAAAGCAAGTATTCGGGATTTGACCACCGCAGCTTACGAATTGGATGGGCGGTTCCTGCAGGGGATCGTGCGACAAGATAAACAAGATGGGCGGTGGTTAGTGGGCAACACGTCCATCGAAGAGTGGCTGTCGCGCCATGACAGCGAGGATGTCACGGTGATCCTCCTGCCTATGGCGGAGGATCGCCCGATGCAAACCAAAGTCTGTACGACGTGCGGGCGAACGTATACCGGCGTCGAATGTCCCCACTGTCGTGAAGTGCGCACGCGCCTGCGCGGGCGTTGAACGGCGAAACCTTGCGAAGGTTTGAACTGCAACCTTCGCAAGGTTGATGATAGCGAGGAGGATCAAAAACGTGAAAATTCAAGACTATCTGCGCATCCTGCGCCAAAGGGGTTGGATCATTCTCTTGGCAATGGCGTTGACTGCGGCGAGCGCGTTTGTTTTCAGCAAGCTAGAGACGCCGGTGTACCGCTCCAGCATTGAGATCTCGATCCAACTTGCCCGGCCCGATCTGGGCCTGACCCAATCGGCGAAATGGCTGCTCAACAGCTTCAGCGCAACGATGTGGTCGGAGCGTTACGCGCAGGAAGTGATTGACCGGCTCGATTTGATGCGCACGGCGAAAGACCTGAAAGGCGACGTGACCTTCGCCGCCGATGACAACCGCCTGGTCATTCAGATTGATGTGGATGATTACGACGGTGAGCAAGCCAACAACATCGCCAACACCTGGGCGCAGCTATTCCAGGAATGGCGCAACGAGCAGAACGCCCGGCAGAATAAAGAGGATCGCGTCTTCGCGGAAGTGATTGATCCAGCCTCGTACCGGCAACTGCGCCCCAAAACTGCCATTAACGTCGCCGCGGGCGGCATCTTCGGCCTGGTCGTGGGCGCGGTCATCGTCTTCATCTTGGAATGGTTGGAAGCCGGCATCGTGCGACTGCCCAAAGAATTCGAGCGGGAGACCGGCCTGACGGTCATCGGGGTGATCCCGCCCATCTCCCAGGCGAAATAAGCCAACATTCGCCACCCTGGCGCGTCAAAGACGACCTGACGACCGACGACTCGACTACTTTTAGGAGTGACAATGGACAAAATGCATGTAGTGACACTCTCGGCCCCCCGCTCTCCGGCGGCGGAAGCTTACCGGGCCTTGCGGCTGAACCTGGCGTTCACCAGCCTTGACAAGCCGTTGGAGACCGTCGTGATTTCTGCGCCGGCCGCCACGTCTACCAAATCGCAAGTCGCCGTAAACCTGGCGGTGGTGATGGCCCAAGCCGGACAGCAGGTGATCCTGGTGGATGCTGATTTGCGCCGTCCGAGTCTGCATCACTTCTTCGACACGCCGCAAGAACCAGGGCTGACGGGCTATATGTTGAGCCAGGAGGGGGAAAACGCGCTGGCGCTCGTGGAAACTGGCGTCCCCAACTTGCGCTTGTTGCCGAGCGGAACGCTTCCCCCCAATCCCGCCGACATCCTCGGATCACAGAAAATGGATCAACTCCTGACGCAGCTCAAGGCGCTCGCCGATGTCGTCGTGCTTGACGCCCCACCCGTGACGGTGGCGGTGGATGCCTCCATGCTCGGCGTGCGCACGGATGGCGTGCTGCTCGTCGTGCAGGCCGGTCACACGCGCCGCGACCACATCGCGCAGGCCAAAGAGTTGCTAGAACGCTTCCACGTGCGTCTGCTGGGCGCCGTTTTCACCGATGCGCCCGAAGGCGGCTTGCTGACCGGCTATTGATTTACGGCGCCGACCGCACAAGACGTTGTGCGGTGTCGCAGATGAGTTGGGTCGCCAGGTCCACCGACATTTTGCCCGTGTTGACGACAATGTGATAGAGGTCGGGATCGTCCCACTTCACATCGTAGAAGTGCTTCATATAACGCACCCGTTCCTTGTCGGCCTGACGAATTTGGCGTTCCGCCTCCTTCTGGTCAATGCCCAGCCGCTCGGCTAAACGGAGGATGCGCAGTTCCTCAGGAGCGTGGATGCGCACGTGCAGAACGTTGGCGAAGTCCTTCAGCACAACCTGCCCTCCCCGCCCCACAATGATGACGTTGCCCGTCTGCGCGTACTCCAGGATGACGCGCCTGACAAGCTCTTGATAATCTTCCCCTGCCTCAGCGCGCCGTTCGTGCTCGGTCAATTCCCGAAACGCCTCATCGCGGCTGAGCCCCTCTTGAACCATCAAGGTGGCAAGGCGCTCATCGTAGGCATAACCCTCCCGCAACGTCGCGCTGGCAATCGTGGGGATGGCGGGCATCGTGTTCATCGAATCCACAATACTTTCCAGAAATCCTGGCACGCGTTCCTTTTTCTCCAACTGGGCGACCATCGCCTCGTCGGGATAGCCGGCCATCTCAGCGGCGCGGCTGAGAATTTCGCGGTCAATGTAGCGCAGGTTAAGTTTTTTGGCGACGGCGGTCGCAATGTAGCTGCCGCGGCTGCCCAACTGTCGTGAGAGTGTGATGACGATGCTCATAGGTATTCCTCCTTTCGTTAGAGGGGTTTCACTGTTCTACTCTGATGTTAACATCTGATGCAGTGCCTGTCAATACCCGGCAGACAAAGACCGCTAAGGCTTAACGTAGGGGATCATGCGGAACGTCGTCGTCAACGGTGCGTCCCCCGCAAGGGTCAGGCTGACCGTGTACGTTCCCCCCGGCAGAAAAGGCGCGTTCGGGACGCCGGTGATGCTGTCCCACACCGTCCCCACCCCGCCGGACCCTTCCCACATACCATTCGCCTCGCGCACGCGCCGCCCATTGCGGTACCACGCGCTCTCCCAGGCCGCCGCAGAAGGCAGATTCACGCACTGCGTTCCCACGTAAACCACCTGCGTATACCATTCAAAACGATCCCTGGGTAAGAACGGAGCGCCGTCCGGCGTCAGTCCGGCGGCGGCGAAGAGCGGCCCACACACGACGGGTAGCGGCGTCGGCGTGACAGTCGGCGCGATGGTTGTCGGCACGATAGTTGGCGTGACTGTGGGCAGCAAGGGGGTCGGCGTCACTGTTGCCGAAGGCCCGACTTCAAACGCGGCATGATGATACACGCGCCCCATCATCGTCAATTCCACCGTATACCCACCGTCTTCCAACGCCGCGCCGTCCTTGCGGTAGCATGGCGCAGTTTCTACGCCCGACGCCTGAGACAATGTGGCGCTGTACGTGCAAACCAGCGCATCGTTATGGCGGACGGTAATCCAGTAAGGCGCACCGAAGCAGGCATCCGCATAGGTGTAGCGGAGATAAAAGTGCTGGACGCCGCTTGCAAGCTGTGGCACAGAAGGGGCGGTCGGCGCCATCGCCAGAGCAAACGCGGTGATGGTCGTGGAATCAGCATTGATGGTGAACGTATGCTCGGCGAGAAGCGCGTCACCCATCCGCAGGGTCAGCCGGTAGCGACCGGGCGCCAATGCCGCGCCTTTGGGGAAAGCGGCCAACAGTTCTTTCATATCCGGTCGCCACTCGCCCTGATTGAGAACAGTCGCGTCACCCTCTGCGGTCAACACCCACTGCGCCGTAACGTCGTCTGCCCACGGCCCGGCGACCTCCGGCGTGAAACGGATCTGCGTTGCCGCCTGGCAGACGGTCGCCGGCGCGCTGGCGACCGTGACGCGCGGTGAACCGGAAGCCGTGCGCAGCGGCGGCGCGTCAAAGATCGGCGTGCAGGCGGCGAGCATCCCTGCCAGAAGGTATGCCAGCATCACAAAGACATTTTTCACGAGACCGGTTTGGTATCCAGAACCCATTCGCTCAACTCCCGGATCATAGATTCGGCGTGTTCGCGCCAGTAAGGATGCGTGCCGACCGCAAGATAGGCCTGAAAATCGGCAATCGCTTCGGCATATTCCCGCAACTGCTGGTGCGCGATGGCGCGGTTGAACTGCGCCTCGTGCAGGTTAGGATCGAGGTTCATCGCCAGCGTGAGGTCGTGGATGGCCTTGCGCGGGTGATCCAACTCGCGCCAATAGAGGATGCCGCGATCCAGATAAACCTGGGCGAAGTCCGGCTTCCATTCCACGGCGCGGTTGAACGCCTCCACCGCCGCCTCGTACTCCCAGCGCGAGCCGTAGCTGTTGCCGACGTAGCGATGGACAACGCCGATCAAGTAATGAATATGCGCCATCAAGAACCTGTACCATGCCGAGGGTTTAGCCAGGAGTTTCACGCCAGCACCTCCCGGTAAACAGCGACCGTTTCGCGCGCCACCTGCTGTTGGGTGAATTGCGCCAGGACGCGCACCCGCCCGCGCGCGCCCAACTCGCGGCGCCATTCCGGCGCAGCGCGCACACGTTCCAGGATAGCGCGCAGCGCGCTGGCATCGCTTTCCGAGAAGATCGCCCCCGCGTCGCCGACCACGTGCGGGATCTCACCGGCATCTGACCCTACAGCGACAACCCCACACGCCATCGCCTCCACCAACACCCGCCCAAACTGCTCAGTCCAGTTCGCCTGCGTCCGCGAGGGGAGCACGAGGACATCGAGCGTCCGGTAAAACGCGGGCATCGCGGTGGAGGGAATCAGTGGGCGGAAAATAACACGCTCTGCCAGGCCATAATCTGCTGCCAAAGCGCGCAGCCGGGTTTCTTCGGGACCGCTGCCCTGGATGGTGGCGCGCCACTCGCCCGGCAGGCCGGACAATGCCTGTAACAACACATCTACGCCTTTTTCCGGCACAAGCCGTCCCACATAAGCAATGTGTAGCCCGTCCGCGTCGCGCGGAGTCTCCGGCGGGGAGAAAATCTCCGTATCCACGCCAAACTGCGGGATGACAGCCAGCGGCCCGGTGTAGCCCTTCTGACGCCACACAGCGGCGGCAGTCTGGCTCCCGGCGATGGCATAATCAATGTGGCGCAGGTTGTACTTTTCCATCCACGCAAACGGCGGGGGATAACGCCGTAACAGATTTTGCCACGAAAACCACAGCGTCTTGGCCCCATAGCGGCGCGCTAGAACGTTGGCGTGATAGGTCGCCAGGTTGTACGGTTCCTCGTCAATGTGCACGATATCCGGGCGGATATCGCGCAGCCAGCGACCCAATGTGGGGTAAAAATGCAGGTGAAACCGCCCGTTGAACGCCATCGGCAGCACTTCCAGCCGATAGCCACGGGTGTGCGCCCTTTCCAGCACCGTCACGCCGCGCTCGTCCTTCCAGGAAGGCGGCGCCGCCACGACCAACGTCATCTCCGGCGCGCACGCCGCCATCTCCTCCAGCTTGCGTTGGTAGGCGCCCACAATGCATGCCTTGGAGAGCATGAAAACTCGCAAAAATCCTCCCCAGAACGTTGAAACGTTGGAACGTTCCAACGTTTCAACGTTATTTTTTCCTGCCGTTAGTATATCCCAACTGTGCAAGAAGGAAAGACGGTAACAGGGACGGGTAATTGACAACAAATCTTTATCCGTTATACTGGACTTATGTACAGCCAGACGGAATTAAGGTAAAACAATGATGGAGTATCATCAACACGTTCCGGCTTCGATTCGCACCCTGCGCATCCTGGAGATGTTGGCCGCAGAGCCGGCGGGACTGACCGCCAGCCAGTTGGCCGCCGCTCTGGACATCCCGCACAGCGCGCTGCACGCCCTGCTCAACACGCTCAAAACGACGGGCTACATCGTCCAACCGGGAAAGCGGCAGCCCTATCACGTCGGACCGCGCGCGCAGGCGCTCGGCCAGTCGCGTCCGACAGGCGCTAACGCGCTGCTGCTGGCCTTCTACGAGGAGACGGCGCGCCAGCCGCCCCAAGAGACATTGGCGCTGGCGGCGCTCAACAACGCCGACATCGTCATCCTGGCGGAAGCACCGACGACGCAAACCGTCCGCTCCGCCATCCCGGTGGGACAGCGGCTCAACGCCGTCGCACACCCGGCGGGATGGGTGTTGCTGGCCGGTCTCGTCGGGCCGGCGCTGGAACGCGCCCTGGCGCAGTATGCGGAGGACGCCCGCGAACCGGTCGAACGCGCGCGCCGGCAAACGCTGGCGCGGTATGCTGACCAAGATGCCGTGACCCTCGCCGTCCCCGTCTGCCCCGATGGGCAGCGCCCGGAAGCAGCGCTGTTGACGAGCATCCCGGCTTTCCGTTGGGACGCCGCCCGCGAAGAGACGCTGTTGCGCGACCTGCGCGAGATGGCTGCGCGGCTCTCCTATCGTCTGGGCGCGCTCACGTATACCCCTTACGGCGCGGCGCAGCCGCAACCTTACGGGCCGAGCATCCCTATGCCCGCAGCCGAACTGCGCGCGTTCCTCGATGGGCCGTGGGCCGCGCGGCTCGCCTGCATCCGCCCGGACGGCTCGCCGCACGTCGTCCCCGTGTGGTACGAGTGGCGCGACGCGACGTTCCTCGTTGCCGCGTGGCCCGGTTCGGCATGGGCGGATTTTGTCACGCAGAATCCGGCGGTGGCGCTCACCATTGATGAGCCGTGGCCGCCGCTGCGCCGCATCCTGGTACGCGGGCAGGCGCAGCCCCTCGCGCCGGAAAACGTCCCCGGTGGCATCGAAGGGCTACGCGCGCGAATCAACGCCCGCTACCTCGGCGCGCCGATACAGGCCAGCGCCGTCCCTGCGGCGGCGTGGAAAGCCTTCCGCATCCCCCCGGCGAAGATGATCGCCCACCGGGAACAGCTATGAACGTTGCGCTGCGCGGCGTCGCCAAGACGTTCAACGGCCGGCAAGCGCCTCTTGTCGCGCTCAGCTCCATCACCCTGGACGTGGCGACGGGCGAATTCGTCTGCCTCATCGGGCCGAGTGGCTGCGGGAAGTCCACGTTGCTGCGGCTCATCGCCGACCAGATTTCGCCGACGGCGGGCGACATCCTCCTGGACAACGCCCCACCCGGCGTCGCGCGCAAGGCCAAACAAATCGCGTGGATGTCGCAAAATCCCGCCCTGCTCCCCTGGCAGACAGTGCTCGATAACGTGCGCCTTCCCCAACGCGTGAATATGACGGCGAATCGTCAGAATGGCAAACACGCCGCGCTCGATCCCACAGACTTGCTGCGCACCGTCGGGCTGGCGGACTTCGCGCAGGCGTACCCCGGCACGCTCTCCGGCGGGATGCAGCAGCGCGTTGCCCTCGCCCGCGCGTTGGCGACAGGCGCGCAGCTCTGGCTGATGGACGAGCCGTTCGCCGCGCTGGACGAGCTGACCCGTGAGACGCTCACCGACGAGGTGCTCCGCCTCTGGCAGACCTTCCGCCCGACGGTGCTCTGGGTGACGCACAACATCGTCGAAACCGCGCGCCTGGCCGACCGCGTCATCATGATGAGCGCGCGCCCCGGGAGTATCCAGGACATCGTCGCCATTGCCCAACCCCGTCCCCGCGACGAAACCGCGCCAGAAACCGTCGCCGTCATCCGCCATCTGCGGGCCGTGCTGCGTGGTGAGAGAGTGTCAACGGATTGAACGGATTTTAACGGATTTAGGACTTACGCAACTCCACAAAACCGGACGCAGATTCACACGGATTTTCGCAGATAAAAAAATCTGCGTGTATCTGCGAAAATCTGCGTCCAATAGCTCGCTGTATCGGCATTGTGCGTAAGTCCTGGGATTGTTTGTCAGCAGATTAAGCAGATTTTCATATCCTAATTCCGTGTATTCTGTGTGTTCCGTGGTTTGTCCTGAAGGAGCGACTAAGTGTCAAATAGCCCCGCATCCAACATCAAACGGGATGTGATTTCCGCCGCCGGGATCGTTGCACTGGCGCTGCTGGCGTGGGAAGTTGCCGTGCGGATTAACCAGACGCCGGTCTACATCCTGCCGGCGCCGTCGGCGATTGCTGGGCGGCTCTGGCAGAACACGGGCTATCTGTTCGATGCGGCCTTGGTCACGCTCGGCGAGGCGCTCGGCGGGCTGCTGCTGGGGCTGGTCGTCGGCATCGCGATGGCGGCGCTCATCACGTTTCTGGCGCAGCTCGAACGCGGCGTGCTGGCGCTGGCGATCCTCGTCAAGGCCACGCCAATGGTCGCCATCGCCCCGCTGCTCACGATCTGGCTCGGCTTCGGCCCGCTGCCCAAGGTGATCATCACCGCGCTGCTCACGTTCTTCCCGGTGCTGATCAACGTCCACAGCGGCCTGCACGCCGTGGATGACGCGGCGCTGGCGCTGTTCCACTCGCTGCATGCCCGGCGGTGGGAGGTGTTCCGTCACGCGCGGTGGCCCTCGGCGCTGCCGTACCTGTTTGCCGCGCTCAAGGTCGTCGCGCCGCTCGCCGTGACCGGGGCCGTCGTCGCCGAGTGGGCCGGCGCGTCGGCGGGCCTGGGCCGCGCGATGTGGCTGGCCTACGCCAACCTGAATTTGCCGATGCTCTTCGCTGCCGTCTTCTGCTCAGCGGTGATGAGCATCGGGCTGTATGTGATGGTCATCGCGGTGGAAAAGCGGGTGATTTTTTGGCGTTGGAGCGTTGGAACGTTGGAACGTTAGCGCGTTTGAATGTTCGAACGTTTTAACGTTTCAACGTTCGAACGTTCTAACGATAAGGAGGAGATATGCGAAGGACTTTTGTTGTGTGGCTGTTAGTTGTACTGTTGGCGGCGGGATGCACTAAGGCGACGCCGGAGGCGAAGAGCCTGGTGTTTATGGCTGGCTATAACCCCCAGGCAAACCTGCCGTTCGTGGGCGTTTACGTAGCGCAGGAGAAGGGGTTCTTTGCCGAAGAGGCGCTGACGGTGGACATCCGCCACACTGCCGGGAAGGGCGAACACCTGCAATTGCTCGTTGCCGGGACGGTGGACGTCACCACGCAGGACGCCGCCGTGCTGCTGAAGCGCCGCGCGGACCCCGGCTTGCCGCTCGTCTCTATCGCCCTGATCGGGCAGCGCGGGCAACAGGCGTTCATCGCGTTGAAAGACAGCGGAATACAGACGCCGCAGGATTGGACCGGACACAAGGTTGGCTTCAAAGGCACGCCGCCGCCCGATCTGCTGGCGTTGCTGGATGTGGCCGGGCTGACTGAGAAGGATGTTGAGTTGATCAACGTCGGCTTCGACCCACGCGTACTGACCGAAGGGTTGGTGGATGTGTACCCGGTCTACAATTCCAACGAGCCGTATCTGCTGCAAAGCTGGGGCTACGAGCTGGTACAATGGGAGGCCGCCGACTATGGCATCCCTACCCTGGGGCTGACGTATGTGACCACGCCGGACAAAATCGCGCAGGACCCGGAGCGCATCGAACGCTTCCTGCGCGCCGCGCTGCGCGGCATCGCCTACGCCGAAAAGCATGTGGATGAAGCCGTGCAGATCGTCCTCAAGTACACCGGGCCGGAGACCGATCCCGCCCACATGCGCTTTATGCTGGAGACCGAGTTGGCCGACGCATACAGCGCCCTCACCGACGAACACGGCATCGGCTGGCAAACGGAAGAACAATGGCAAAGACTCATTGACTCGCTGCTCGAATATGGTGCGCTCGCCGGGCCGGTGAAAGCAGGAGAAGCGTTCACAAATCAGTTTCTGGAGGCGAAGACTCGGCAATAACAGCAAAGTCGGCTATAATTCCGCCCAAAAGGGAGAGGATGATGTCAAGCACAAATCGTATCTGCACCACCCTCATCGTGGTTAGTCTTTTGCTGATCCAGTTGGCGTGCCAGACGCTCGCCGGCCCGCGTCCCCCACAGCCTGCGCCGACGACGCCTTCTATCGCTCCGCCGCCCACCGCAGCGCCTACCACAGTGCGACCGGTTGCCACCAGTGCACCCGTCGTCACATTGTCCAGTGAACCAGGGCAAGCGTGCGTTGGCTCATTCGGCTATGGCATCACCTGCATCGAGAACAACGAGTGGGTCAACTACACCAAGAAAAACGCTGGCCTGAGCGGCGACCTGGTTAAGGACATTGCCGTTTGTCCAGGCGGGGAGATCCTCGTCCTGACCACGGCCGGCGTCAACCTTTTCGATGGCGCGATGTGGCGGAACTATGGGCAAGGGTGGGGCGTCAGCAGCGCGGAAGCCGTTGCGTGTGCCACCGACGGCGATTTTTGGGTAGCGCACTACCAGGGCGTCAGCCGCTTTCACGATGGAGTCTGGCAAACGTACACAGTGAAAGAAACGTTATCCACCAATCCGGAAGCCTATGGCCTGGTCAACGACGTCGCTATTGCGCCGGATGGCGCGGTCTGGGTGGTCACAGTCAACAGCATCGCCGTCTTCACCGACGAAATATGGACTGTGTACGAGGAAGGCGCGGGTTTCGATGACAAGTATTTCTTCGAGAACATCGCCTTCGACAGCCACAGCAATCCCTGGATTGTCTCAAGCGCCGGTCTCCATCAGCGCGACGGTCTCTTCTGGAAATTCTATCCTGGGCGGGATCTCTACACGCCGCAAAGCATCGTCGTAGATGCCCAGGATCGGGTCTGGGTAGGAACGTTCAGCCAGGGGCTACAATGCTACGAGAAGGGCAGTTGGCTTATGTTCACGCCGCAAAACAGTCCACTTGCCAGCTACAATGTGAGCGCGTTGGCGGTTGACGTGGCGAATCGGCTCTGGGTGGGGACTGTGTGGGGGCTGCACATCGTTGATGGCGAGGCCTGGACGAGCTATCAGATGCGCAACAGCGAGTTACCTGACGATACCATCGTTGCCCTCGCGGTCTCCGGCGCCGGGCCGGCGCTGCCAACGGCGCAGCAGAAAGCGCCCGGCGCGCTCACCGGGCGGCTCGTCACTGCCGATGGCAAGCCACGAGCAAACGTCGCGCTTGAAGTGTGCATCCAAACCATCTACAGCAGCTACAACGGCGCGACGCCTTGCGAAGGCCATCCTTACACACGCAACGCCGTCAGCGATGCCGACGGCGTGTTCACGATAGAGGATCTGCCAACTGGGTTCTACAACCTGGCAATCCAGACCGGCGCAACCTGGATGCTTTATGCAACTACGCCATCCCGCCTGGCCTCCGAGCGGTTTCTTGTCCCGGCTGGAGAGACGATGGACTTGGGGGAAATTATTGTAGGTCAGGAGTAAACTGGCCGCCAAAGTCTAAAAGGATACTATTCAATACCTCACGCAGCGCAGGAAGATGCTCGTGAATCGTTCTCCAAACAATGAGCATATCCACACCAAAGTAGAAATAGATCAAACGATCGCGCATCCCGGCCATCTCTTTTCACGGCACAGTTGAAAACTGAACGCGGATATCCTCCGGAATATGTTTGGCAGCTTCGCCGATGATCTCGAATTTGCGGACGACAGCGCTGACAGTTTTATCATCAGCCTGAAACTCGTCAAATGTCATCCCCGCCACAAAAGATTGAATGCTATCAATGGCGGTCAGGATGTCCTTAAGATAAACGGTGCTATCTCTCATACGGATACAGCTTCACGCAACACGTTTTCCCGTATTTCGGGGCGCAGTGAACGCCGGGGAACGATGTCTACTTTACAGTGCAAATGTTCTTCGAGATATTGCCCCAGCCCCACCAGTTCAAACAAAGTGGCCGACTCGTTAAAATCAACCAGCACATCAATGTCACTTACAGGCGTGTGTGTGCCGCGTGCCGCAGAGCCAAAAAGGGCAAGGTCGTTAACGCGATAACGATTATACAAGTCCGGTTTAAGGGCGCGGAGTTGCGCTAAAATCTGTGCAGTATTGAGCACGGTCATTCCTTTCTGAAAATGAGCCGAGCAGCAATTTTCACATTGACCACGGCTCGGCGTGAATATCCAGTTCGTCAGACCAGCGGCGTTGTAGCGCAGCAATCTCGTCCACGATGTCTTGCGGAAGCGGGTGGATGTCCTCCTTGGCGGCGAGGAAGGCTTGCAGGTGTTCGGGTCGCGCCGTAGCCCCCACGGTAGCGCGCACCTGCGGGAAGCTGTGGGCGAAACGCACGCAGAACGTTGTCCAACTTTCGATGCCGGAGCGCTCGAAGATGGACGCGACTTCGACGGCGCGCTGTTGCAGGTAGTCCTTCCACGCCGCGCCCGGCACATCGCGCAACCAATGCACCGGGCCGCCGGAGACGGTGCGCATGGCGATAATCGGCTCGTTACGTTCGATGAGCAAGTCCCACAATGCGTTGGAGGCGAAACGCTGCAGGGGATTCAGGTAGAAGATGTAGCCGTCCACAATGCCTTCAGGATAGCCCGCGCGCAGCGCCTTGAGCGGCGCTTCCGATGTCCAGGGGAACACTTCGACCACGAAGCGCTGCACCAGTCCCTCATCCTGAAGACGGGCGAATTCATCGTAGCACGGCCCGCCGTTGGCGAATTCCTCCGCCAGTTGCCCGCCCAGACAGAGTTGGCCCAGGTCAAGGCTATCCAGTCCGAGCGGGTCGAGGTTCAGGTGAATCATGTCTCGCAGCTCCTCGATAGTGCTCCAGCCAAGTTTGACGATCAGCCTGGGAACGCGGGTGCGGTCCTGGTCGAACGCGACACGCAGCACCTTGAGCGCGTCGCCGTAGGTGTGGCTGGTGTGGAACCACACGCCGGCGTCCATTGCCGCACGGGCGATGGCAACGCGCTCGGCGAAGGGGACGTGCTCGTCGCCGAGGCGTGTCGTCCCGTAAATGTACGGGGAAAGATCAGATAATTGCTTCATTTTTCTCCTATACGCCACATATCTTCCTGCGTCAATTCTGCTGCTTGCGCCATCTCCAGGCAATAATGGAAATTTCCGGCGTTGTGATTGCGCGCGTTGGTGCCGAAGGTGAATTTGATGCCAGCAGCTTTCGCCATCTGGATGAACTTGAGGTTGGGCACGCGGACGTTTTCGGCGATCTCCAAAGCGATCCCCCGCGCCTTGGCCAGATCAATGATCATGCGCATCCGATCTTTCGTCCAAATTTCGTCGTAATGCCGGGCGAAGTTGATGGGCAGGTACGTTGGACGCGCGAAGATGTGAATCGGTTCGTGCTTCAGAATGTGAGCGATGTGCGTGAGGTAACGCTCGATGAAGGCATCCATATCCTCGATGAAGTTGTCGTGCCGCCAGATGGAGAGCCAGGAGCCATCATCCAGCGGCACGGTGTCGGCATCCATCAGAACGTAATCCAATTGCGCAATGACCTCCGGCGAAAAATCGCGTGCCCAGTGGATATGCATCGGCTGCAAGCCGACAAAAACGGGATACGCCCTGAGCCGTTGAATGTAGGCGAGCATATCCGCGTCCGTCTTGATGGGCAATTCGGCGCCGGGATGCTCGACGATGCCGAACTTCATGCCGCGCCGTTCGGCCAAGGCGACGGCCTGTTCGACGGTCAGATCGTCGCTCTGATGCACGTGATAATCAACGATCATGTCAAATCACCGTGTTGTCGGGGATGACGGCGCCTTTGGGGACGACGACGATGCCGTCGCGCACCACATAGTTGTCGGTCTCCATATCCGGCGAGTCCAGATGGCTGCGGATGACCACGTTGCGCCCGATACGCGCGTTCTTGTCCAGGATGGCGTTCTCAATGACGCTACCACGCCCCACCCCGATGTCGGGCAGGCCGAGGCGCTGGTTCTCATCCCGCTGCGCCAGCGATTCAAAGTCATCCGCGCCCATCATCACCACGCGATGCAGGTGCGCACCGCTGCTGACGATGCTGCGCAGGCCGATGACGCTGTCGGCGACGGCGGCATGATCCAGCCGGCAACCGGGTGCGATCCACACCCGCATCAGGCTGGAGTCAATGATCTGGCTGCACGGCAAGAACCGCGCGCGCGTGTAGATGGGCCATTCCGCCGCGAAGAAATCGAAAGGCGGGTTGGGGCTGGTGAGCGCCAAATTGACTTCGTAAAAGGCACGAATCGTGCCGATGTCCTCCCAGTACCCCTCAAAGGGATAGGCGAACACACGCAGGCCCTTGTCAATCGCCGCTGGAATGATATTCCTGCCGAAATCGTCGCCGGTCTCGGAGCGCAGCAAGTCCACCAGCGTCTTTGTGCGAAAGACGTAGATGCCCATCGAGGCCATGTAGGGCTTGTCCCCTTCGATGCTCTCCAGGCCACTGAGTTGATCCAGCGGCGGCTTTTCGCGGAACTTGTGGATCCGTCCTTCCTTATCCGCCTGCATAATACCCAGACCCGGCGCAGCTTCGGCCTTGACCGGCTTGACCGCGATGGTAATATCTGCCTCGTGCAAACCGTGGAAGCGCACGAATTCGGCGTAGTCCATCCGGTAGAGGTGGTCGCCAGCGAGGATCAGAATATCGCGCGGGTTGGGCACTTGAAGCTGAAAGAGCTGCTTGCGCAGTGCGTCCGCCGTTCCTTGATACCAGGACTCGCTCACCGGCGTCTGTTCCGCCGCCAGAATTCGCACCCATCCGCCAGAGAAGTTATCGAACTGGTACGTGCGGACGACATGCCGGTGCAATGAAACAGAGTTGTATTGCGTGAGCACATAAATCCGATTCACGCCGGAGTGAATACAATTGCTGATGGGAATGTCAATCAGCCGGTAGTAACCCGCCAGCGGGACAGCGGGTTTCGCGCGCAGTTTAGTCAGCGGATAGAGCCGTGTCCCTGCGCCCCCACCCATAATTACAGCCAGTACATCCTTCATAAAGCTTAACATGAGCAGGCCCCCTTAGTATGTAGTGATGGCGAACTGGTGCTATGTTTGCAATGTCCGATCAGTTATGCTCTTATTATAGTAACAGGCGCGAAATAAAGCAACACACATTTGCACTTTGTCCGGTTGACCATTGACAGATGATCGAGAATCTGGTTTTCGCGTCGCGCCAAAATGTCAACGCATCACGAGTGCGCCGTTAGCGGCAACAAAAACGGCAAATGGACGAAATTCCATCTGCCGTCTTCCAGAAACCGGAGAAAGCTGCTCGATACGAAAAGTGAAGGTCTATCAATCGAATTCGCCGCTGACCGCTTCGACGTAATCGAGAACGGCAGGGGCATCTTCAGTCGTCTCAAGAATAAGAAGCACGCAGCCGTTCTTGAGTTTATGACTGCGTGCTTCCATAACGATAACCCGTTTGAAATCCAATTAATGCTTGTGGGGATGCGGGTCCGGCGCAGCGGCAATCACACCAGCAACGACCTCCACAAGCGGCCCGAACTCACCGTTAGCATACGCCTCAATCTGTCCGGCGTCGCCGAGACGCGCCATCTCTGGATCAAGGCCCAGCTTGCCCAGGAAACGGGTGTTGAAAGCGCTCGCCATCTCCTCCGAGTTGCCCTTGCCGAACAACTCAAAGCGCTCGCCGCACTTCGGGCAGGTGACGTAGCTCATGTTCTCCACCACGCCAATGAGGGGGATATTCAGGTGTCCGGCCATATTCGCGGCTTTGCGGACGACCATTTCCGCCAAATCCTGCGGGGACGTGACCAGCACGATGCCCGTCACCGGCAGCCCTTGCATCACCGTCAACGCTGCGTCGGAGGTGCCGGGCGGCATATCCACCACCAGCACGTCCAAATCGCCCCAGAAGACATCGCCCCAGAACTGACCGATCGCGCTGGCGATCATCGGGCCGCGCCAGATGACGGCGTCGGCTTCGTTTTGCAGCATCAGGTTGATGGACATGAGCTTGATACCGCCCGACGTTTGCGGCGGCATAATGCCCAGCGGCGACGTTCCCGGCGCTTCACGGACGCCGAACAGTTTGGGGATGCTCGGTCCGGTAATGTCGGCATCCAGGACGCCCACGCGCAGCCCCTGGCGCCGCAAACCCACAGCGATCATCGCTGCCACTGTGGATTTGCCCACCCCGCCCTTGCCGCTCATCACGGCGATCACCGTTTTGACGCGGTTGAGATTGCCGGCGGGGAAGTTGGGCTGCTGCTGGCGGGAAGACTGCAACACCTCGCGCAGATGCGCCTTTTCTTCTTCATTCATCGCCGTGAGCGCAACTTCGACATCCAGTCCGGTCTCTAGCGCATCTATAGCTTGAGCAGCATCGGTGGCAATGCTATCTTGCAATGGGCAGTTCGCCACCGTCAGCGCAATCGTCACCTTGACATGCTTACCGCGAATGCGCACCTGGCGCACCATGCCCAAATCCACGATATTGCGCCGCAGTTCAGGGTCCATCACCTTGCGCAGGGCATCCATCACTTGCTTTTCCGTTATCACCTAAAACCTCCCACCAAAATGATACCAGCGGAGTAACTGGACTTCTGCTTTCCCAATCCAATAGACTTGCTGGCTAAACGCTCAAGCCCGCGCGGCTTGCCCAAGGATATCAGCCACCCAATTCTCTATCCGTTTACCTGCCCTGGTCGCCGCCAGAACAACCTGCCGGTGCGCTTCTGGGGATAACTGTACGGTAAAGCGTCCAGAGAATGGTTGCTCTGGCTGCTCGCCGCGTTCCATACAAAATTCCAGATAGTCATCAACCGAATCCTCAAAAGCCTGCCGCAATTCGGCGACAGATTGTCCCTCAAAGGTAATTACGTCGCGGATGTTGACCACCTCACCGTGGAAAACATTAGCTTCATCATCAAATTCAATCTTTCCGAGATAACCTTTATATTCCATCATCGGGTGTTACTCCTGCTTCTGTCAGAAAGCGCCGTATTGATACCACTGCCCCTTTGTTTATTTCTTTATGTGGGTGTGGACGATGAAAAATGGCTTTTACACCATTCAACACAACGCGTACCCTTGAACCCCTGCCTTCGCTAATCTCAGCGCCACAGGCAAGCAACAGGCTCTCGACATCACGCCACAGGATATTGGCGCGAACTGGATTGTCAAAAACAGCCTGTAGAGTCCTTCGCTGACTAGATTTGAGTTTGAGTGGTGACATTGTAGCCGTTGTTAACCAACCAGCGCTGCCGCGCGCTGCCGGGCATCTTCCGCCTCGACTTGTTCTTCCTCGCCAGGCTTCACTTCCCAGATGCGATCCGGGGCCACCAGCCGGTCTGTGTAGAGCACGCCGTTGCAGTGATCAATTTCGTGCTGGAAGACGCGCGCCAGGTAGCCGCGCGGGCGAAAGCGGAACGGCTTGCCGTGGCGGTCCAATCCGCGCACGACAACCTCGGTCGCGCGCTCCACTTCTCCCGCAAAGCCGGGGACGGAAAGGCAGCCCTCAGTCCCGACTTCTGTTTCTCTGCCGGTTTTGACGATTTCCGGGTTAATGACAACGTAAAGTTTGCCGCTAGTAGGATCGTCGTCGTCTTCTGGCGTTTCAATCACAATCACCTGCACCGGCTCGCCGACCTGCACGGCAGCCAGGCCCACGCCGTTCGCGGCGTCCATCGTCTCAATCATGTCACGGATCAACTCACGTACTTCCGGCGTCACTCTTTCCACCGGACGCGAGCGTTTACGTAAACGCGGATCTCCCACTGTAATGATGTCCCGTAATGCCATATTTCCTCTTTTGTAATCCCTGAATCCCGATGATCTCATCCATTGTACCACAGTTGTTAACCGCCCTCTTGGCGCAGGTTGTCATACGTCGCAAACCAGCTTAACAGTTCATCCTGCCGCCGCGTGGCCTCAATTTGACGTTGGCGCTGGCCGTATTTGTACTGCCGGTCAGAAATCAGCGAACGGACCTTCGCTGGATAGCGCACCCACTTCAACTCAAAACGCCCTTCTCGACCTGCCGTCTCGAATTGTACATGTCCGTACTTCAAAAGCTGCCCCCAGAAACCGGGCACCTGAAAGCTGAGGTTTTGGATGCGATCCAGTCGCGCTTCACGCCGCGACTCGCGCAGCAACAGCGGCTTTTGTTCCACCAAAATGACGTGGGTGGGGGTAAGCTGCACGTAATCATTGCGCCAATCCTCGACGAGCCACCACAAAGCTCCCAACAAGAGGGCTTCGAGAATAAGCCAGCCTGCCAGCCAGGCATTAAGGTGCGGCGCTTGCTGGTTGGCAAGTTCGATCAGGTACGCCCCCCCGACCAGGGTCGAAACCGCCAGGGGCACAAAGACTCCCGTATAACGCAGCAAGCCGAGCAGCCAGAATCGCCGCAGGACGATTGTCCCGCCGTCGCCGACTTCTGTCCACGAAGGCGGGAACAGGTACTCCCACAACCAACTGAACGTCAACAACATCCACAGGCGACGCGTCGGAGGCGCCGGCGGCAAAGTCTTGCTGGGCGGCGGCGTCGGCGCTTTCTCAATCTGGAGGCGGCGCGCCAGCAAGTCACGAATCTGGCCGCGCGAGCGCAGCAAGTCGCGGGCCTTCGTGCGCTCGATTTGCTGGAAGATCATCGCCCGCAAGCGCCCTGGGTTGTAGATGTAGTCAATATCAATATCCACTGTCTCGCCGGCGGTCTGGAGGACGAGGTTGCCATAGTTGAGCACGTTGGCGGTCACGCCGGCGCGCACTTCGTAAATATCCTGGATGGTATCCAGCGAGCACTCCTCAGAATGAACGGTGAACGGCCACTCACGCTCGATGTGCACGACGCGTTGCGTCGTCAACACAAAAAAGTCATCGCGCCAGTTCAAATACTGCCAGACAGCCACGCCAAACAGGGCGAGGATCGGAATAGCCACCAGGATTGCAAAAATGGTCGCTACTGTCGTCCCTCTGGAGGACAGGTAAGAGAGCGCCGGCAGCAATAGGGAAAAAAAGATCAAGGGCGCAGCGGTCTGACGGACAAGCCGCGACCAATGGCGCTTGACCACAAAGACAGCCCACTCATCATCGCGCAGCCAGTCGAATTCCGGGGTTTTGCGGCGAATATCAACGGTTTCAGAGACGTGCAGTCGGTGCCGCAAACGCGGGCGCTCTTCTAGCAGCGCCGCAAAGTCATCGCGCAGCAAGTAAAGCACCCGCGCTTGACCATCGGCGGTGGCCAGCACGTCGTGAAAGTCGCCGACTAACAGCCCAGTTTCTCCAGCCACATCCCCGACCTGGAGCCACCCCACTTCCTTCACCAGACCGTCGGGATCAATTTTTGTGAGTTGGATGCGACCTTCGAGCACGACTAACAAGCGGTCGGCAATCTCGCCCTGGCGAAAAAGCCACTCTCCATTTCCATAGACCTGATCGTGCATCAACGCCGCAATCCGGTACAGCTCCATCTCTGCGCGGTCATCACGAAAATCCTGGAAGAGAGGTATCTTCTTGAGCGTGACGACCATCTGCTTCAGATCGAGCGGACCCGGCGCGCGCTCCCGCAGATAGTTACTCTGGTCGTAGATTTTGACCAATTCCCTGAACAGCAGATACAGAATATGCGTTCTCTCAACTACATTCGCGTTGACGCCTTCAAGCTGCTGCACAACCAGTTCAGTGCGCCCGAAAGTATCGCCGGCTTTAAGTTCGGCAATCTGGCTCACGTTGCCCAACTCGTCGGTGCGCGTCAAACGGACTTTGCCTTCCAGGATGATGCACAAGCGATCAGGAGGCTGATCTTGAGTCAGAATGCGCTCCCCGACTTCGTACATCCGCTCACGCACGAAGGGCACCATGCGCATGAGCGCGTCTTCACCGCCAGCGTCGGTCAGGCCGCGAAATGCGGGGATTTTTCTCAACTGCGCCACAACTTCTTTCGGTTCCATACCATTCGCCTCACGCCAAATTATACTACAATCTTATGACTTTCTCCGTTTCGGCGGCCAGGGGAACACGTACTGCCGTTTGCAATTTCAACGGCCATAGCCTCTACACTGGCGTGACGCCTTTCTTGAGGATGATGTTGCCGTACTTGGCGGTCTCACCCGTCATCACGACAGCGAATGCCTGCTTGGTGCGTTCGTAGAAGGCGAAACGCTCGATGCGGGCGATGGGCGGCGTCCCAGGCCAGTGGCGATCAATGGCGGCGCGATAGCTGGCTTCGACGGCAGGATCGAGCGTATCGCCAGGGACGGCGGCCATCATCATCACCGGACTATCCACGTAGGTATCCAGCGCGAACAGCGGCAGAATCGCGTCGAGCAGATCGGCGACGCGCAATCCGTCGGCGCGCAGCACACGCGCGTTGCAACTCTCGCCGGGGAAATGCGCGTCCGCCAGGACAATCTCATCGCCGTGCCCCATCCGGCACAACAGCGCCAGCAATTCAGGACTGAGCAAAGGGGAAATACCGACTAACATAGAAAGCCTCCTTGAATCAACGAATAAGCGAATGAGCGAATCAACGAATCAGCGAATGGTGAACTACCTAACCACCCACAACCCTCAACCCACAACCGGTTTGCCCGTCTCCACATCCCATCCGAATTCAGCGTAGGCGCCAGCCAGGAGCGCGTCGAGGTCGGGGACGTTGCCTTCGGTGCCGCCGTCGAGCGGTTGGCGCAGCAGGGACGGCATCTGCTCGGCGGCCCGCGTGAGTCCACGCCGCAGATTGAGCCGCCGCTTCAGCGTGAGGATGCGCTTGCCGAGTGGGAGCAAATCGTCCACCGCCAGGCCCCAGCCAGTGACGGCGTTCAATGCGGCCAACACCCGTTCCACGCCGGGATTCTGGAACTCGCACAGGATCATCGCGTTGTACAGGGTACGCCATGCTTGCTGGCGCGCGGCGATACGGCCTTTCTCCTCCGTCGACTCGAAGCGTTCGCCCGGCGTGATGTTCAACTCGTAGGCCGGGCCTTGACCGGTATCCACGCCGTACATATCGCCCTGCATGTGACACGCGCCGCGCGGCGAGAGCGCGTACACCGCCGCCATCCCGCTGAACGCGCGCGGATCGTGCATTGGGACTTCCAGCTTGTTGACGGTGACCGCCAACTCCGGCATGCCGAAGCGTTGTGCCAGGGCGTAACTCCCGTCGGCCAGCAGCGCGCCGAAACCCTCACGGTTCGCCATCATGCCAAGCAGCCGGTGAATCACCGCGGCATCACCGTAGCGGATCTCCAGCCCGTCGGTGTCCGCCGCCGTCAGCACACCGCGCTCGAACAGCTCGCAAGCCAGCGCAATCGTTGCGCCCGCGCTGATGGTGTCCAGCCCGTAGACGTTGCACAGATGCCCGGCGTAGATCACGGCCTCCTGATCGGCCACCATCACCAGCGAGCCGAGCGCGCCAAGCGTCTCGTATTCGGGGCCATCAACCTTGTCCACGCCGTAGGATGGTGCGCGCGTCTCCCTGCCACAGGCAATGGGACAGCGATAACAGGCCAGGGTGCGGTTCTGGAATGTGTCAAGCATCAAAATGCCCGAGAGATTGCTACCCTCATCCCATGCATCCTGCTGATAATAGCGGATGGGCATATCGCCGTACATCAACGCCATATCCACGTAGCCAGCGGTGCCCGCCATTTGGATGGACATGGCGGCCATATCGTCTTGCAGGCCATCGACGATGGCCTTCGAGAGCGCGTTGAGCGCCTTCGCGTCGGCGACCGGCACCTTCGCCTTGCCGCGCACGCCGATGGCTTTGAGCTTCTTCGCGCCCATCACCGCGCCCATGCCGGTGCGCCCGGCGGCGCGCCCGTGATCGTTCATCACCGCCGCCATCGCCGCCCGCTGCTCGCCGGCCTGCCCGATGCAGGCCACCCGCGCGCGACTCTCGCCCATCAGACCACGGATACATTTCTGCGTCGCGTAGCTATCCAATCCCCACAGATCGGTGGCCTCAGACAAGACCGCTTCGCCCTCGATGATGGAGAGCCAGACAGGACAATCGGACTTGCCGGTGATGATGATGCCATCGTAGCCGGCAAAGCGCAGTTCCGGCCCGAAGAAGCCGCCGCTGTTCGCCTCCCCCCACAACCCGGTGGCTGGTGAGAGCGCGCACACACTGTAACGCCCCGCCGATGGCATCGCCGTACCCACCAACGGCCCGGTCATAAAGATGAGCGGATTCTCCGGTCCCAGCGGATCCGTTTCCGCCGTGACCATATCATCGGCATAACGCGCCGCCAGACCGCTCCCGCCGATGTATTCGCGGGCATAAGCCTCGTTCAACGGCTCATCCCACACCGTCCCCGCCGTCAAATCCACACGCAATATCTTGCCCATATAACCGTGCATAACCACTCCTTTCGAATCGGCGAATGAGTGAATCAGCGAATGAGCGAATCGGCAAATCAGCAAATCAGCAAATGACTTCATTCGCTCATTCTTCTATTCGCTCATTCTTCTATTCGCTCATTCAAAAATCTATGCTTGTGCCATCATAGGCGTACTCGAAGATGCGTTGCAGTTCGTCGTAGTCGGGGCTGCGGGCGGCGGTCATCAACGAGGCGTCGTTGAAGGCGCGCTCGACGAGATCGGTCACGCGCGCGGCGAACGTTTCGCGGTCAATGCCCAACGCGGCGATGCTGGTGGGGCTACCGATAACGTCGCACAGACGGCGAATTTCGGCGGCCAGACGCCGCGCGGCCTCCGGGTCATCGTCGCAGCCGAAACCGAGCAAGCGCGCCACGTCCGCAAAACGCTCCGGCGCTTCAGCAGCGATGTACTCAATCGTATACGGCAGCAGCAGGCTCACCGCGCGCCCGTGCGGGATGTGGAACACCGCGCCAAGCGCGTGGCCGGTCGCGTGCGCCATCGAGGCCAGCGAGTTGCCGAACCCTAGCCCGGCTACGGTCGCCGCGTTGTGCATCCGCTCGCGGGCCTCCATATCGCGGCCATCGGCGACGGCGCGCGGCAGGTAGGCGAAGATTTTCCTGGCCGCGTCCAGGCACAGGCCGTCGGTGAGATCGGTGTGCCAGGTGCAAGTGTAGCCTTCGATGGCGTGCGTGAGGGCGTCCAGGCCGGTGTCGGCGGTCAGACGGGGCGGCATCCCCATCACCATCGCCGGATCAACGATGGCGAGGTCGGCGGTGTTCTCGCGGTTGCCCAGGCTCATCTTGCGCTGCTCGGCGGTATCCGTGAGGACGATGGCCCACGTCACCTCAGAACCGGTGCCGCTGGTGGTGGGGATGGTGATCAGGCGTGCTTTGCGACGCAGATTCAAGTCCACCATTGGGTTGATGTCCGCCGGTTCGAGGTCGGGGCGCTCGTAGAGGATCCAGATGGCCTTCGCCGCGTCCATCACCGAGCCGCCGCCCACCGCGATGATCCAGTCCGGCTCGTGTTCCAGCGCCACACGCGCGCCCGCGAGCGCCGTTTCGGTGCTTGGATCAGGTTCCACAGCGTCGAACACGCGCCACGCCAGGCCGGCCTTGCGCAAGTGAACTGTCACCTTATCCACCAGCCCCACCCGCGCCACGTTCACATCGGTCACCAGCAGCGCCCGCGCGCCGCGCACATCATCCAGCGCATCCAGCGCCCCCTCGCCAAATACAATCTGCGGAGAAACAAAATACCACATAGATGCCCTCCCTTCAAAATACAACGTTCAAACGTTTGAACGTTGCAACATTTTATCAGTCACCAAAATCGGTGGGGATTAGCTTCGTGCAGGCGATGATTTCTTTGGCGGCTTTGGGATAGCGCATGATCATCTTCATGTCGCCTTGCAGTTTCAACCGCCGGGTCATCATCCCCTGAATGGGGTCGAGTTTCCCTTCGATGACCTTGCGCCAGGAACTAAACGGCGCGCTGATGATGTACCCGGCCTCTTTCTCATCCGGGCTGCTCACCTGCATCGCGTCGGGGCTTTTGCCGTGATAGAGGCCGAGGTAGAGATAGGCGGTCTCCGCGTAAGCCTCGTCCGGTTCGACGATGAAAACGAAGTCGCCCTCCCAGTTCTTGGCCGATTGCTCGTAGGAAGGGCTGCCATTGAGATGCTCGCTGAGCTGCTTGATCCATTCGTCCGACGGGAATTTGATGCTCATTATTATCCTCCTCAAGAAAATTAACCACAAATTTACACGAATCTTCACAAATAGCAATCAAAATTAGTGGAAATTCGTGAAGATTCGTGGTGAAATAACTTTCAGCGGGAACAAGACTTTACCGCTTGCTCATCATGCCACCTGCGCGGTGGTGGCGGACGGCGACAATTTCGGCGAGAATGGAGAGCGCGATCAGGCACGGCTCTTTGCCGCCGATATCCAGCCCGACTGGGCCGTGGATGCGGGATAACGCTTGCTCAGTAAAACCTGCCTCCACGAGGCTTGCCCGACGGTCAGCCTGTGTCTTGCGACTGCCCAGGAAGCCGATGTAGAACGCATCGCTGCGCAGTGCCAGATTGAGCGCGGGAATATCAAATTTTGGGTCGTGGAAAAGGACAACGACAGCGTGACTCACGCCGAAATCTTGCGGTGCAAAGGCATCCTGTGGCCACCCGAAACGTGTTTCCACATCGGGGAAGCGCTCTTCGCGCAAAAACGTGCGCCGGGCATCGCTCACGATGACCTGGAAGTCCAACACACGCGCCAGTTTTGCCAGTGGCACCGCGATGTCCGTCGCGCCAAAGATGATGAGTGTAGGCGGCGGCGCAATCACTTCGATGAAGAATTCGCCCTGCGGATAGCTGTGCTTCTGCGCATACGGGCCAGGCCATGCCGCCGCGATGTCCATCAGCACCTCACCATCCAGATCGGGATCGCCCAACGTGCCATACGTCGCGCCATCGGCAGTGTGCAACAAGTGTACCGGCGGTTTGATCGCATCGATCCGCGAGACGAAGGCGACCGGACGGCGCGCCTCGACTTCCGCCATCAACTGCGCGTGCAGCGGATCCCACCGCTCGACCAACACATCAATCGCACCGCCGCACGATAGCCCCGCGCCCCACGCTTGCTCGTCGCTAATGCCAAAATTGGGCCGCAGCAGGTTCGCCTTTCCGGTCAACACAGCTTCCATCTCGGCAATGACGTCGCCATCGACGCAGCCGCTGCTCACCGAGCCGGCCACATCGCCCTCGGCAGTGATCACCATCCGCGTCCCCGGCCCGCGCAACGACGAACCGCGCGTCTCCACAATCGTCGCCAGCGCGAAGTCCGTCTTCCCGGCCGCCTGCCAGCGTTTCACATCAGCCATAATGTCACGCATCGTGTACCTCACAAAGAGTCAGCAGATTAAGCGGATTTAGCAGATTAAGAAAGATAAAAATCTGCTTAATCTGCTAAATCTGCTGATAGATTTCGTTTTAAGGTCTAGATTTACCCCAGGTGTAGGAACGCGCTGTACCGTCGGCGAAGACGCGCACGACTTCGAAGCGCACACGCCCGGCCTCGACGGCTTTGGCGATCCGGCGCTGGCCCTCGGTCAGCACCGACTTCCCCTGCTTGATGTCGAGGATGACGATTTCCACATCGCCATCAGCGCCTTCATCCTTGAGCGCGCTGTACCCGTCGAAAACGACATAATCCACCGGGTCGCCCAGGAAGCGCGCATCGGCGGGCCAGTAGGCAAAGCCCGGCAAGAGCGGGGCCATCTGCTCCGCCATTTTCCCCTTGAGGACGGCACGGCTTTGCTCGGCACTCTGGCGGCGCGCGGAAACGACCGTCTCCGCGTGTTGCTCTTCCAGTTCGTGGATGCGCGCCTCGTACTGCTGCGCCAGGCGCGCCCGCTCGGCCTCGGTTCTGGCGCGGTATGTCGCGGCGATCTCGTCGCGCAGGTCGCCGCGCTGCCCTTGCTCTCTCACGCGCAGCAGCCAATACGCCAGCGCCACGCCGATCACCAACCCGACAAGCAGGTAGAGAATTTCCATTATGCCCAGAACAGCGGTTCGCGCCGCAGATATATTCCGGCCCCGCTGCCGACAAAATCGCCGTCGCGCACCAGGAACTCCCCCCGCCGCAGCGTGGCGACGACGCGCCCTTGCACACGCAGCCCTTCGTAGGGCGTGTAGCCCGCCGCCGAGTGAAGCCGTTCGGCGCTGAGCGTATCCGTAGGCGTGGGATCGTACAGCACGATGTCGGCGTCCGAGCCGGGGAGGAGCGCGCCTTTGCGCGGCCACAGGTTGTAGAGTCGCGCTGGACCGGCGGCGAGCAAGCGCGCGAGATCGGACCAGTCAATGCGCCCATCCCCCACCCCGTAAGTCGCCATCAGCGGGAGCAACGTCTCCAGACCGGGCAGGCCGCCGGGCGTTTTGGTGAAGTCGTCGAGGGCCGTTTTCTGCGCCCGTGTGTAATCGCAGTGATCGGTGACGAGCATATCCACGGTCCCGTCGGCAACCAGCGTCCAGAGCTTCTCCCGCTCCGCCGGGTCGCGCAACGGCGGTTGGAGGATGTAGCGCCACGGTTCCGCGCCGTCGTAAAGCGTGTTATCGAGTACGAGGTATTGCGGGCACGTCTCGCAGAAGGCGACCTGTCCACGCGCGCGGGCAGCAGCCACCAACGCGGACGTTGCGCCGATCGAGTTGTGTACGATGACGACGGGCGCTTGCGCCGCTTCGGCCAGGAGTAGCACGCGGGCGGCGGCTTCCTGTTCGGCCAGCGCCGGGCGCGCCGCGCCGTGATAGCGCCAGCCGGTATCGCCGGCTTCGATGAGCGCCTGCGTCTGCGCCGTCACCAGCGCGTCGTTTTCGCAGTGGACGAGCGTTGTCAGTCCGTAACGGCCTGCCGCTTCGAGCAACCGCAGCAGCGTCGCATCGTCCACGTAATAGTTGGGACGGTAGGTCGTAAACAGCTTGATGCTCAGGATGCCCAAATCGGTCAGGTCGCCAAGCATATCTTCCTGACCCGGCGGAACGTCTGTCACCGTCATGTGAAAAGCATAATCAATGTGCGAAGGCGCAGCTTCCGCCAACCGCGCGTCCAACGCTTCGACAAAGCTGTTACCCGGAATTTGAGCCGCGAAGTCCACCACCGTCGTCACCCCGCCAAAAGCCGCCGCACGGCTCTCCACCTGCCAGTTGCTCGGCGAGGCATAGATGCCGGTGTTTAGCTGAATGTGGACGTGCGCATCAATAACGCCCGGCAACACCAGCAGGTTCGTCGCGTCCACCACCTCGACCCCATCCGGCGCGGGCAAATCGTGGCCGATGGCCTGAATCTGCTCGCCGCGAATCAGCACGTCGGCGTCCAACAGCGTCTCCGGCGTCACGACCGTTCCCCCGCGAATCAACATCGTCTTCGGTTCCACCATACACGCCTCGCTTGATGAGTTAAGGGTTAAGAATTATGAGAAAGTTGGTTCACGATTTCGTTGTTGCATCTTGCATCCTGCGTCCTGCATCCTTATTGTATCTGATTTTGTTGCCTTGTCACTTATCACCCTTCTCGCTCATCCCCACTCGCTGTATAATGGCGGTATGGAACGATCTGGCAAGACACGCTATTACGCCATTGCCGTTGCGCTCATTGTGCTCACGTTTGGCCTGCGGCTGTGGGGGCTGACGGCGACCTCGCTGTGGTATGACGAGACGTTCGTGCTGTATCACGCACAGCAAGGCGTAGTCGCCGGGATGACGGGGCTGCTACGCGAAGACAACGCTCTGCCGCTCCACGGGCTGGTGCTGGCATTGTGGATCAAGATAGCGGGCAGCGGGGAATTCGCGGTGCGCTATCTCTCGGTGCTACTGGGGACGATTGCAGCGGCGCTGATCCTGCGGCTGGGCGGCGCGGTGCAGGGAAGGCGCTACAGTGGCTGGGGCGCGGCGCTGGCCTACGCCACACTGCCAATCTACGTCTACTACACGCAAGAAGTGCGGATGTACGCGCTCGTCATCCCGCTCGCCGCCGCCTTCGCGTGGACCGCCTGGCGACTCGTCGAACATGGCAAGGGCGGCGCGGCTTACGTCCTCCTCGGCGCGGCGATGATGATGGCGCACCTCTACGCCGGGCTGTTGTGGGCGGCGGTGCTGGTGTGGGGAAGTGGCAAATGGCAAATGGCAAATGGCAAATCACGAATCATGAATCATGAATCACGAATCATGAATCACGAATTACGAATTACGAATCACGTCTGGTGGCGGGCGAACCTGTGGCTAGGGCTGGCGGCGCTGCCGATTGCGGCGTGGGCGCTGTGGCGGGCGCAGGTGGATGCGACGGCGGTGTCGGCGATTCCGACGGCGGCGTTGCGGTGGATTCCGGTGTTATTTGGCATAGGGCAATATCTTCCAGAACCGTGGGTTTTGCTGTTCGTGCTTGTCGCGGCGCTGGCACTCGTCGCGGCGTTCATCGGGCTGTGGCGCGCCCGTCGCGTGGATGGCGCAGCCTGGCTACTCATCACCTTAATTATGCCAGTTGCGCTACTCCTGGCGGCCACGTTCGTCAAAGCCAAATGGAGCGAACGTTACCTGCTTCCCTCCTTCGGCCTCGCCCTCGTCGTCGGCGTGGGGACGGGATGGGAATACGGGATGGCGAATGGCAAATCAAGAATCCAGAATCAGCAAATCGGCGAATCAGCGAATCCAGCATCCAGCATCCAGCATCTAGTTTCTTGCATCCTGCCTCTTGCCTCTTGCATCCTACTTATAGGCTGGCTCGTGCTCGCGGTTCCGGCATTGGCCCGGCAGGCACAAGGGACGTGGGCGGTGGGGATCAAGGACGAGTGGCATCCGCGCCCGGATTTTCGCGGCGTAGCGCGGTACATCGAAGCGCACGACACGCCGAATGACGCAATCGTCGTCATTGGCGGGTACGCCGCGCATACGCTGGACTATTACTACGACGGCCCGGCGCATCTGTTCGGCCTGCCGTTCGAGACGCGCGTGCTGGACACAAGTCGGCCACTGGACTTGCACGCTCTGTCAACGTTGGAACAACAGACGGCGACGTCCCAACGACTGTGGCTGGTGCTCTGGCAAGATCGTCTCGCCGACCCGACGGCGCTCGTGTTGAGCTTGCTTGTCGAAAGTTGCCGCCGCTTGCCGGTGGACGCGAAATTCACCAACGTCGGCGTCGTGCTTTTCGACTTGGCCACCTGCGGCCCACTGGATCAGTTAGCCAGCCCGCCGCATCCCCTAGACATAGAGTTCGCTGAGCCGGTCCGGCTTAAGGGTTACAATCTCATCAAAACTGGCGAAACCTGGGAAGTGGACCTATGGTGGGAAACGTCGGGGCCGCTACCGACGGCTTACCGCGTGTTCGTGCATTTGATCGATCCTGACGGGGTTCTGGTCGCGCAACATGACCACATCGCCGGAGCAGATGCGTATCACACCGGTCAATGGATGCCAGGTACAGCATTGCGCGACCGCTTCTTTCTAAACGTGCCGGGCGGCGCCTGTCCTGGCTGCACTCTGCGCGTGGGTCTGTATACGGATCAAGGCCGTCTCCTCCTGCGCGATGGCGGCGATACGGTGGAAATTGTAACTGGGGATTGATAATCAGGGGGGGATATGGCCAAACACATTCTAGTCGTAGACGATGACGCCCTGCTGCGCCGCAGCCTGGCGTTCAACCTGGAACAGGCCGGGTTCCGCACAGAAACGGCGGGGACGGCTGAGGACGCACTGGCGCACGTGCGCCTCGATCCGCCGGATTTGGTGATCCTCGACATCGGCCTGCCGGGAATGGATGGGTTGGACGCGCTGCGCGCGCTGCGCCAACAGCTCAACGTGCCAGTGATCTTCCTCACGGCCCGCCGCCGTGAATTGGATGAGGTGCTCGGCCTGGAATTGGGCGCGGACGACTACATCACCAAGCCCTTCGACTTCGACGTGTTGCTGGCGCGGGTCAAGGCTGTGCTCCGCCGGGCCAGTGCGGGAGCGCCTGCCGTGTCAGAATCCACCCCACTGATCGTGGGCGATCTGGTGATTGACCAGGCGGCACATACCGTCACCGTCAACGGTAAGCCTGTAGACCTGGCCCCGCGCGAATTCGACCTGCTGGCGGCGCTGGCCCAGGAAGCCGGTCGCGTGCTCTCGGTGGATGAGCTGCTGGCGCGCGTCTGGGGCGCAGAATACGTCGGCGAACCACAAGTCGTCTACGTCCACATCCGCTGGCTGCGCGAAAAACTGGAAACCGACCCCAAACACCCGCAGCGCATTGTCACCGTGCGAGGCGTGGGGTACAAGCTACAAGAATCATGAATCATGAATCATGAAACGAGCATCGTGCTTCATGATTCATGATTCTCTCATGGAGGAACTTATGCGCTCATTACGCGCGCGGCTTATCCTAAGTCACGTAATCCCGTTGATCATCGTCATTCCGCTCGTCGGGGTAGCGTTAACATACTTGTTGGAGACGCAAGTGCTGCTGGCGGGGTCGTCGAACGAGCTGGAATTGCAAGCGGCGCTTGTTGCTGAGGCCGCTGCTCAGAATCCACAAATTTGGTACAATCCGCTGCAGGCGGCCGCGTTCGTATCACAGGTAGGCGGGCGGCTTTCGGCACGGATGATGATGCTCAGCGCCGACAGTCACCTGCTGGCAACAAACGATGTAGCGTACCGCGATCAACTCGGTGAGCTGTTGGACGTTCCTGGTCTAAAAGAGACGGTAGACTCTAAACAAGCCCTCCGCGTGGACTATGGCGAACGGCCTGGCACAGGCACGGCAGAGGTGTTGATGCCCGTGATCGGGCCAATGGATCAGGTCATCGGCGTCATCCGCCTCACTGATCCACTGTCCAGCGTCTACGCGCGCTTTCCGCGCACGCGGACGCTCATCATGGCGGTGTTGGCGGGGGGAATGATCGTTGGCGTCATCGCCGGGTGGCTGCTGGCGGTGGATCTGGCCCGCCCCCTGCGCCGTGCGACGCAGGCGATCTCGCAAATGGCCGCAGGACATCCCCTGAGTACGCTACGCGAACAAGGCCCCAACGAAGTACGGCTGTTGCTGCGAGCGTTCAACGCGCTCACCGAACAGCGGCGCGAGCTGGAAAAGTCGCGCAAACGCCTGCTGGCGAACCTCGTCCACGAATTGGGACGGCCTTTGGGCGCGCTGCTCTCGGCGACGCAAGCTCTCGCCGGAGGCGCAGCACAGGATGCGGACTTGCGTAAGGAGTTGCTGGACGGCATGACCGGCCAAATGCAACTCATGCGGCGTCTGCTTGACGACCTCACGCAGCTTTACGACCAGGCGCTCGGCCCGCTGGAACTGGAACGTAAACCCGTCGCGCTTGGCCCGTGGATGGCGCAAACGCTGACCACTTGGCGCGAAGCAGCGCAGCACAAAGGACTACGCTGGCAAACGGACATCCCAGACAACTTGCCAACACTCAACATCGACGCCGACCGGATCGCGCAAGCGCTCGGCAACGTCATCAGCAACGCGGTGAAATACACGCCACCCGGCGGCGAAGTCGCAATCAGCGCAGGCGTGGAGGAGGCCAACGTGTGGATTCGCGTGCGCGACACCGGCATCGGCATCCCGCCGGAGGAACAGTTGCGCATCTTCGAGCCGTTCTATCGTGGCACAACCGGTCGCCGCTTCCCCCAGGGTATGGGATTGGGCCTAAGCATCGCCCGCGACTTGCTCGCCGCGCACGGCGGGCGCATCGAGGTGGAGAGCGCGCCGGGCGTCGGAAGCACGTTCACGCTCTGGCTGCCTGTGCCGCTTGACTATTCGCAAAATTGATCAAAATTCGACAGAGGTCATCATCCTCAATGGGTTTGATCGTTGCCCCGGCGTCGTTACCGCCCTCATCATCAAAAATTCGCCCAAAGCGAGGTGTATTGACCATAACAGCAACGTTCAGGTAACGCATTTTGCGTCGATGATTCACGGTCACGAATGACCTTTCTTATGTTACTTTGGCTGAAAAGTGAGGCATAGAAATGGAGACTCTGCAACACATTCGCAAATGGCGTTGGAGCCTGGCGCTGTTGGTAGCGCTGGGCATGATGCTGATAATGCAGCCCTTAACGGCACGCGCGGAGACGATTACCGTCACGAGCACACTGGATGACGGCACGGGCAGTTTGCGCGCGGCGATTGCCGCCGCCAACCCTGGCGATACTATCGTTTTTAGCAGCGACATGAGCATCTACCTGGTCAGTGAATTGTCCATCAACAAAACTTTGACCATTGATGGTGGCAGCTACGCAGTCAAAGTCAGCGGCGACACGGATAACGACGGCACCCGCAACGTACGCGTCTTCACCATCGGCGAGAGCGGCGTGGTCGCGCTCAATCACCTCAACATCGTCGGCGCCTACGGAGTCGCCGGCGGCGGCATCGTCAATTACGGCGCGCTGACGGTACAGCACAGCACTTTGTCCAACAATGGGGCTGACAGAGGCGGCGGCATCTGCAATTACGGCGCGGTGACGGTACAGCATAGCACTTTGTCCAGCAACTGGAGCAACTACGGCGGCGGCATCTGGAATAATGGCACACTGACGGTACTGCACAGCACCTTGTCCGGCAACGGGGCTTCCTACGGCGGCGGCATCTTCAGTTCTGACACGGTGACGGTACTGCACAGCACCTTGTCCGGCAACGGGGCAGCCGAAGAAGGCGGCGGCCTCTGGAATAGCGGTACGCTGAATTTCGCGAATACGCTCATTGCCAACAGCAATGGTGGGGATTGCTATCAAGGTGGTACGCTAGGCAGCAATACCCACAATCTGGTGGAGGACGGCACGTGCAGCCCGGCACTTTCCGGCGACCCGTTACTCGGCCCGCTGGCGGATAACGGCGGCGATACGCTTACGCACGCGCTGCTGGTCGGCAGCCAGGCCATTGACTACGTCCCGACCACCGATCCCACGTGTATCGCCGGCGTCAGCATAGATCAGCGCGGCGCGGTCCGCGCCGATGGCGTCGATCGCGGCGGCAATGCGTGTGACATTGGCGCTTACGAGTATAGCTCCATACAAACGCCCACTGTCATTCTCTTGCGCGGTCTGGCCGCGCGGGGCTTCGCGCCGCTGCTAGCGGGCTTGCTCGCGCTGGGCGGAGCGGCGGCGGTCAAGCGCAAACGGCGATGGCAATGATACCCAGACCGGTCGGGTTATGAAAACCCGACCGGTCTTTTTTCACGCAGCAAGTCACCCGTCTCCACAAAACCATTGGCGCTCGACTGTAAGTCGCTTGTGTTATTAGCGGTTTGGTAGAAAATTCCAACAAACCATTGAGGAGACGATTCATCTATGCTCGAAAAAGCGATTCCCCACCCCCTCGAAGTGCTGCAAACGCTAGTGCGCTTCGATACGACCAATCCGCCCGGAAACGAAGCGGCTTGCATCACCTATCTCAACGGCCTCTTTAAGCAGGCCGGATTTGCCACCACCGTCCTCGGCAAGACGGCGGAACGCACGAATCTCATCACGCGCCTGCCCGGTCGCGGCGAAGCGCCGCCCGTCATCTGGCAGGCGCACGTGGACGTGGTGACAACGGCGGAACAGACGTGGCAGCACCCGCCCTTCGCCGCTGAGATTGTGGATGGCGTGCTGTGGGGCCGCGGCACGCTCGACGATAAGGGCGCGGCGGCGATGATGACCGTCGCGTTGTTGCGCGCCAAAGCGCAAGGCATCGTGCCGCCCGGCGACATCATCTTCACCGCGCTGGCCGACGAAGAGGCCGGAGCCGACTACGGCGCGAAGTTTTTGGTGGAAGAACACCCGGAGCAGTTCGAGGGCGTCCGTTTTGCGATCGGCGAGGGTGGCGGGGTTTCCGTCACGTTGGGCGGCAAGAAGTGCTACGTCATTATGCTCGCGGAAAAGCAGCTCTGTCCAATCCAACTCACCTTACGCGGGCGCGCCGGGCACGGCTCGGTCCCGCTGCGCGGACAGGCAATGGCGAAATTGGCGCGCGTTCTGCGCCTCCTCGACCGCCAGCGGCTGCCCGTCCACGTGACGCCGATTGCCCGCGAGATGATTACTGCTATGAGCGACGCACTGCCCTTCCCACAGAACGTCGTCCTGCGACAGTTGCTCAATCCCGCGCTGACCGACCGCGTGCTAGACATGCTCGACGACAAGGGCGAACAACTCAGCGCCAGTCTGCGGAACACCGCCAGTCCAACGCTGGTGCGCGGCGGCGAGAAAATCAACGTCATCCCCGGCGAAATCACGCTCGGCCTGGACGGGCGCTTGCTGCCAGGTTTCACGCCCGATGATTTGGTGCGCGAACTGCGCGCGCTGCTCGGCGACGATGTGGACATCGCCATCGCCCACTACGAACCCGGCCCGGAACCAGCGGATATGGAGCGGTATCTTGTCCTCGCCGACATCATCCGCCAGGCCGACCCGGAGGGCATCCCCGTGCCGTATCTGGTCTCCGGCGTCACCGATGCGCGGCACTTCGCCAAACTCGGTATCCAGTCCTACGGCTTCATCCCGATGCAGATTCCCGACGAGCTGATCAAGACGATCCACGCCGCCGATGAGCGCATCCCCGTGGCGACGCTGGAATGGGGAACACAGGTGTTGCTGGAGACGTTGCAGCGATTCAGGGGGTAAAAGTTATTGTGTTTGAATGATAAGGACTACATGACTAAAGACTACCAGACTACTTGACTAAGGAGTCACTATGCACAACCCCAAAATTCTCATCATCGGCGCAGGCGGACGCGGCAGCGGGTATGCCTCGTATTTCCGCGAGTTCCCCGACCGGGGCCAGGTGATCGGCGTGGCGGAGCCGCGCGACGCTTATCGCGAACGGCTGGTGAACGCGCACAACATTCCGGCGGACAACGTCTTCACGGACTGGAAGGACGCTGCCGCACGGCCCAAGTTCGCGGATGCGGTTATCATTGCGACGCAGGACCGGATGCACACCGAACCGGCGATTGCCTTTGCGAAACTCGGCTATCACGTGCTGCTCGAAAAGCCGATGGCCCCCACCCCGGAAGAATGTCGCGCCATCGTGGACACGGCGAAGGCGGCGGGCATCCTCTTCGGCGTGTGCCACGTGATGCGTTACACGCGCTTTACGCAAAAGCTCAAGGCCGTCGTCGAGTCCGGCGCGATTGGCGACCTGGTCAGCATCCAGCACCTCGAGCCGGTGGGCTTCTGGCATCAAGCGCACTCCTTCGTGCGCGGCAACTGGCGCAACGAGGGCGAATCGGGGCCAATGCTGCTCACCAAGTCGTGCCACGATCTGGATTGGCTGCGCTATATGATGGGCGTCCCCTGCGAGGCGGTGTCCTCGTTCGGCACGCTCAAGCATTTCCGCAAAGAGCAGCAACCCCAGGGCGCCAGCGACCGCTGCCTCGACTGCGCCGTGGAAGCGGACTGCCCCTATTCCGCCAAACGCATCTACCTGACGGCGCTGGATCGCGGCTACACCGGCTGGCCCGTAGATGTGCTCACACCCGACGTCACCCGCGAGAGCGTGCTGGAGGCGCTGCGCACCGATCCCTACGGGCGCTGCGTCTACGCCTGCGACAACGACGTGGTGGATAACCAGGTGGTCAATCTACAGTTTGCGGGCGACCGGACGGCCAATTTCACGATGACCGCCTTCACGCGGATGCGCGACCGCGAGACGCGGCTCTTCGGCACGCGCGGGGAACTGACCTGCGACGGGCGCTTCATCCACCACTACAACTTTATGACTGACAGCACCGAGACGATTGACACCGAGATCGACACCGGCTCAGTCCTTGGCGGGCACGGCGGCGGCGACTACTGGCTGATGCATCACTTCAGCCAGGCGCTCCTCGACGAGGATCAAGGCCAGATTCTCTCCGGCCCGGACGAGACGCTGGAATCGCACCTGATGGTCTTCGCGGCGGAACAGGCACGGAAGGGGAACCGCGTGGTGAAGCTGTAGGCCCCGATCAATGTCACAAAAAGAACGCTGCGCTTGTCCAAGCGCAGCGTTCTTTACTTTAGGATTTCAATACGCCCCGAGAAACGCAATCATCCCGGTAGAGGGATGTCCACTTACACCGCAACTGGTTGCAAACCCAAAAGCACGCCCCAACCTCTCACGGCCTGTTCGTGCGGTTCTGGAATAGGCCGTCCTAGCTCTCGTGCGGTGGCAATCCACTCTTGAATGATGATTTCCGCATTGGCTAGAGCACTCTGATACGTAGCTCCGTCGGCCATGCATCCTGGCAATTCTGGTACTTCAGCAATGAAAGCCTCATCTTCATCGCTCCAATAAATTACAATCGCATATTTAGTTTTCATCACTTCCTCCTAACCTGTACCGCAAAATTAGGGTACGAACCTGTCTGACCTGGTATGGTTTGGCCTGTGCGTCTTTGGGTTGAAGGTTGAGGATTTCTGCAATGCCTTCACGAGTGAAAATGTGATGGTCGCCACGGATACGTTCCTCAAAACCCAAGTATTTCAACAAACGACAGAGATCGGAAAATAAAATAGACGCATCGGCCGTCCCACACAAAACCTTATAGAGCAACTTCTCTCTTTGTGTCATCGCCGCCTCAAGTCTATCTCCATTATACCCTGACCTGTTAAAAGATGAAAATTATCCGCTCACATATCCCCGCGCAGACGACGGTGTCCACGCCAGCAACCGTTCGGTCAACCGCGTATTACGCTGCGCAATTTTATCGTTATGCACGGCAATAGCAATCGCGCGCGGGTTCCCCACCAGAACGACGAGTTTGGCAGCGCGCGTAACGCCCGTGTAGAGCAGGTTGCGCTGCAACATCATGTAGTGCTGCGTCAAAATCGGGATCACCACCACCGGGAACTCCGACCCCTGCGATTTGTGGATGCTCACCGCGTAAGCGTGCACCAGCTCATCTAACTCGGTGAACTCGTAGCCCACCAGCGCCCCGTCGAAGTTGACCGTGAGCGTGTGCTCCTCCAAATCCAACGCCGTGACGCGCCCCATATCGCCGTTGAACACCTGCCGGTCATAGTCGTTGCGAATCTGCATCACGCGGTCGCCCACGCGGAACGTCCGCGCGCCGTGGACCGACTGCGCCTTGCGTGCGTCTGGCGGGTTGAGCGTCTCTTGCAAGCGCCGGTTCAGCTCGCCGACGCCCGCCGCGCCCCGGTGCATCGGGCTGAGCACCTGGATGTCGCGGTCGGCGTCGTAGCCGAACTTCGCCGGGATGCGCTGCGCGACGATGTCGAGGACGAGGTCGGCAGCGCGCTCGGCATCATCCGCCGTGAACATGAAAAAATCGCGCGCCGGGCCGTTGCACACCGGCATCTCGCCGCGATTGATGCGGTGTGCGTTGACGATGATGTAGCTGTCCTCCGCCTGGCGGAAGATCGTATCGAGCCGCGTGACGGGGATCACGTCACTGGCGATCAGGTCGCGCAGCACGTTCCCCGCCCCCACCGACGGTAACTGATCCACGTCCCCTACCAACAGCAAATGACTGCCCGCTTCCACGGCCTTGAGCAGGTGGTTCATCAGCAGAATGTCTACCATGGACGTTTCGTCCACGATGACCATATCGGCGTCGAGCGGATTCTCCTGGTCACGCGCGAACCGGAAGCCTTCGGCGGGTTTGACTTCGAGAAGCCGGTGGATCGTCTTTGCTTCCAGGCCGGTCGCTTCGCTCAGGCGCTTGGCGGCGCGGCCCGTCGGCGCGCACAGCAGCACCGAGCAACGTTTAGCAAGCAAAAGCTGGATGATGCTGCGCGTGATCGTCGTCTTGCCGGTGCCGGGACCGCCCGTGAGGATGCTCACTTTCTCCGTGAGCGCCATGCGCACCGCCGCCTCCTGCTGCTCAGCTAGATGTATGGGATTTCGTTCTGCAAGCCAGGCAAACGCCTTATCCCACTCCACATCCCGAAAAACCGCCAGCCGGTCCCGCGCACTCGCCTGCAACTGCCGCAGCTTGTTGGCGACGCCACGCTCCGCATAAAAGAAGGGGGGTAAGAAAATGGCAGACTCGTTGCTGGTTGCTGGTTGCTGGATACTGGATACTGGATGCTGGATGCTGGATTCGCTGATTCGCTGATTCTTGGTTCTCGATTCGCCATTCGCCATTTGCCATTCGCCATTCTCCGCGACGACTTCTTCCAAGCGAATGAGCGTGTCGAGTTGCGGTGCGCATGCCTCGCGGGGGACTTCGAGGAGTTCGGCAGCGGCGGTGAGCAATTCGTCGCGCGGGGCGAAACAGTGGCCGTCATCACTGAACGTGCCCAGGGCGTAGCGCAATCCGGCCTGGATGCGTTCCGGCGCGTCCACGGCGAAGCCCATTTTCTGCGCGATCTTGTCCGCCGTTTTGAAGCCAATGCCGTAGATGTCCTTCGCCAGCCGGTATGGGTCGTTGCGCACGACAGCGAGCGCCTGGTCTGCGTACTGCTTGTAAATTTTCACCGCCAGCCCGGTGCTGACGCCGTGGCTTTGCAGGAAGATCATGATCTCCTTGATGTGCTTCTGCTCTTCCCAGGCGCGCGCGATCTGCGCCGTGCGCTTTTCGCCGACGCCCGGCACTTCGCGCAAACGGTGCACCTCCGTCTCGATCACATCCAACGTCTTGAGGCCGAAGTAATCCACGATGCGCCCGGCGTTGACCGGCCCCACCCCTTTGATCAGGCCGCTACCCAGGTACTTGCGAATGCCCTCGACCGTCGCCGGAAGCTGCACACTGTACTCGCGCACCTCGAACTGGCGGCCATACTGCGGATGCGTCGTCCACACGCCGCGCAGCCGCACCGACTCGCCGGGATTGACGCCCGTGAGCGTGCCGATCACGGTGACCTCGTAGCTTTTCCCTTTTGGCGTCAGCTTGGCGACGGTGTAGCCGTTCTCTTCGTTCTGGAAGGTCAGCCGTTCCAGCGTTCCTTCGAGGGTTTGCAGAGGGGTACTATCGGACATAGACATCGTCGGCATATATCAAATCGACCCGTAACGATGATGCGTGAAGCGTGATGCGTGAACAGACATTCACGTATCACGGATCACGCACCATGATCAGGATTTGTGAACTACTTCGTCGTCAGGCTCCCCGCCACCGTCGCCGCTAGCATATTGTCGACCGCCGGAACATTGCCGCCCAAACCGTAGATAACGATCTGGCTGCCCTCCTCACGGCCGATGCGCTCCAGAACGCTGAGCCGGTAGATTTCCATAGCCCGATCCGACATCAGTGCTGCCGCCTCGTTGAATTTCTCGGCGATGGCTTTTTCAGCGTCGGCTTCGGCGATCTTGGCCTGCGCCGACCGGCGGGACTGCGCCAGCACACTCAACTCCTGAATCAGATCGGCGGGCACGCGCACGTCGGTAATTTCTACCGAGGTGACATCCACCCCAAACGAGGACGCCGCGCTGTCGATGATCTCCTTGAGTCGACTCGACACTTTGTCGCGTGCGCCCAACAACTCAGACAGTTCCAACATCCCGATGGTGTCTTTGAGCGCGCTGTTGGCAGCCTGGAAAACGGCTTCCTGGTAATTCGCCACGCTCAACGCTGCCTTCTGCGGGTCTTCGACGCGCCAGAAGATCACAGCCTCGCAGCCCACCGGGACGTTGTCATCCGTGAGCGTCTCCGCCGCCGTGATGACGCGCGTCTGGATACGTAAGTCGATCTGCGCCGTGACCGATTCGTTGAACGGCGGGTACGGGATCACCCAGAAGCGCCCCGGCCCGCGGACGCCCATGAATTTGCCGAGTTTGAGCACAATCACCCGCTCGTATTCCGAAACAATGTAAAGGCTGCTGCTGAACATCCCCGGAACGATCAGCGCGAGCAGGCCGCCAACGACCAGAATCACTCCTGCGATTACCGTTCCGATATCGGGCAGCAGAAAGCCTGCTGCCAGAGCCAGAATCACGGTGATGACCCCTATCAGAAAGAAGATGCCGAACCAGACCAACGCACGCTGCACGCGTTGCACGTTGTTGAGGTTGCGGGCTGCGGGGTTATAGAGCATTTGCTGCATCGGTTGTACTGCCATAGTTCCCTCCTTGAAAGTCGTCTGGTAGTCTTAAGTCCAGTCGTCGAGTGGTCAACACGCATTCGGCGGCTGGTGAATTCACCTCTATTAAAGCATGAAATGGTTAAATGAACAGAGAAATAGGCATTTGCCCGGGGGCTTATCCTGCTCCAAAGGGAATGCCAGTTCCCTGTATCAAGCCGACACAAACCAAAAACCGCGAATCCGGCGATCTGCTCGAAGCGAAATAAGGAGACGGGAGTATACTGTGGCGCGAGCTAACAACTCGCGCTACACAGGGAGGAAGCCAGGAATGACAACGCAGTTGCTGGTTATTTTTCTGTTGACGGTGCTGGTGAACACGATTGACACAAGCGCCTACGCGGCGCGACTGGCGGGGGTGCGCACCGGACATCCAGCGCTGGCAGGATCGCTGTACAATGTGCTGACGTTGGGATCGCGTGGAGCCAATGCCCTCGCCGGGCCACTGCTCGCCAGCCTGACAGATCTGGCTGTGCTCAACCAGAACACCACCTCGCTGCTGAATGTGTACCGCATCGTCGTGCTGGCGGCGTCGGTAGGAACAGTGATCGCCGCACTCGGTATCCCGAGCTTGAGCCGCATTCTGGCGCGCGGCATCGCCGCCTACGAAAATCGTCGCTCGCTGCCGCAAGTGGTGGTGCGCGGCGCGTCGGTGCAGGGCCTCTGGCGGATGACCACCGATCTGACGCCGCCCCGTCTGGGCGCGGTACGCGAATCCCGCCGCAGCCCCTTCCCGAAACGATTCCTCATCGCCAGCGTGCTCGTCACGGCGATTGCTGCGGTGAGCAACGCCGCCGCGATGTACGCCAGCGCGCTCGTTCCCGAGGGCGCGCGCACGGCGACCAGCCTTTCGCCGATGCTGGCCGGCTTTGGCCTGGTGCTCTCCATTTTCGTCGTCAACCCCGTCGCCGCCCTCGTTACCGATGAAGCGTTGCGCGAGCAGCGCCCGCTCAAGGACGTGACCTACATCACCATCTGGCAGGTGGGCGCGCAACTGCTCGGTACGCTCGCAGCGCAACTGCTGCTCTGGCCGGCGGGCCAGGCCATCGCCATCGTCACCCGCTGGCTGGTGGGATAAATTGACAAGCGGGTAAAGTTGGCTATGCTAACCGTTGGAACGTTGAAACGTTTGAACGTTCAAACGTTTCGACAGCAGGCGGAAAGGATGCTTATGAAAAATATAGACGCACGCGAAAGCACACCCGTTGAGGAAACGCCCTGGGAGCCGGAGCCAGTTGACGCTGAAGTATTTCATCAAGATGCCTGGGCAAACATCAACCGCGCGCCTTACGACCAGGTCTCCGGCGTGACGTACAAGCGCGCGCCGAACACCAAGCGCGTGCGCTACACCCCGGCGGATCCCGCGCCGGAGATGCCTGAACCGTGGCAGGGAAGCGGCGACGCCATTGTGCGCTGGCTGTTCAGCGAACTGCCCGGCACGGAAGAACGCCTGCTGGCCGGCGCGACCTTCGCCTTTCTGCACGACCTCACACTCGCGCCGGGAGCAGCCACCGGACAGAAAGCGCATCCCGGCCTGCTGCACCTCTACTACACCGTGAGCGGGCAGGGGATGCTCTACCATCGCCCGACGGATGGCAGCCCTGTTGTCGCGCGGGTGCTGCGGCCCGGCGACGCGGCCCTGGTGCGCGGCGACGAATTGCACAGCATCGCCAACGAAACCGCTGCTGACCTGCGCCTGCTCGTCGTGGGATTGCGTGAGGGGCCACGATGAGCCGCCGCGTGATCGTCATCGGCGGCGGGGCGGCGGGCTTGATCGCCGCCGGGCGCGCCGCCGAGGTGGGCGCGGACGTGATCGTGCTGGAAAAGATGCGCGAGGCGGGGAAGAAAATCCTCGTCAGCGGGCAGGAACGCTGCAACATCACCAACAGCGCGCCGCTGGAGAAGTTCCTCGAACACTACGGGCGCAACGGGCAGTTCCTACGCAACGCCTACCACCGTTTCTTCCGCGATGAGGTACTGGCGCTGCTGGCGCGCTACGGCGTGGAGACGCAAGAGGAACGCGGCGGGCGCGTCTTCCCGGCCTCCGGGCAGGCCGCCGACGTGCGCGACGCGCTGCTGCGCTATGCCACATCGCACGGCGCGGAGGTCCGCTATCGCGCAGAAGCTCAACATATTCTGGTCAGTGATGGCGAAACCATCGGCGTGCAGATGGCAAACGGCGCGCGCCTACCAGCGCACGCGGTCATCCTGGCGACGGGCGGGGCCTCGTGGCCCGACACCGGTTCCACGGGCGACGGCTACCGTATGGCGCAGGAGATCGGCCACACCATCGTCCCGCTGCGCCCGGCGCTCGTCCCCTTGACCGTCGCCGAGCGCACGCAAGCCAAGGCGCTGCAAGGCGTGAGCCTGCGCAATGTCCGCTGCACCTTCTATACGCAAAAAGGCGACAGTCCGGCAAAGGCCCTGCGTCTCCCCTACCCCATGCCGCCCACCGGGGAGATGCTTTTTACGCACTTCGGCGTCTCCGGGCCGCTCATTCTCACCGCGTCGTTAGCCGCGGTGGATGCCCTGCGCGACGGCGCGAAGGTGACGCTCAGCATTGATCTCAAACCGGGAATGACCGAGCAAGAGGTCCACACACGGCTGCAACGCGAATTCGAGGAAAACGCCCATCGCCTGCTGGCAAATCTGCTGCGCGGTTGGGTTCCCGCCACCCTTGCGGACACACTCGCCGGGTTGAGCGGCGTCGCCGCCGACCGGCCCGTCCACACAATCCGCGCCGAGGAGCGCGCGCGCATCGTGGCGCTGCTCAAGGATTTCCGTTGGGAGATCACCGGCTCGCTGCCGTTGGTTGCGGGGATGGTGACGGCGGGCGGTGTGGCGCTCAAAGAAGTGGATCCGGTGAGCTTCGCGTCGCGCATCGTCAAGAGTTTATACATCGTCGGCGAGACGTTGGACATTGCGGCGGACACAGGCGGGTTTAACCTGCAGGCGGCGTTCAGCAGCGGGTATCTGGCGGGGGAGAGTGCGGGGGGAGACCACGGATAAAGAAATAGACGATAGGGAGAGCATGTCTGTTGCGCGGTTCTTCTCATAAATCTGGGGAGTGGGAGTTTGGGGGCGGAGCAGTCCGCCCCCAAACTCCCACTTTGTCCTCTTCTCTATTCAGAGGATGTTTTGTGTGCACGTAATAATTGTCGAAATATATCAAATACGCAAATTTTACCGTGTTGTTCTTGACTTTTTTGTTGACACGGGTATCCTTCCCTAATAGACAAACGGTTTAGAAGTGGCACGACCAGAGACCCTTCGCTCCGTCCCGGAAAAACATCGGGACTGCGCTCAGGGTAACGGGGTGCAGAAGATAGTGCTGATTTTGCATACATCTCTATATAGAACGTCATTCCGAACGCTTTTTGTGAGGAATCTTTTACGTGGGTAACGGGATGCTGAGGATTGTGCCAGGTTTAATTGGTTTCTCTATAAGACTTTCGACTTTTGACTTTTCACTATTCCCAGGGGGCAAGCGTGACCGAAAAGCATCCTTACATTGCGATTGAGGGCGTGATTGGCGTGGGGAAGACGACGCTGGCACGGCTCTTGCAGCCGCGCTTCGACGGCGGCACAATCCTCGAAGCCTTCGACGAAAACCCGTTCCTATCCGATTTCTACGGCGACCGCGCGCGTTACGCTTTCCAGACGCAGCTCTTCTTCCTGCTCAGCCGCTATCGCCAGCAGCAAACGGCGACCGAACGCCTGCGCCACGGCGCGCTGCTCTCCGACTATTTCTTCGGCAAGGACCGGCTCTTCGCCCATCTCAACATCACCGGCGAGGATGAGCTGGCGATGTACGACCGCCTCTACGACGCTTTATCCGAGAAGGTGACGCCGCCGGACCTGGTGGTCTACCTGCGGGCGGAGATGGAAACCTTGATGGCGCGGATTGCGATGCGCGACCGCACCTACGAGCGCCAGATGGAGCGCGGCTACATCGCGGCGCTGCGGCAGGAATACGAGACGCTCTTCGCCCACTACGACGCCACACCGCTCCTGGTCATTGATTCGGACGAGATTGACTTCGTGCGGCGGGCCGACGATCTGGACGACATCGAGAACCGCATCCGCGCGGCGTTGGCCGGGGTGCGCCAGCCGACCCTGCCGGACATCGTCACCGCGCTGCCGCCGCGCCCCGCGTGGACGCTTATCTCGGCCCCCACCCCAGAGCCACGGACGCAGGCCAACTGGCAGGCATTGGGGGATTTTCTGGCGCTGGCAGAGGCGGTAGGGCGCATCGGCGGGGCGCTCTCGCAGCAGCCGCCCATCGGCCCGGAAGGCGCGCCGGAATCCATCCAGGCGGCGCTCCGCGACGCCGCGCGCGCGCTCCAGGCGCTATCACAACGGACAGACGTCAATCTCAACGAGGAAGGGTGAAAACAGGATGACAAAACACTTTATCGGCATTGCCGGCAACATTGGCGTCGGAAAATCAACCCTCACCTCCTTGCTCAGTGAACATCTGGGATGGGAACCGTTCCTGGAAGGAGTCAACGACAACCCCTACCTGGCCGATTTCTACAGCGACATGTCGCGGTGGAGCTTTCACTCGCAGGTATTCTTTCTGGCGCGCCGGCTGCGCCATCACCGGCAACTGCTGGACCGCCCCAACTCGGTCATCCAGGATCGCACCGTCTACGAGGACGCTGAAATTTTTGCCCGCAACCTGTACGACCAGGGATCTATGGAGGCGCGCGACTACAGCACTTACTGCGATCTCTATCAGGCTGTGACCTCCATTCTGCCTCCGCCGAACCTCGTGCTGTACCTGCGGGCTTCTGTACCCACCCTGGTCAAGCGCATCCAGCAGCGTGGCCGCACTTACGAGCGCCAGATTTCGGCGGATTATCTGGAAAAATTGAATCTGCTCTACGAGGATTGGTTCGAGCATTTCTCCCTGTGTCCTATCCTGACGATCCCGGCAGACCGGCTGGATTTTGTCGCCAACGGGGATCACCTCGATTTGATCATCACACGCATCCTGGAACGACTCCAGGGGAAGGAAGTGGTGAACTTTGACTGAACACACGAGCAGTGCAACCGGTTCCTTTCTGTACCAGGCGGCCCTCACCATCAGTGCGAAGTTGGATACGGATGAGGTTCTCCAACAACTGATGATCCTCACCCACCAGCACTTCCAGCCCGACGCGGCCTCCGTCGCCCTCGTTATGCGCGACGGTTCGCTCGTCTTTCGCGCCGCCTCCGGTAAAAGCGCGCAGCACATCGTCGGTATGGAAATGGCGAAAGGCGCTGGCATCGTCGGTTGGGTGGCCGAGCACGGGCAGCAGTTGTGGGTCGCCAATGCCTACCAGGATCAGCGGTTCTACCGCGAGGCCGACGCAGAAACGGGATTCCAGACCACTGCCATCTTAGCCGTCCCGGTGAAAGTCGGCGATCAGACAGTAGCCGTCGTGGAGATGATCAATCCCAATCCCCTGACCGATTTGCAAGAAGCCCAGGAGATCATGACGGCGCTGGCCTCCCTGGCCGCGCCGGCCATTCAAAACGCGCGACTCTTTGAGCAGGTCCGCCGTGCGGAAGCACGTTACCAGGCCCTCTTCGAGCAAAACCTCGATCCCATCATCATCCTCGATCCACAGGGACATTTCCTCGAAGTGAACCGCGCCGCGCAAGAGCTGCTCCCCATATCAGCCGCCGCCGACCACGCCGACGACGACGCCCAAACCGCTGATCTGGCCCAATTGGCCCTCACTGCCGCGCAATACGACACGCTCAAGGCGCGAGTAGCCACCGAAAGCATCGTGACATGGGAAATTAAAACCAGCACGTCGAAAGCGGAAGAACGTATCCTGGACGTGTACTTGTCGTATTTGCCGCACTACCTGCCCAACGGGGCGTATCAATGGCTGGCTCACGATATCACCGACCGGGTTGAGCTGGACGAGATGCGCGAACAACTCTCGCACATGATCGTCCACGACTTGCGCGTGCCGCTCAGCAACATCACCAACACGCTGGAACTGCTGATGACGGCGTGGCGTGAAAAAGACGTCACCATCCCTATGGAACAAGTGTTGGAGATCGGGTTGCGCAGCGCGCAGCGGATGGAGCGCCTCATCAGCAACATATTGGACGCCCGGCGACTCACTACCACCCACAAAACACTCACCGTATCTACTATCCGTATACCCGATTTGATCGCCGACGTGGTTGAGACCATCCAGCCGAACATCAGGCGACGCCGGCACACGCTCATCCAACGCCTCCAGGATACGCTGCCGACTATGCAAGGCGATGTAGATTTATTGCGGCGGGTGCTGCTCAATTTACTGGACAACGCGGCAAAGTATACACCGGATGGCGGCGCGATCACCCTCGCGGTCCGCGCCGACGCCCATGATTTCCATTTCGCCGTCAGCGATACCGGTCCAGGGATTCCGCCGGAGGATCGTGTGCACCTCTTTGAGATGTTCTACCGCGCGCGTGGTCAGCAGCAGCGCGGCGCCGGCATCGGCCTGGCCTTCTGCAAGTTAGCAATCGAAGCCCACGGCGGACACATCGGCGTGCAGAGTGAGATCAACAAGGGATCGGTCTTTGCCTTTACCATTCCGCGCCACCTCCCTGAAAACGCCATTTACCATGCTGAGGAGGACGCGTGACGCGACGCCTGTACTACGACGATTCCACGCTGCGCACATTCCAGGCGCGCATCGTCGCGCGACGCGATACGGAACGTGGGCCAGCCGTGCAACTGGATCAAACCGCGTTCTACCCCACGTCTGGCGGACAGCCGCACGACACGGGACACATCGCTGGCATCCCGGTGGTGGATGTGTGGGACGAAGAGGATGGCGCGATATGGCACCTGCTTCCGGTCGCGCTCCCGCAGGCTATCGCTCCAGGCGATAGCGTCAGCGGCGTCATCCACTGGCCGCGGCGCTTCGATCACATGCAGCAGCACACGGGCCAGCACCTGCTCTCTGCCGCCTTCGTCGCCGTGGCGCAGGCGCAGACGGTGAGCTTTCACCTGGGAACGGATGCCAGCACCATTGATCTCGACTGCCCACAACTCACCTGGGACCTCGCTTTCCAGGTTGAAGATGAGGTGAACCGCGTCGTCTGGGAAAATCGCCCGGTCACCATCCACACCGTCACCCGCGATACCCTGCGCGACATTCCCCTGCGCAAACCGCCGCAGGTGACGGGCGACATTCGCGTGATCTGGGTGGCGGGATACGACGCTTCGGCCTGCGGTGGAACGCACGTCCAGGCGACAGGCGAGATCGGGCTGATCAAGATCGCCGGGATCGAACGCTACAAAGGCGGTTCGCGCGTCACCTTCCGGTGTGGAGAGCGGGCGCTGCGCGATTACCGCCGCGCATTACACACCCTGCGCGAAGCCGGCAACGCGCTCAGCATGAGCCAGGATGAAGTCCCGCAGGCCGTCGTCCGGCTGCAAGACGAGCTACAAACGGCCCGCCGCGCGCTGAACAAAGCGCAGAGCCAATTGCTCGAATTGGAGGCCGATCGCTTATGGGCAGAGACGCCGGAAGTGGATGGCGCCCGGCGCATCGTCGCCCACTGGAATGAGCGCACCTTTGCCGACGCGCGCGTCATCGCCAACCGGCTGCGTGAGCGTCCCCGCACTGTGCTCCTGTTAGCCGTCACCGAGGAGAAAGGCGTGCGATTGGTCGTCGCCCGTAGCGATGATCTGCCGCACTACGATGCCGGGGCGCTGCTGCGGGACGTGACCGGCGTACTCGGTGGGCGCGGCGGCGGCTCCCCATCCATCGCCCAAGGCGCCGCCGACCCACATCCGCATGCGACAATCGTGGAAGCGCTGTGCAACGCGATACGTAATGCGTAAAACGTAAAACGTAATATGTAATTAACTTACGTTTCAGCCTTTACGTTTTACGTTTTACGTTCTATTCTCAACTGATTGGAGGTAGATATGCAAGAAATCGCCCCCGGTATCTTCGTGGAATCCAGGTATCCGCCGTACAACGTCGGATTGATCGTCACGGATAACGGCGCGATTGCTGTGGATATTCCGCCGCGACCAAGCCACGCCTGGGCCTGGCAGGAGCAAATCAAACAGGTCACAGAGAAACTACGCTACGCCGTGATCACCGACGCGACGCTGGAAAAGCAAGTCGCGGCGTCGCTGTGGAACATTCCCCTCATCGCAACGACTGCCACGCTGCGCGCCATCACGGCCTACGACGAGCGCGAATGGCGCGATATGCTGCAAATCTTCATCACGCAGCACCCCGAAGAAGCCGAGGAGCTGGGTAGAATTCGACCGCACCCTCCCACCTTTGCCTTCGACGCACGGCTCCTTTTGCATGACCGGACGCCGCCCGTGGAACTGGAAGTCATCGCTGGAGCTGCGCCCGGCAGTCTGTGGATCACGCTCCCCGAATATGGTTTGCTCTTTGCCGGCGACACCATCACCGTGGACGAACCGCCGCCGCTGGACAACACGCGAGACTCCAAAGGCTGGCTGAACACGCTGAGTAGCCTGGCCCGCCGCACCACCATCCACCAGATCGTACCGGGACGCGGCAAAGCGCCCATCCAGCACGCCGACATCGAACCGCTGCGCGAGTTCCTCCGCGTGATGCGCCGCACGGCGCGCACCCTGGCGAACAGCAACAGCGTCCGTCTTGCCCAATGCGCGCAGGATTTGGGGCAAGCTTTCTACAATGCCAAAGGCCAACGCGCCGTCAAACGCATCAAAGCAGGATTGGAACACCTCGTCGCGGAGATTCAGCAGGGAAAAACCACAGACGAGGAGAATGGAGAGTAGGGGGGAGAGGGAGTAGGGGTGTAGGGGTGTGGGGGAGTGGAGGAGTGGACAATCACCCCCTCACTCCCCCACCCCTTCACCCCCTCACCCAATCCCCAGGTATTCGGCCAGGTGACGCAGGGCGGCGTAGGCGGCGAACTCATTGTTGGCAGCGCGGTCGCCGGTGAAGAGGTGACGCCATGCCCAACGTTCAGTCGGCGTCGCCAGACCGAGGTAGTACAACCCCACCGGCTTTGACGCGGTTGCGCCCGTCGGCCCGGCAATGCCAGTGACGCTGACCGCCACCTCCACCCCCAGCGCGCGGCACGCCCCCGCCGCCATCTCCAGCGCGGTGACCGCACTGACCGCGCCCCAGCGAGCCAGGGTTTCCTCGCGCACCCCCAGCAACCGCAGCTTGATCGCGTTATCGTAGGCGATGATGCCGCCCCAGAAGTACCGCGAGCTACCCGCTACCTGCGTCAGCATGTGGCCGATGAGGCCGCCGGTGGCGGATTCTGCCACAGCCACGCGCCAGTTCCGTGTCATCAGGCGTTCACCAACATATTCTGCCAGCATGGTCACTCCTCTAACATTGTCTCTCACGCGAAAACGATTTATCCCAGATTGTAGCACCAGCTGGAGCAGGGAGCAACCTCTGGGAAACAGGTCGGCACAGCAACGGTGTTATAGCGCGTGCGTAGAGTCATGCTACAATAGTGAAAGAACTCAGTCAGCCTGACTTTCACACGACTTTGCCAGGGAGTACACAATGTCCAAACATATAACCTGCCTGTACAGCCACACAGAAATCTGCCAGGCGTTCTGTGCGGAATTTGAAGGGGGTACGGCGCATTGAAACGCTGGCTATCATCGGCCTGGGCCAGGCTACTGCCCTCCAGCGGCGACGCGCTGCACCGGAGGCAGGCCGGGCTGGTCATTGCAACGTGTCTGGGACTCGCGGCGGCCATCCTGTTGTTGATCCTCGTTTGGCTCAGCAGCGGCGATTTGCAGTGGGAGACTACCGTTGCAGGCGGTATTTTTTGTCTCATCCTGGCGAGCATCGCCGCACTGGCGCGTAAGGGGCGGGGGATCACGTCCGTCTGGCTACTGGCGGGTTTGCTGGCCGTCCTCATCACGCTGGACGCGGGCAGTTACGGACTGGGGTCGCCAGCCGCCGCCGGATTCGTCATCCCCATCGTCCTGACCGCGTGCGGAGTGGGATTATGGGCCGGGATCGGTGTGGCGTGTTATGCCGCCGCTGCCGTGTGGATCATCGCCGTTGCCGGGCAAGCCGGGTGGTACATCCCCTACGGCCCGTTCGACATCTCCCACCTCACCTTCAATGCACCCGCTTACACTGTCATCTTCCTCCTCGTAGCCCTTATCGTCGGTCTGTGGGAGTGCAACCGCACCCCAGATCAGTGCTGATTTATCGAAGCGCAAGAGGTAAACTGACAGTTTGCCATAAACTTGTAACTTTCAACATGTGCGACCTGTGAGCATTTGCAGAGGGGGAACATATGGCTGTTAAAATTATCACCGATACCAGTTGCGATTTGCCAGCGGGCCTGGAGCAGGAACTCAACATCACGAGCGTGCCGCTCATCTTCCTTTTTGGAGATGAGCAATATCCGGACAAATCCATCCCGATGGAAGAGTTCTGGGCGAAAGCCAGATCGGTCTGGCCTACAACGTCCGCGCCTTCGTCGGGTGACTTCGAGCACGCCTTCCGCGCGGCGGTGGATGCCGGGGATCAAGTCGCGTGCATCACCGTCACGAGCAAACTCAGCGCCACTTACAACGCGGCGGTGATTGCCAGCCAGCGGTTCTCGCCCGACCAAGTTGCCGTGGTGGATTCGCTGTCGTTATCCATCTCCCAGGGGCACATGGTTCTCGCCGCAGCCCAGGCTGCGCGCGCGGGTGGTTCCCTCGCCGATGTGGCGCGCGCCGCCAAAGCGTGCCGCGACAAGCTGCACCTGTACATCACGCTGGATACCGTTCAATACCTGGTCAAGGGCGGCCGGGCCAGCAAACTCAGCGGCATCCTCGCCGGATTGCTCAAAATCCGTCCTATGCTCGGCGTGCAGGATGGCGAACTCGTCCTCCTCGAAAAACTACGGGGACGCAACATCGCCACACGCCGCCTGCTGGAACTGGCGTTCGAACACCTGCCCGCCGCAAGGCTTGCCGTCGCGCACATCGCCTGTCTCGAAGAGGCGCGAGTTTTGGCGGCAGAATTGGCGGCGCGAGCCGGGTGCGCGGTGGAATCTATCCCCATCATCGAAGTAGGTATGGCCCTCGCCACCCACGGCGGGCCGGGGACACTGGGCGTCGGCGTTGTCTCAGCCTGAACTGCGCATGGACCTTCAAGCGCTCCCCAAAGCCGAATTGCACTGCCACCTCGATGGCATCCTCAGCCCGGCGATGGCCCGCGATATCCGCCGCGACGACCCTACGTTCCCCATCGCGCCGGAAGACTTCACACCTTACTATCCTGTCACAGATTTTGAAAGCTTTTGGCGTTGGTGGCGGGCAGTTGACCCGATCAGTGGGCAATTGATGCGCTTTTTCCCGATCCTGGCGCAGCACATCGCGGCGTTGAAAGCACAGAATGTCCATCACGCCGAGATACTGGTCGGTTCGAGCGAAGTCCTGCGCGACATGGCCGCCGCCATCGAGGCGTTCACCGCGCTCCATGCTTGGGTCGCCCAGCACACGACAGGCGACCTCACCCTGGCCTTCATCGTCATCTTCGGGCGCGGCAAGACGCCGGAAGCTGCGGAGGAACTCGCGGACCGGGTTATCGCGCTGTACGAGGCCGGTCTGGTGGTGGGAATCGCGCTGGCGGGGCCGGAGACCAATCAACCAGTCAAGACCTACGCGCGGACGCTCGCGCGCTGCCACGAGACGGGGATGGGGATCGAAATCCACGCGGGGGAGTGGTGCGGGCCAGAATCGGTGTGGGACGCGCTGGCACACGGCCATCCCGACCGCATCGGGCACGGCGTGGGGCTGTTCCGCGACCCGGCGCTCGTCGCGCTGTTTCAGGAGCGCCAGATCCACATCGAAATGTGCCCTACCAGCAACCTCAAAACCGGCAGTGTGGCGCGCATCGAAGAACACCCCATCTGCCTGGCGCGCGACCTGGGGCTGAATTTCAGCGTCAATACCGACGATCCCGGCCCGTTCCTGAACAGCATGACGTCGGAATACCAATTGCTGGCGGATGTATTCGGCTTCGACGAGGCCGATTTCCGGCGAATTTACGAAAACACGCTAAAATCTCGTTTCTGAGGCGCAATTTACCGACTGAAGTCGGTGTATACGCGTACACACCGGCTTCAGCCGGTTCTTTTAGCACAGCAAACAAATTCAACTCAAGGACGCCAATATGGATCATCGAGAAAAATCTACCCGCAACCTGTTCACCGACTACGGCCTGGACCGCGTCCATCGCCAGTTGCAGGACGAGGCCTGGGTCGCTGCCCAACTCACACACCCCAATACGCGCTTCCTGCCGGTATGGCAGTTACAGCCGCTCATCGCGCCCGGCGATCCGCCGCAGCCGGTGTGGTTGACGCCGGAGACGGCGGCGGAATTCTTGCCGCTGGCCGCGTCGCTTACCGTGCTCGGCGTCGCGGGGGAACGCGCCTACGCCACTTTCGCCCTTCCCGACACGGCGGAGCTGCCGGAGACGCTGACGGCGCGCGGCACATTCCTGGACTTGCGCCGCATCAGCCCGCTGTTGAGCCGCTTCGATGGCGGGATGCTCGCCTACGCCAGGGCGATGGCCTTCTGGCACGCGCAGCACCGCTTCTGCGGCGCGTGCGGCAGTCCCACGGAGAGCCGCGAGGGCGGACACCTGCGCGTCTGCGCCAATCCACAGTGCAAGCAGCAACACTTCCCCCGCACCGATCCCGCTATCATCGTCTGCACGGTCTATGGCGATAAAATCTTGCTCGGACGGCAACCTACCTGGGCCAAAGGGCGCTATTCGAACATCGCGGGGTTCGTCGCGCCGGGGGAAAGCCTGGAAGACGCTGTCGCACGCGAAGTCGCGGAGGAGACCGGCGCACGCGTGGCCGCCGTCCACTATCACTCCTCGCAGCCCTGGCCCTTCCCTAGCTCGTTGATGTTAGGGTTCACCGCCGAAGCCGCCGACGACACGCTCTGCGCCGGGCCAGACTGCGGCGACGGCGAGCTGGAAGATTACCGCTGGTTCACCCGCGCCGAAATCCGTCAGGGTCTCGAAGCCGGGACGCTCGGCCTGCCCTCGTGCATCTCCATCTCCTTCCGCCTCATCGAAGATTGGTTCGACGCCGGCGATCAAGGCGAACTGGCGCCGCTCAAGCTACAGTACAATCCAGACTAACGTTCCAACGTTCAAACGTTCAAACGTTTGAACGTTATCTTTATGGAGGTCCACGATGACAAAAAATCCATCTCGCACTTTTCGCCTGACTATGTTCGCTGCGCTCTACGTCGTCCAGGGCGTCGGCCTGGCCTACTTCAGCAACTTCCAGAAGCCCTATCTCGACAGCCTGGGCATCAGCCCAGACGCTATCGGCGCGCTGACTTTCGTCCTGCAAGTCCCTTTCATCCTTAAAATCTTCATCGGGATGCTCAGCGACAAGGTCAACCTCTTGGGGATGGGCCATCGCAAACCGTATATGCTCCTGGGACTGGTGCTGGCGGCGGTCGCCTTTGGCGGGGCGACGTTCGCGCTGCCCGACGCCAACTTCCCGCTGTTTGCCGTGCTCATCACGCTCGGCTCGTTTAGCGTGACGCTCTTCGACTCCACCACCGACGGTCTGGCGATTGACAGCACCCCCCGCGACGAACAGGGCCTCGTGCAGGGCGTGATGGTCGGCGGGCGCGCGGCGGCTTTCATCGCGCTGTCGCTGCTCTTTGGGACGTTGGTCCAACGTACCGGCTACCGCGTTGTTTTCCCCATCATCGGGTTGAGTATGCTGCTACCCCTGCTGTGGGTGACGCGGGTGCGCGAACCCGCCCGCGACGCGACAACGCGCTTCCAATGGAGCGCCTTCAAGGCGTTCGGGCAGCCGCGCTTTCTGCTCTTCGCGCTGTACGCCGTCGTCTACTCGATTGGCTCCTTCGGCGTGGATGGGCTGGTGACGTACTTCATGCGCGCGCGCTTCGGCGCGACGACGAACGTCATCGGGCAATACGGCGCGCTGCGCGGCGTGGGGGCGATCATCGGCGCGCTGGCGGGCGGCGCGCTCATTGATCGCATCGGGCGCAAGCGCAGCGCCTACGCCGGCGTCATCCTCATCTCGCTCATCGCCGCTCTCATCGGCGCAGCGACGGGCGCGCGAGGCGTGCTGTGGATGGGGCTGATCTGGGGCGCGGTCTGGGCGTTCCAGGAGACGTTGTTCTTTGCGTTGACGATGGACATCGCCGACGCGCGCATCGCCGCCTCGATGTTCGCCATCATGATGGGCATCTCCAACCTGGGATCAGCGGTCGCCGATGGCCTCGCCACCGCCCTCAGCGACGACCTGGGCTTCGTGGCGGTCTTCTGGCTGCTGGCAGCGGTCAACCTGATCACACTGCCGGTATTGTGGCGGCTGTTCAAGAAAGCGCCGGAGATTGCAGAGCGAGCAGAGTAGAAGCCAGCTCTTGTTCCCTCTTTTATGGTATAATGTAGTCACATTCGTGCAAAAGGAGGGTGATATGGCAGAGACAACTGTGGGTATACGCGCGCTCAAAACGCAGCTCAGCCACTATTTGCAGCGCGTCAAAGGTGGAGAAAGCCTGATCATCACCGAACGGGGTATGCCAATCGGACGCATCGTACCAACTGGACGTGATCTCCATAGCCGTTTGCAGGGTATGGTCGCCGCCGGACAGTGCGCGTGGAATGGCAAGCGCTATGTACCGGGCGAGCCAGTCGCCGTCAATCGTGGATCGGGCACACTTGCCGATCTCGTGGCTGAGGAACGCGATCATGAACCTGATTTATCTTGACACCAGCGCCCTGGTCAAGCTCTACGTTCGCGAACCCGGCACAGATGACGTCCTGCAACTTGTTAAGAATTCAACCTCTATCGGAACAGCGATCATCAGCAGAGCCGAAGCCGCGGCTGCTTTTAGCAAGGCCATAAGAGTCGGATATATCACCTCCACAGAAGGGCGCACCGCCGGGGAAGCTTTCCTGGATGCATGGCCGTCGGTGGTGCGCCTGGCGATCAATGAAACGATTATTTCCCAGGCGGGATCATTAGCATTCACTTACGGGCTACGCGGATATGATGCCGTTCACCTGGCAACAGCCTTAAACTGGCAGGCTACGTTGGATATCCCGGTATTGCTTGCGACTTATGACCAAAAGCTATGGGAAGTAGCAAAACAGATGCAGATAGCTGTCTGGCCCGAGTCCTTCTAAATGAAAAAACACTTTATCTTATGGATCATCCTCCTCACCGTGCTCACCGGCTGTGCCGGCGTTGACCTGCCGGTAGATATCCCCCTGCTGGCGACGCACACCCCCACGCCGACCATCACCCCTTCTCCCACCCTCACCCCCACCCCAACGCCGACCGCCACACCGACGCCCACCCCTACGCCCACGCCGATGCCAAGCGAAGTCTTGGCGCAGGCCGAACACGCCTATCGCATCGGCGATTGGGACAAGGCGGAGACGTTGTACGGTCAACTGCTGCCGTTCTCCTCGATCACGCAAGAGGAGATGCAGCGCGCTATGCTTGGCCTGGGGCAGACGCGACTGGCGCGCGGGGAGTACGCCGAGGCGATTGCGCTGCTGCAAGACCTCGTCGCCGATTTCCCGCAACTTGCCGACGCGCACCTCTATCTGGCGGACGCGCTGTTGGCCGCCGGTGAACCAATCACTGCGGCCTTACACTACGACGCAGTCGCGCAGGCGTATCCCCTGCTCACGCATCCCGCCCGCGAGTGGCAAGGCGACGCGCTCTACGCTGCCGGGCAGTACGAAGAAGCGCGCGACGCCTACACTCTGGCGCTCGCCGCCGCCGACACCAACAGCAAGAAAGCGTTTCTGGGCGAAAAACTCGGCCTCACCTACGCCGCGCTGGCCGATTACGCGGCGGCGATGGATGCTTACGACGGCATCCTCAACGTCGCGCAAATCGCCAGTTATCGCGCGCGCATTATGGCGCAGGCCGCCGACACCGCGCTCCTGTTCGGCGACAATGCGGAAGCCTATCAGCGGATGCAAACACTCATCGCCACGTATCCCACGCAGGCGGCTGCGCATCCGGCCCTGGTCACACTAATCAACGCCGGGCAGCCAGTGGATGAAACGCTGCGTGGCTTAGTTAATTATCACGCCAAAGCCTACGATCCGGCGATCCAGGCGTTCACCCGCGTCATCAACGCCAGCGCCAGCCACGGCGGGGAGCCGCATTACTATATCGGGTTGTCGCACCTGGGGGCGGGAAACTACGCGCAAGCATTGTCGGCGTTTGAGATGCTGCTCAAAGACCACGTGGGTGATGATTACTGGGGCAGCGGGTGGATCGGCAAGGCGCAGGCGCTCGCCGCGTTGGGCCGCACCGACGAGGCGGTGAAAGCCTACCGAACGTTGCCGGCCGAATTGCCCAATCACCCGCGCGCGGCGGAGGCGTTGCGCAACGCCGCCGACCTGCTCGAACGCGCCGGGCGCTTCACCGAAGCCGCCGCACTGTACCGGGAGATGGCGGAGACCTACCCCAACGACGAGAATGCGCCGGTAGCGCGTCTCCGCGCCGGGCTGCTACGCTACCGCGATGGCGATCCTGTCTCGGCGCAGACCGCCTGGAACGATCTTGTCGCCTGGTATCCGTACAGCAAACAGGCGCAGGGGGCGCGCTTCTGGCTCGGCAAGACGTATCTGCAAGCAGGCAACGTCGTCAGCGCCACGGACGTTCTCAGCGCAGCGACGGCGCTTGGCCCGTGGGACTTCTACGGCTTGCGGGCCGCCGATCTGCTCAAGGGACGCGATCCATTTTCCCCCACCGGCGCGCCCGTGACGCCCTGCGGCTCCGCCGCAGAGCAGGCCGCCGCCGAAACGTGGCTGGCAGGGTGGTTGGGGCTGGAATCAAGCGCGGGACTGGCGACGCTGCCGCCAGAGTTGCTGGACAACGTGTTCCTGCGCCGGGGGACTCTGTTGCTGCGGCTAGGCCACTTCGACGAGGGCCGCGCCGATCTGGAAGCCTTGCGCGAGGCCACCGTCGGCAACGCGCTGACGCAGTACCAGCTGGCGCTCTACTTCCGCGACATCGGCCTGTACCGCTCCTCGATCATCGCCGCCTCCACGGTCTGGCGGCTCTCCGGCGCGCCGCCGATTCAAGAAGCGCCACGCTTCCTCGGCTGCCTGATCTACCCCACCTATTACGGCGAGCTGGTGGAGTCCGAAGCCGCCGCGCGCAACCTCAGCCCGCTCTTCGTCTACGCGCTGTTGCGACAGGAGAGTCTCTTCGAGGGCTACGCCACGTCTTACGCCGCCGCGCACGGGTTGATGCAGGTGATCCCGCCGACGGGCCAGGAGATTTACAACGCGCTTGGCTGGCCGCCCGGCTACAGCACCCGCGATCTCTACCGGCCCATGGTCAGCGTGCGTTACGGCGTGTGGTATTTAGCGCGCCAGCGGGACTACATTGACGGCAATCTCTTCGCGGGGATGGCAGCCTACAACGGCGGGCCGGGGAACTCGATGCGCTGGTGGACCGCCGCCAACGCCGACCAGGACCTCTTCGTGGAACTCATCGGTTTCGCCGAGACGCGCACCTACGTCGAACGCATCCGCGAGCATTACGCACGCTATGCGTGGCTCTATCGCGGGGAGATGCCGTAGGTTCGTTGGAACGTTCAAACGTTCCAACGTTCCAACGAGAAGATCACATCCAATCCGGGCGTCCGGCCTCAGTCTCCTCAGCCTCCGCGCGCCCATACGTTTGCGCCATCTCCCGCAGTTTGACGCTGTATTCGGGGAGCAGCGCGCCCTCCTGGAAGCGCCACGCCCAGTTGCCGCCGAACTTGCCGGGGGAGTTCATCCGCGCTTCGTTGCCCAGGCCGAGAATATCCTGCAAGGGGATGATCGCCAGGTCAGCGACCGAGCGGTACGCCATGCGGATCAACGCCCAATGAATCGGCTCGGCGATGGGGCCGAGATAGCGGTGCAGGTTCGCCAACTCGGCTTTCTCACGGCTGGCGTACCAGCCCACCGTCGTCTCGTTGTCGTGTGTGCCGGTGTAGATGACCGAGTTAGCGCGCAAGTTGTGCGGCAGATAGGGATTCTCGGCGGTGCTGGTGAAGGCGAATTGCAGGATATTCATGCCGGGGAACTCAAATTGATCGCGCAGTTCCTCGACGTCTGGCGTGATGCGGCCCAGGTCTTCGGCGATGATCGGCAGCTCGCCCAGGGCGGCGCGCAACGTCTCAAACAGCGCCGCGCCCGGCCCCTCGACCCATTCGCCGTTGATGGCAGTCGGCTCGCCGGCGGGAACAGCCCAATACGCGGCAAATCCGCGGAAATGATCGAGCCGCAGGATGTCCACGGTGCGGAAGGTTTGGCGGATGCGCGCAATCCACCAGGCGTACCCCTGGTCTTGCATCACGTCCCAACGATAGAGCGGGTTGCCCCACAGTTGCCCCGTCGCGCTGAAGTAGTCCGGCGGGACGCCGGCCACCACGGTCGGCAGCAAATCCTCGTCCAGGAAGAACAAATCCGGGTGCGCCCACACGTCTACGGAGTCGTAGGCCACGAAAATGGGGATGTCGCCGACGATGCTGACGCCTTTATCGTTGGCATATTTCTTCACGCTCTCCCACTGGCGGAAGAACTGGTACTGGAAGTACCGCTGCGCGAAGATGGCCTCGTCCAGGCGCGCGCGCCACGCCGCCAGCGCCTCCGGCTCGCGGAAGGCCAGCTCCGGTTCCCACGTGTTCCACACCGCGCCGCCGTGCGCATCCTTGAGCGCGATGAAGAGCGCGTAGTCCTCCAGCCAATCGGCGTTGTCGGCGCAGAATTGGTCGAAATCTGCCAACCGCTTGCTCTGCGCCTGCTGCCGGAAAGTGCGCGCCGCACGCTGCAAGACCGCTGTTTTGTACGAAATCACCGGTCCAAAGTCCACGCTATGCGCCGGGAAACGGGGCGCTTGTTCCAGGTCTTTGGGATCAACATCGCCTTCGGACGCCAGCCAGGCCAGATCAATGAGCAGCGGATTGCCCGCAAAGGCAGAGAAGCAGGCATACGGGGAATCGCCGTAGCCCGTGGGGCCGAGCGGCAAAATCTGCCACAGCGATTGGCCGCTTTCGACCAGAAAATCAATGAACTTGTAGGCCGGTTTCCCCAACTCGCCGATGCCATACCCGCCGGGTAGGGATGTCGGATGTAACAAAATGCCAGCAGCACGTGGAAAGCGCATATCGTCACCTCGCTTGTGTGATCTGCCGTCCAGTATACTTGAAAGCAAGAGAAGGGCAAGAGAGGATAACGCAACGATTGTTGATCTTCAAACATGCAGTTCGAAAGGGAACCGACTGAAGTCGGTGTGTACATGTAACACCGGCTTCAGCCGGTCCCCCCAAAACGCCTAATGATTGGTTGATTTCTTTGGCGTTTACTTTCCGATGGCGAGGAGACGGCCATGCGTCGTGGCGAGGTAGAGCCGGCCCGCCGCCAACGCTCCGCCGACGGCGCGTTCGCCATTTTCAAACGCCAGTTCCCACACGGGCGCATCAGTGGAGGGCGAGAAGGCGCTGCAGCGCGCCCCCTGATCGCCGCACAGGTAGAGCGTGGCATGACGATCCACCGCCACTACGTCCGGGCGATAGAGGTTCCGCGAACGCGCATCGCCCACCACCTCGCTGTATGCCTCGCCATCCACGCGCCCCCACAGCGCGCGCACTCCCGCGCTCCGGGTCAGATAGCCGGACAACCAGCCGATGTTGTCAGGAGTCACACCGCTATCCCGCGTGTAGTCAATCGGCCTCTGATCCGGCCTGACAAAATACCAGCGGATTTGCAGATTGGAAGGGGTAACGCTCGCTTCAGTTTCCACCAATGGCGCCAACGTTTCTTTGATGCGGGCATACGCAACACCGTTCGCGCCGGTGAAAAAGGCCGAAGCCGGCCCGGCGTCGCCGAGAGGATCGGGCAACACGGCGCCATCGCGCGTATGGATGATGAAGGTCTCCCAGAAGAGCCAATTCCCCGCAGGGCTGAGCGCCGGCGGATAACGGTTCGGGGTGAAGGAGAACTCGGCCTCCCAGAGGCCACTTCCGTCGGCGGACACAGCCTGGATGATGATTTTCCCGCTGCGGGTGAAGCCATAATAGGCGACGCCATCCGGCGCGACGATTGGCCCAGTGTAGCCGCGCCCCACATTCTCCGGCAGCCAGCGCCACAACGGCTGTCCATCGGAGGTGAAAGTCGCCAACCCGCCGAGAAGATCTACGACATAGATGTTGCCCTGCGCATCCAACGCCGGTGCGCCGACCGCCGAGGTGATCAACGCCGTCTGCCAGAGCACCTCGCCGGCAGGGTTGAGCGCATAGAGGCGACCTGGCCCGGTGACGGCGACGTAGAGCGTGCCATCCGCCGCTACCGCCGGCCCGCCGGATAGTCCGTCCTCTGCCTCAAAAGTCCACGCCGTTTCCGTTTGCTGCGGGCCAACGGTGTTGCTCCACAGCGTTCCCCACGGGTTGCCCCGCTCCGCCGCCCAGAGATGGCCTCCTGGCGTCAAAAGTTTCTCGACAATCGTGGTTTGCGCCGCAGTTCCCGGAGCAGGGACCTCGGCTGCGCCGATGGCGAGGAGCTTGCCATCCGCCGTGGTCACGTAGAGCCGCCCTTCCGCCAGCGCGACGCCGGCGATCAATTTGACGCCGTTCAAGCGCCCGCGCCATAACGGTTGGCTTACGCCAGAAGCGAACGCCATACATTGGGCGGCTGTGTCATAAAAATCTGAACAGATAAAGGCCGTGTTCTGCTGGTCAATGCCGGCGAGAAACAGCTTGCGCGCATCAACCATCTTCAATAATCCGTCAAGCGTTCCATCCTCGGCGAACCAGCGAAAGCTCAGGCCGAACTGGATGGGCGAGGCGAACCACGACCGGCCATCAGGCGTGACGCCGGCATCGAGGCCGCTGTAGACGTTATATTGTGCGCCATTGAAGACCATCGCGCTCTCCCACGCCGTACCCGCCGGCATGACGCGCGCCAGGCGCACGTCGTAACGGTGATAGAGTTTGGCATCCGCCCCCACGAGTACTTGCCGCAGGGGTTCATCCAGCATAAAGACGTTGTCCCACGCATAAGGCGAGCCATCGGCGACGTTGAACGCGAAACTCTCCCAGAAGACAATCTGTCCATCCGGGCTGAGGCGCGGCGGCGTCGCGACGGCGCTTTCGGGGATGGCCGCCTGCCAGCGCAGCGTCCCATCGGGCGCGAGCGCCCACAGGCTGCTGAGCGTTTTGTAGTAGATCGCGCCGTCCAGGCCCACCACCGGCCCGGAGGTTGTGGCTTTTCCGTCGTCCGGGGTAAAGCGCCACACCAGTTTGCCTTGCGCCGAGAGCGCGGTAAGGCCGTTCTTATCGGCGACATAAAGTGTGCCATCAGTGGCCAGAGCCGGGCTGCCGACCGGCGACGGCATCGCCATGGTCTGCCATTGCACGTTCCCGGCGTCGTCCAGCGCGTAAACTGTGCCGTCCTTCGCGGCAATGTACAGCGTCCCTGCCGCGTCAATGACCGGGCCGCCGGTGAAGCCGCCCGTCTCAAACGTCCACTGCACGGTGGAGGTCAGCGGGCCGGCGACGTTCAGCCAGCGCGTCTGCCAGGGGTCGCCGCCCTCGTTGGCGTAGACGTGGTTTCCCGGCGTGACCAGCGCCGCGCCTGGGGCGCTGGGCGCTTCTGTGGCGACGACTTCCGGGGTGGGCGTCGCCGCTGGAGCATGAGCTGCGCGCCACCACAGCGCGCCGCCGCCGAGCGCCGCGATCAACAGCAGGGCGGCCAGCGGGCGAAAGGCGCGGCGTTGCGCGAGCGCGGTCAACGGTTGGGTGAACCGCTCGTCGAACCAGGGGAGTACATCGCCGGCAAGACGAGTGTACAGGGCGCGCGAACCGCCCAGGTGGCGCGTCAACCGCTGCTGCAAGCCCTCGCCAATCAGGTTGAACGCCAGCACGATGACAAACACCAGCGTTCCAGCGGCGACCATCGCCCACGGCTCGTCGAGCACCATCCACGCCGTCGCCAGCATTTGCCCCAGTTCGGGCATCTCCGAGATGCGCTGGTAGACGAAGTCGCTGACCTCGGTGAAGACCGCGCCGCCCAGATAGTAGCCCAGGAATCCCAGACCCGCCGTCGTCACCAGCGTGTTGCTGATCTCGAACGCCAGCAGCATCCAGAGCATCGGCATCACCTGGGGGACGATGTGCAGGAAGAGGATTTGTCCGCCCGAAGCGCCGAGCGCAACCGCCGCCTCGATAGCGTCTTGGGCGCGGATGGTGCGCGTTTGTTCGCGGACAAGCTGCGCCGTCTCCGCCCAACCGGTGATCGCCAGCCCGATGACGAACGCCCACACGCCCACGCGAAAGCCCACGGCGGTAATCACAATCAGCGCCGCGAGCAATGTGGGGACGGCGAGCGCGGCGGTGATGAGGCCGTCGAACAGTCGCCCGGCCCGGCGATCCGACCACCCCGCCCCCACGCCGATGAGCAATCCCAGGATCATCCGCAGCGCAGCCACGACCACAACCAGAAGCAACGTCGGGCGCACCGACCAGAGCAGCCAGCTAAAGAGGTCGCGTCCCAGGTTATCCGATCCCAGGGGGAATCCCGGAGTAAAAGCCGGATAAGGCGGAATGAGCCATTTGCCATTGACCTGGATGACTAACTTCTTCTCACGCGGATCCTGCGGCGCAAGCGTGGGACCGAAGATAGCGAGCGCCAGGATCAACAACGCCATCGCGCCGCCGATGATGAGGGGCCAGTTCGGCTTGGGCTTGAGCGGGGCGGCAATGTCGGAGGTTTCGGCAGCCTTAAACATCGGCCACCTCCTCCCGCGTCGGCACACGCAAGCGTGGATCGAAGACGCGCACCAGCACCGAAGCCACAAAGTCGGCCAGCAGGAAGAGCGCAGCAACCAGCGTCAAAATCGCCGCGACAAAAGGCGGGGCCAGCAGGTAAGGAGAATTTGCCATATCCGTGCGATTGGCGGGGATCAGCGAGTATGCCATAAAACGCCCGATGCCCGGCCAGAAGAAGAGCCACTCGACCAGAATCAGGTCCGTCACCAACGTGCGCAGCGACCCGGCGATGGTCAACGCGACCGGGGCCAGAACGTTGCGGAAGGCCAGGCGTCGCTTCACGGTCCCCCACTTGTGCCCCAGGCTGCGGGCAGCGACGACATACTGTTTTTGCAGCTCGCCGGTCAACAGGCTGCCGGTCACCTGGGCGATCTGCACAGTGGGCCGGAGCATCAGAGCGAGCGCGGGGAGCACCAGATGCTTATCCCAGCCAAAACCTGCCATGGGGAAGGGCGCGCCGCCCCCACCCCGCAGCAGCGCGTAGGCGACCGAAAACAGGATCAGCAGGCTGCCGACGTAAAAACTCGGCATCGCCAACCCCGTTGTTGATAGCAACGTAAGCCAGCGCGCCGGGCGCAGGCGCGTCCAGCGCGACGCCGAAATGCCCAGAAACAGTCCAAGCGGCACACTGGCGGTCAGCGCAATAACCAACAATCCCAGACTGGCTTGCAACGCCTTCCACAAGACTACAGCGATGCTTTCACCGTTGCGCAACGTCCCAAAATCCAGTCGCAACAAGGCTGGCAAATAGGCCTGGTAAGCCTCAATCAGCGATTCAGGGCGTTGCTGGATGACACGCAGCCGGTAGTACAACTGCGGATAGTGTCGCGCGTAATCCCACTGGACGAGGTGCGCGTAGCCGTAAGCCAGCAGCAGCACAGCGATCAAGGCGACCGGGATGATGAGCAAACGACGGGTTAGAAAACGGGCCATAGCTCTCCTCGCAAACACACAGGTTGGATGCTATTGTCCATTGTAGCATGAAAAAGACCTGAGAGGAGGAAATTTGTCTTCGACGAGAGGAAAACCGGTCAACAGGACAGTCTCTTCCCTGGTCAGTTGACCAGGGAAGAGGAGGCGGTATTTCGATAGTCCTCCACCCACTCTTTCAAGATGCGATACTCCGCGCCAATCTTGAGTGCATTGAGTTGACCGGATTCGATCAGTTGGATGACTTCCGCCTCAGTGATTTTTAGAGAATCCGCAACCTGAGTGGATGTCAGAGTTTCAAGTGATAAATCGGTAGAGAGTACTATATCTGCACCCATCGAGGGCATAAAGTTCAACATTCCGGGAAGGATGGAAGGCGTCTTGAACCCTCCATCCGCAGCATCAGGACCGCGCGGTGGACACTCATCCCCACCTATCCGCAAGTGTGAAGGTTGAGGCTCACAATAATGGTAGGAGCCACCCTCCATAACAAACTCGCCAAGCGCCAAACCCATTTCAGACAATGGGACGTGCAAACCGGCGCTGACATCGCCAGTCAACTGCTCAATACATTCAGGAGGCAATGCGCCAGAATCGCCGGGAAAAGAATGTGCGTTTTGACGGTACAATGCCGCCTGTAAAGCCTGCACAGTCAAAGCCTTCAAATGCGCGTGCGCCATCTCCACAAGCGTTGACTCGTCCTGTGCGCCCACGCAGGCTGCCAGTCGCGGCAGATCAAACACGTCAACCACCAGATGGCCGAAACCTCGCACCTCGATGATGTCGCCAACCCACAAGGATTGCGGCGTGCCCCATTTGACCTGCCAGTGCGTCACTTCACCGGCTGCGGAATGCGTAGCGGATGTTGTTGGTTCCATATTGTCACCTCCATCACCCAGCATTGTACACCCGTCAGACAAGTTCTCAAAAAGCGGGGAATAAGTGGGGAATCAACGGACTGGCTGCATCACGGCGTCTAGATTTGCGGGAACCCAGAAGCCCTGCGGCGCTTCGGCGTTGTGGAAGCCTTTGCCCGGCAGGATGACGGTCATCCGGCCATCGTCCTCAAAACGGAACCAGAAACGGTACTCGTAGATGTCCTGTGTCGCCAAATCGGGCGCGGGGCTGAAGAGGACGCCCACGTTGAGCGTCTCGGCATCGGAGAGCGGGCCGATGGACGAAATTTTCTGCACGGATGGGCCAGCAAACTGCACGCCGTCGCGCGTGATGCGCCATGTCACCGTGTATGTTGCGCCTTGAGTTGAAGCATCATCCAGCAGATAAGTTTCGCCGGCGTGATTATTCCAGATGTAAGTGTAGACATAGGGACGCTCCGTGGGATTGGTCACGGTGAACTGCCGCACAAACTCCGCGCCCCGGAAATAGGCATAGGCATCCAGGTCGCCGTCGTAAGCGCCGGTATTGAGCTTCCAGATCTCGTACAGCCGGTTGATATCGAACAGGTCGCCGCGTATAACCAACGCTAGCTTATCGTAATAAAGCGCCAGATTTGGGTCGGCGATATGGTTTTCGCCCGTTTCGAGCGTCTCCCGATAGCCATCCGGCATCAGTCGCCCGAAGTGCCCGACGCTCCAATCCGGGTCAGCGAGCGGCAGTCGCGCCAAAAGGGGGTTGCCCAGACCGAGCATATCAACAACGTAAACCTGCGGGCCGGCAAAGTAACCGTAAAAGCCCACCGAGCCTTTCTCCACGACCAGCGGGCCGGCCTGCGGTGAGCTATGGCGAACCGCCTCACGCGCTGCGCGTCCTTCCACCGCCCAATCGTGATCAGGCAAGGGGTTCGACTGCTGGAAAGCGCGCAACAGGCCGGTATTGTGGTAATAATTGGCGCGTTCGTCCACGATGCTGCGCCCGCGGATCCAGCCTGGTTCCGTGCCGGTGCGCGCACCCTTGTCGCCGGTCGCTACCACTGGCGAATACGGCGCGCTCAAGCCCACAAGCACGACGCCGGCCAGCAGCACAGCCTGCGCCGCCCGCGAAGCTGCCAGTGGGGGACTGCTCACCACGAGCGCCGCCGCCGCAAACAGCGACACGGTGAGAAAGCGTCCGCTCATAAAGTCGCCGCCAACGTAGACCACATACGACAGATAGAGGACGATGCCCGCCGCGACAGGGAGCTTGCGCCATTCTCGCGTAAAGAAAGGCACAAGCACACCCAGGCCGGTCGTCAGCAGGGTGATCGTATCGGCGCGCAGTGAATTGCGCAGATAATTCAGCCCCTCGACCATTAAATCATGGCGGCTGATCAAGGCCGAGGTCAACTTGGCGTAGGCCGTATTGGGGAACGGGAAACCATAGTAGAAGAGCGAGAAAAGCTCCCAGGCGACAAATGGCAAAAATCCGAGCGCGACCACGCCGACGCCCTTCACACTGCGAATTTTGAGCATCGCGTACAGTATGACCGGCGCGTAGAACACCAGCATATCCGACCGGTTGACCATCCCTAGCGAAGCCAGAAACGCCAGGAAGAAGAGCGTTTGGAGGTTCAGTTCCGCATCGAGGTAAATGAGCAGAAAGAAAGCCAGCAGCAGGTGCGCCAGGGGATTTTCCAGGCCGGAAGTCGAATAATCAATAAACGCTTTCGACAACGTGAATACCACAAGTCCCGCGCACGCCAGCCACACCGAGCGCGACAGGCGAAAAGCAATGATCCCCGCCGCAACGAGGGAGAGTACAATGGAGAGGATCAAGCTAGTGAAGAAAATCTCCCGCGTCACCGCGTAAACTGCCGACACGAGGAACATCCACAGTGGATGCGTGTACGTCTGCACCCGCTCGGCGACGTTCCACGTCAACCCATAGCCATTGACGAAGTTATCCACTGTCCTGAAGGTGATGTAGGCATCGTCGGAGAGCCATGCGTTGCGGATGACGAGCGCCGCAAACGCGGTCAGAAACACGCCCACCAACACCTTATCTTTGACCGTCAAGCCGCCCTGATTCAAGCCCTTCCTCCCCCGTCTGCCGTCTACTGTCTACCGCCTACTTTCTACCAGGCGCGCCCCCGCCTGCTCCCAGACGTACACGTACAGCGGCATATCACGCCAATATCCTGTTGCATCCCACGCAACTGTTCCCAGCGCCCCGGCGCGATGCACATTGGGCAGCGCGGCCTGTATGCCAGACCGCGAAGGCTGCCCCTCGGCCAGCGTCGCGGCGGCGATGGCCTCGGCGAGTGCGTAGACCGCTTCGTAAGTCGGCAAGGCGTAGACGCCAGGGTCGGGGACATGCGGACCGACAGCGCGATAGGCTGCGCGCCACGCATCCAGGCCGGGGAGATCGCGCGGCAAGGGATACGGTGTGACGAACAGTGTCCCCGTGCGCCATACGTCCATCTCCTTCAAACGGGTGGGGGCGAACAAAAACGTCCCTTCCACCAGAGAAGAGGCAAACGGGAAAATTCCGCCCAACACAGAAGGGGCAGAGCCGTCACTGTACCTCATCTCCAATGGCGTCGTTTGCGCCATCGCCACAGCCACTTGTTCTGGCGACGGCGTCATGCGCCACACCAACACGTCGGTTGGCGTGAGCCACGCTCCCACCGCGAGCAACGGCATCCCGGCTTCACCATACACCACAACCGCCGTCCCGGTGCTGGCCTCGCGGTAATGCCCAATCACGGCCACAACATCGGGATCGGTGACAAGGTTGCGGGCCACCGTGCGCGCCATCTCTGGATCGGCGCGGTCATCGTAGGCCGCTAATTCCAGCATCCAGCCGCCAGCGCCGCCCGCCGCATTGATCTCCCGCACCGCCAGACGCGCCGCGTAGATGGCGTCATATCCGACATAGCGATAACGCCCTTCAAACGGCGCGACCAGACCAATTTTGACTACACGAGGAAGAGGCGGGAGCAAACACGCAGGCAACAGGACCAACAACAACGACACACATACGATGCAGCGCGCACGACACCAAAGAATATGCATCAGCTTATTTCACAGAAATTCCGCGACTTTCGACTTTGGACGTTCGACTTTGGACCATGACCGCAAGCGCTTCACCGCCCCAGCAGCGACAACGCCCGGCGGATTTTCTCGTCCAGGGAAAGCTTTTCGTCACGGGGCAGTTGTTGCAGCGCGCGTTGCGCTTCGACGATGCTGAAGCCCAGCGCCGTCAACGTGGCGATGACGTCGGCGTCGTCCTCGGCAAATTCCACCGCAGCGACGCCCTGCCGCTTCATCTTATCCTTGAGGTGCAGGACGATGGCCTCGGCGGTCTTCTTGCCCACGCCAGGCGCGCGGGAGAGCGCCTCGGGCTGCCCGTTGAGCACGGCGCGGCGCAGCGTGTCCGGGGAGAGCGTACCCATCACGCTTAATGCAGCCTTAGGACCAACCCCGGAGACGCCCAGTAACAGCTCAAACAAGTCTTTTTGATCCTGGTCGGAGAAGCCGTAGAGCGCCAGCTCATTTTCACGGACATGCAGATGGGTGAAGAGCATAGCCCGTTTTCCTACAGGAAGCATCACGTTAACAGGGGTATGGACAGCGAAGCCAACCCCGCCGACATCAAGGATCACAACGCCGTCTTCGGCGCTGAGGATTAGCCCTTCTAGCCGCGCGATCATCCGTTTTCCTCACGCTCCGAGTAATCCATCCAACCTGGCCCGGTGTAGAGAGCAAATCGCCACCGCAGCAGCGTCGGCGGCGTCATCGGGGCGAGGTATATCCGGCAGCGCGAGCAGCAGGCGCACCATCTCCTGCACTTGATGCTTGTCCGCGCTGCCGTACCCTGTCACCGCTTGTTTGATCTGCATCGGCGTATATTCTGCAATCGTCAGGCCGGCGTCGGCCAGGGCCAGCAACACAACGCCCCGCGCCTCGCCCACTGTCATCGCGGTGCGCGTGTTGCGACTGAAGAACAACTGCTCGACGGCGGCGGCTTCCGGTTTGTGTTCCGCAATCACCGCCTGCAAACCCGCGTAGATGTGTTGTAAACGCACCGGAAGCGCCATCTTCGCTGGCGTATCCACGACGCCGATGGCGATGAGGGACAGCCGCCCTCCTGCCTCTTCGACCACAGCGTATCCCGTGAGCGCCGTGCCGGGATCAACGCCCAAGACGCGCGTAGACGCCATAACCGATCTTGTGTAGGGCGAATTGACAATTCGCCCTACCGGCGCATTTACGCCATCGCGGCCTCGAACGCCGCCATTGCCGCATCCGTCATTTCCATATTGGAGAAAACCTGCTGAACGTCGTCCAGTTCCTCCAGGGCCGAGAGCATTTTGAGCACCTGCACCGCGCTCTTTTCATCAAGAGACACTTCGTTCTGGGGAAGCATAACGAGGTTAGCGTCATTCACCGTGATGTCCCGTTCGCGCAGGTGGCTGCTGACCGCGTGCAGGTCTGTCGGGTCGGTATAGACGATGTGATCATCTTCATCCTCGCCCTGCACCACATCTTCGGCACCGGCTTCTACCGCAGCCTCGAAAAGGGTGTCGAAATCCACATCAGAGGCGACGTGAATCGCGCCCTTGCGGTTGAACTGCCAGGCGACCGCGCCGGGGTTAGATAGCGCACCGCCCGAGCGGGTCAGTGCGTGACGCACCGCCGCAACGGCGCGGTTACGGTTGTCAGTCACCACGTCAATAATGACGGCGACGCCGTTAGGACCGTAACCTTCATACGTGATTTCGGCGATGTCTGCGCCGTCTTTGTCCTCGCCGGTGCCGCGACGGATCGCGCGGTCAATGTTATCTTTCGGCATCCCCATACTGCGCGCTTTATCAAGCGTCATCCGCAGGCGGATATCGGAATCGGGATCGCCGCCCCCACCTTCACGCACCGCAATCACAATTTCGCGCGCCATTTTGGTAAATACGGCGCCACGCTTCGCGTCATTCGCCTCTTTCTTCCGACGAATGGTTTGCCAATGGCTATGACCTGACATAGGACCTCCTTAAAACTATAGATATGATTTTTTATCTTCTTTGTGCCGCAGACGACCGGCTCACCGGCGCATCAAGCACACACTACTTAACGCCAACGAAAAATAGACCGGGCGACTCGTTCCTACTCGCCCGGCCTACGGGAGCTTAACACGGCTCCCAGTAAATCCTTTCTGCCACGCACAAACAGATCGCCGCTCATTGGACGCTTACCGGCCATCTGCACCTGCAACAGAACCAACGCGCCTTCCCCGGTTGCCACCGCCGGGAACTTGCCCCACAAGAAGACAGTACCCGGCGCGGACGGCGCCAGCGCAGCGCCGGAGAGGGTTTCACTCTGCAGAACTTTCAACCGCGCGCCGTTCCAACCGGTAAAAGCCCCCGGCGCCGGCGCGAAAGCGCGCACGTGGCGTTCCAGATCTGCGGCGGAACGCGTCCAATCTATGCCCGCCTCTTCTGCGGGGATGCGGCGCGTGATCGTCGCTCCCTCGTCGGGCTGCGGCCGCGGCTGAAGGTGACCGCTCAAATAATCAGGCAGAACCTCCATCAACACTTGAGCGCCGATTTCCGCGAGCCGGCCCTCCAATTCGCCAGCCGTTTCTCCAGGCGCGATAGGCACTTCGCGCATGGTCAGAATCGGGCCGGTATCCAGTCCTTCATCCATTTTCATAATGGTCACACCGGTGACAGCGTCGCCAGCGAGAATGGCGGCCTGGACGGGCGCTGCGCCGCGCCAACGAGGCAGCAAGGAAGCATGAACATTCAAGACGCCAAAGCGGGGAATTCCCAACACGGAAGGCCGCAAAATCTGACCGTAGGCCGCTACGATGATCAAATCTGGCGACCAGGTGCGAATATGTTCGACGGCTTCTACGCCGCGGAGCCGCTCCGGTTGAAAGACGGGAATCCCCTCTGCCACAGCGAATTCTTTGACAGGCGAGGCGACTAAACGCCGGCCCCGTCCGGCAGGACGGTCCGGTTGCGTCACCACGCCGACGAGTGGATAGTGCGAGGCGAGTTTTTCCAGTGTCGGCATAGCAAATTCTGGCGTTCCCATAAACACAATGCGCGGTTCCACGCCACACATTTTATCATAAGGCGTGTAAGGGGCAAGCGCCTCCATTTGCAGACCACACAACACTGTGGTATTATGAGAGTATGACAGTGGGGAGATGAACGTGACCGCCTATAATGAAACGCAGTTCATCGCACAGCTTATTGAAATCTGTCGCCTGAGCAGCGCCCTGCCCTGGCAAACTTCGCTGCAAAAAACATTGACGCTTTTTGCAGATATGGTGCGCGCCCAGGAAGCTGTCCTGCTGGTCCTCAACGATGCCCAATCGCCCTTGCACTGCGTTAACTACAACCCCACCGAGATTCCCATTCTCTACGCCGCGTTACAGAAATACGCTACACGTTGGCAAAAATACATCGCCCATCGCGGCTGTCATACCTTGATGATTCCAGAGCATATCACCCCCCTGTTACTCCTCCCTGTGCCGCCGCATACGGATAATCCCAGAGGGCTGTTGGCCTTTTCTGAAGCTGCGGACACTTTTCCGCAAAGCCTGCTCGAACAGGGGAGCGCACTGTTAGCGCCACTTGTCCATAGCGCGCAACTCCAGTACGAAAACGAGATCTCGCTCATCCGGCGCACAGATGATCCGGTCATCGCGCGGCAACAACGGCAACGGCAAACTTACCTGGAAAGCCTGTATACCCTCATCTCCACCATCAATACCGAAACCAACCTGGACGAGATTCTCAGCGCCGGTCTTAATCAGGCTATGCAAATCGCCGATATGGTGCAGGGTAGAATCTATCTGCTGGATAGACATGAGCAAGTCCTTAAGCTCAAGATATGCCTGGGCTGCACTCCAAGCGATGCGGACCAAGCGGTTACATTCGCGCCGGGAGAAGGTGGGCCAGGACGCGCCTTTTCTCAAAAATGGATGGTCGTGGAACGCGACCAGCCGCCAGTAGGCGACTTCAAAGGCTCAACGACCCACGTCAACCTGCCGTTGATCATCGGAGGCCAGGTCATCGGCGTGATGCGTCTCAGCACGCTTAACAAGCAAACTTTATCCCTGGAAGTTACGCAACTCCTGATCACCATCGCCGACCAACTGGCCTTGACACTGCAACGCGGCCAACTGGCCGATCAGATGCGCGACCAACTGCAAATTGTGCGCCGCCTCTACGAGATCAGCACGGCGTTCCTGTCACAGATAAGCAGCTCCGGCATCATCTTCCTCCTGCTGCGCGCCCTGCACGATAACGTCACCAGCGCCATCGGCACCGTTTTCTACACCCTCGAAGAAGAACGCTGGATACGCGCCCAGACGTACACGGTGCGTAGTCCAAATTTGAAGTCGCTTTGGGCGGAAGGCTCAGTGTGGGACGGGGAACTTGAATTTCTCACCAGTTGTCAAGAAGAACGCATGTCCGTCGTGTCGCGTTCAAAGAATGAGAATGTCCCCCCCTTCTGGAAGCACGTCGAAGCCGTTGGCGCTAAACAGATCGTTTATTTCCCCGTTTGTTCGCCCGGTCAGGGTTGCTCCGGCATCGCAGCAGTGCTGATGGCCGAAGAACGCCCCCTGGAAGAGAATGAAACCATCCTGGCCTGGGCCATGGTGCAACAGGGTATAGCAGCCCTGGTGCGTATCAAACACTATGAGGACAGTCAAAAAAGCGAAAGCCTGTTGCGCGCCATTCTCGAATCTTCGCGCGATGGCATCATTCTGGTGGATGTGGACACAGCGCAATTGGGTATCCGCTACATCAATGGACCGATGCTGGATATGTTGGCGCTGCCCGGCAACACAGCCTATTGGGAAGAGCGCACGCTTTCAGAAATCGTTGCCGCAATAACCGCCGACACGCCCAAAATGGCAGAATGGTTGACCGAGGCCGTCAGCAAACCGCCTACCGCAGCAGCGCCTCCGGACGCCACTGCTGACAGCGGCAGTGATCAGGCAATGCCTGTTTTTGAAACGAAGCGGGGATTGTCGCTCCAGGTCCAAAACTGGGTCGTCTATGCGGAGCATGGGCAATCGCTTGGGGCGCTATTCCTCTTCCGCGACGTGACCGAGGCTAAGGCGCTGGAAAAGATGCGTCAAGACCTGCTCGATATGCTGGTCCACGATATGCGCAATCCCCTATCGGCGGCGGAATACTCGCTGCACCTCTTGACCGACCCCGAAATGAGCGATGTCACTGACAACCTCATCAACATCGCTGTCACCAGCACCGAGCGGCTGAAAAAGCTGGTGGAGATGATTTTGGAGATCAGCCGCTTGGAAGCCGGACGCTTCGAGCTGCACCCGCAGGCGCTGATCCTCGCCGATCAAGTGGCGGAAATCGCCCAGAGAACCATCCTCACGAATAACAACCTTAACCTGGAGGTGGCGATCTCGTACGATTTGCCTTTCTTGTGGGTGGATGGGGGACTTGTGACGCGAATTTTCGAGAACTTGTTCAGCAACGCGCTCAAGTTTGTTCCCAGAGAGCATGGGCGTATCGCCGTTTCTGCCGTGCAGGAAGGCGACTGGGTAAAAGTTGAGGTGTATAACAACGGTCCGGCTATCCCGCCGGAGATGCAAAAACGGCTCTTCAGCAAATTCGCCGCCGGGCAACATCAAACACGCGGCTACGGATTGGGATTGGCCTTCTGCCGCCTGGCTGTTGAAGCTCACGGCGGCAACATCTGGGTGCGGAACCAACCTGAGGGCGGGGTGTCTTTCTACTTTACCTTGCCCATCTGGGAAGATCCTGACGCAGACGATGCACTGATCGAGGGCGTATAAAAGGTTTCGGGCGAACTTCGTCCGCCCGAAACCCGTCAGGTTTGCTTCTGTCGTTTACCGTTTCGGAAAGCGGCTTAACACCACAATCCCCACCGGCAACTGGGTGCGATCCCCTAGCGTAAGCTGCGCGCGCGGCTTGGGTTCGCGGCGAGGCGAGACCAAAACCGCCAGTTTGACGCCCGCGTCGGTGTAAGCGCCGCGCACGTAAGCCTGCCCCAACTGCTGGCCCTCGGTATCAATGGCGCAGCTTGTGACAAAGCCGACCACCTTGCCTTTATCGTCCACCACAGGATCGCCGTTCTGCGGCATCGGCCCCTTCTCCGGCACGCCAAAGCGGATGACCGCGCCTTCGCGGTGCAGATCGCGGGCGATAAACGCCTCGCGCCCCACGAAAAACGCTTTGTAGATTTTGATATAGCCGCCAAAACCAGCCTCAGCCATCGTCAAGTTGAGCGGGCCGGCCATCTCGTGGCCGTACAACGGCAAACCGGCTTCCAGGCGTAGGCTATCGCGGGCCGCCAACCCGCACGGCTTGAGGCTGTATGGCGCGCCGACTTCCAACAACGCCTTCCAGAAATCCACCAGCCGGTCGGGATGGACGAACAGCTCGTAAGCGACGCGCTCCCCGGTGTAACCGGTGCGGCTGACAATCACATCGAAATCGCCCAGGGTGACGCGGGTAATGCCGGCCCACGGCAGACGCTTGACCTGCGCCAGGTCGTCCGCCGTCCCGCCCAACGCTTGCAAGATGGCGCGCGACTTGGGGCCTTGCAACGCCAGTTCGGCGCGCATATCGGCCCCCGCCGCCGGGTCGCGGAGGTCGCGCAACTGCACCCCCTCGCCCTGCCACTTCACCCAGGGACGCTTGGGGTCAATACAGACTTCGCCCTTGAGCACAGCGTTGATCCAGGCCCAGTCTTTGTCATTGTTAGCGGCATTAACGACCAGCAGATAGTGCGCGTCGCCCATCCGGTAAACCAGTAAATCGTCCAGCGGGACGCCATCCACGCCGAAGAAAGCCGTGTATTGCGAGCGGCCCACGTCCAGGTAGTTTACGTCGTTGACCAGCACCATATTGAGGAACGTGGCGGCTTCCGGCCCTTGCACGTCCCAACAGCCCATGTGGCTCACGTCGAAGAGACCCGCCGCCTCGCGGACCGCGCGATGTTCCTCAAGGTTGCCGGTGTACCAGACGGGCATATCCCAGCCGCCAAACGGCACCATCCGCGCGCCCATCGCGCGGTGGGTGGCGTTCAGATGGGTTTTACGTAACGGCGCGTTCTGCGGCTCACTCCACACAAAGTTCGGCAGCGCCGCGCCGGCCGGCTCCTTGCGCGACCACGCGCCGATGAAATACGGCTTGGTGAACGGCCCGCTTTCGGGCGTCGCCGCCGCGACAGCGCCGGGCGTCGCGCCCAGATCGCGCACGGCGTCGAGGACGTGCAGCCGCCCGTAGACGTCATCGGTGGCGACGTAGCCATCCACGAGCGCGCGCAGCCACGTCATCACCCGCGACGCGGCGACGGTCGGCACATCCAGCCAGTAAGATTTCGCGTTGACGCGCGTCAACCAGCCTGCCGTCATCACCTCACCGTTAGCTTCCAGCAACGTGACAGGGCGCACGTCGCCATCGGCCATGTCGGTCGTGCGCGAAGGGGTGAGCCACTCCACAAAGGCGCGGACAAACGGGCCGGCCAGCTCCAGCCGTTCAAAAGCGCCGTCGCCTTTGGGCGCGTCGTTGAGGTAGTAGAAGTGCGGGTAGCCACTAGAAGCAGCGGCGCGGTCACAGACCGGCCACAGCGCCGGCGCGGCGGCTTGCGTGGCCAATGCGGCGATGTCCAGCTTGGCCGCTTCGAGTGTGTCGAAGTCCACACGCGCGCGGAATTCCTCCCGCCCGCGCCGCTCGATTTTGTACGGCTGCATCCCGCGCAGCAGCCGCGCGATGATCTGGGCGATGCGCTGCATCTCTGGCTCGCGCAGGCCACGCTGCGTGATCCACGGCGTGCCCAGGCGCACGCCGGAGGGATACGCGGCAGTCGTGTCGCCGGGGATGGTGTTGCGGTTGGCGACGATCCCGGCAATGTCCAGGATGCGCGCCGCCGTGTCGCCCATCAGCGGAGCGCCATCTGGCCCCACAATCGTCTTGCAGTCGAAGAGCAACAGGTGCGTGTCGGTGCCGCCGTAGGGGACGCGGACGCCTTCCGCTTGCAGCGCCTCGGCCAAAGCGACGGCGTTGCGCACCGTCTGGTGTTGAAGTTGGCGGAATTGCTCGGTGCGCGCGATCTGCATCGTCGCCGCCAGCGCCGCGATGGTCTCCAGGTGCGGCCCGCCCTGAAAGCCGGGGAAGACGGCGCGGTCGAATTTGCGGCCCAACTTCTGTTTGTGGGTGATGATGACCGCGCCGCGCGGGCCGTTGAGCGTCTTGTGCGTGGTGAAGGTGACGGCGTCGGCGATGCCCACGGGATTGGGGTAGTCGCCGCTGACGACCAAGCCGGCCACGTGCGCGATATCGGCCAGCAAATGCGCGCCGACCTCATCGGCAATCGCGCGCAATTTTAGCCAGTCGGGCGCCCAGGGATAGGAAGTATAACCGCCGATGATGAGCTTGGGCCGCGTCTGCAAAGCTAATGCGCGAATCGCGTCGTAATCCAGCCGCTCGGTTTGTTCATCCACGCCATAGGAAACCACGTTGTAGGTTTTGCCCGAATAGGCAACCCGGCTGCCGTGGCTCAAGTGACCGCCGACGTGCAGCGCCATTGACAACAGCGTGTCGCCGGGACTAAGCAGCGCGTACTGCACGGCGGTGTTCGCCGGTGCGCCGGAGAGCGTCTGCACATTGACGTAGAGTTGATCGGCCGGCGCAGCAGCGGTCGCAAATGCCTCGGCGACGCGGCGGCGCGTAAGCATTTCCAGCACGTCCGCGTATTCCACGCCCTTGTAATAACGCGGGTCGGCATAGCGCCGATAGTTGCCCAACACGGCCTCGTAATCCAAAATCTCCGCTTCAGTCATTGTGCGCGTGCGCTCTTTGGGATAACCTTCCGCGTAGATGTGCGAAAAGGACGAAGCGAGCGCCTCATGGACGGCGTAAGGCGCGAGGGACTCCGAGGGCACCATCACCAGCTTGCGGGCCTGGCGTTCGGTCTCGTAGCCGATCAGGTCGGCGAGTTCGGGATCTACTTCACGCAACGCATCGTGAAATAAGAAATCGCTCATAACACACTCCTCTCTAAAAATAGTTGCGGGTTACAGGTTAAAAGTTGAAAGTCAGAAACCATACACATGCTCAGCGCCCTATTCTACGTATGCTCGCTCTGCGCCCCCGTCCCGGGGGCGCGAAACGCACGTTGGGCCACCACAGCCCGTTCCCGAGACGGGAACGGGAGCATCAAAAATCCATTGTACTCGCGTAGACAGGACAGGCAAGCGCGCATTGTCCGGCCTTTTGTGGTCTTTCTGCAAAATCGCGCTATACTGCGTGCAGGCTGGTTTGTGAAAGGATGGCTTATGAATGTTCACCCGAACCGACTGATTCTGGCGTTGTTGCTCATCGTCAGCGTGCTGATGACCGCGAACCCGGCGCCGGCGCAGGCGACGCACCGCGAGACGCTGCCCGTCTCGCCCTCTACTCCCGGTGAATTCAAACCTGGCGAGATTCTAGTGCGGCTCAAGATGGGCGTCCGCTTTACAACCACCCAACGTATACTGGAGCAATATAGCGTCACAACGATCCGCAACCTATACAACAGTGACGTGCAACTAATGCGCGTGCCGGAAGGCCATGAGCTGGAAATCGCCGCCGCACTCAACGCTGATCCCGGTGTAGTCTATGCCGAACCCAACTACATCTATCACGCTTTCGACCTCGTCCCCAACGATCCCAACTATAGCAAACAATGGGCGCACACCACCATCCAGTCGCCCGGCGCGTGGGGCATCACCACGGGCAATACAGACATCGTCATCGCCATTATTGATTCCGGGGTGGATACAAGCCATCCCGACCTGGCAAGCAAACTGGTCGCCGGACATGATTTTGTGGATGACGATAATACCCCGTCCGACGAGAACGGACACGGGACGCACGTTGCCGGCATCGCCGCTGCCGTTACGAACAATGGCATCGGCGTCGCCGGGATGGCATGGGACGCACGGATTATGCCCGTGCGCGTGTTAGATAACAAAGGCAACGGTTACAATTCCGACATCACCGCCGGCATCACCTGGGCTTACCAGAACGGCGCGGATATTCTCAATCTGAGCCTGGGCGGCGCATCCTACTCGCAGACAATGCAAGACGCCATCAATGCGGCGCACGCAGGGGGCAGCCTGGTGGTCGCGGCGATGGGCAACTGCCGTTATGCGACCGGCAGTTGCACTACGGCCAATCCCACCCAATATCCCGCCGCTTACAACAACGTCATGGCTGTCGCCGCCACCGACAGCGGCGACAGCTACGCCTACTACTCCCAGTACGGTTCGCACTGCGACATCGCCGCGCCGGGCGGGGAACTGAGCCGGCTCGGCGATCCCAACGGCATCTACAGCACTCTGCCCACCTATGCCGTTTATATGACGACCTACTACGGCTTTCTAAACAACTATGACTACCTGCAAGGCACATCGCAGGCCACGCCGTACGTATCTGGACTAGCGGCGTTGATCTGGTCAATGAATCCAGCGTTGACGCCCGATGAGGTGCAAAGTCTTGTTCAGCAGACGGCAGAAGACCTGGGGACAGCGGGATGGGACCAGGATTACGGGTGGGGCCGCATCAACGCCTATACAGCACTGGCGACCCTGAATGTTCCGGATCCACCGGCGCTCAATCCCATTGTCAATGCCGATGGCGACGACAGCTATACGGTCACGTGGAGCGCCGTTCCCAACGCAACCGAGTACCAGCTTCAGGAATCCAGTAGCACGAGCTTCAGCACCTACATCACGCGCTACAGCGGGGCAAACACGCAAGTGCTCGTGGCCGGACGGGAAGTCGGGGTGTGGTATTACCGTGTCCGAGCCGTCAATGCCGCCGGCAACGCCAGCGCCTGGAGCAACATCCAATCCGTCACTGTGCTGCCTGCCCCACCGGTGATGTCGCCCATTGACAATCCTACCAACGCCGATGCTTATGTTGTACAATGGTCGTCTGTGCCTGGCGCATATAGCTACATGCTTGTACAGGATACCACGCCCACGTTCACCGCGCCCATCACCCGCTACATCGGTTCGGCCATAGCCTACAACGTCACCGGGCAGCCGGGTGGAACGTGGTACTATCGCGCGCGCGCAACCGCTGGCAGCCTCATCGGGCCGTGGAGCACACCTGTATCCACCACCGTCGCACCCGCGCCGCTATCGCCTCCTACCCTCACCGTCCTCAGCGACGACCGCGACGGCGACTACACGCTGGATTGGTCGGATGTGTCCGGCGCGACCGTCTATACGCTGGAAGAGAGCCTCAGCGTCTACTTCACCAACCCGCTCGTCGTGTATGCCGGAACCCCCTCAATCTACACCGTTACCGAACAAACAGGCGGGCAGTGGCACTATCGCGTCCGCGCTGCCGGGCCGGTCGGGCGCAGCCCGTGGAGCACAACGAAGACCGTCATCGTGACCAGCTACATATATCTTCCGTTGACACTGAAAGCCTACACACCGCCGATTCTCAGCACAACCATCCCCAACGGCGACTTCGAGAGCGGCCTTACCCACTGGAGCACCTCTTCCGCGAAGGGCCGTGTGGTGATCGCCAACACATTCCCCAGTGGGATCGCCGCTCACAGTGGGTACTGGGCCGCGTGGCTCGGCGGCGACAACGCCGAAACGGCCTACATCCAACGCCAACTGGCAATCCCAAGCAGTACGCCCTATCTACGCTATTGGCACTGGATTGATTCCCCAGACACCTGCGGCTACGACTTCGGGCGAGTTTACGTGAATAACACGCTGCTCAAAACCTACAATCTATGCCTGGCGCAGAAAACCAGTGGATGGATCGAGCAATCCCTTGACCTGCGCGCCTACGCCGGGCTAACCGTCACCTTCAGCATCTCGGCAACAACCGACTCGACGCTCATCAGCAATCTCTTTATAGATGATCTAGTTCTCAAATCAGCGCCCTAACGTTGAAACGTTCGAACGTTTGAACGTTTCAACGTTTCAACGTTTCAACGTCCCAACGTTCCAGCACTATCATTTTGGGAGGTGTAAATGACACAATATATCGCCGCCATTGACCAGGGCACCACTGGCACGCGCTGTATCCTCTTCGATCACAGCGGCGTCCCCGTCATCTGGGCCTATGAAGAACACGAGCAGATTTACCCGCAACCCGGCTGGGTGGAACACAATCCGCTCGAAATCTGGGAAAAGACGCAGCGCGTCATCCGCCAGACGTTGACGCAGGGCAACATCCCTAGCGGGGCCATCGCCGCCGTGGGGATCACCAACCAGCGCGAGACCACGCTCGTCTGGGACCGGCGCACGGGCCAGCCGCTCTACAACGCCATCGTCTGGCAAGACACGCGCACCAAAGGCATCTGCGACGCACTGGCGCTCGAAGGCGGGCAGGATCGCTTCCGCGCCGTCACCGGGCTGCCGCTGGCGACCTACTTCGCCGGGCCGAAGGTCAAGTGGATGCTGGACAACGTTTCCGCCGTGCGCGCGGCTGCCGACAAGGGCGACGCGCTCTTTGGCACCATCGACACGTGGGTCATCTGGTGGCTCACCGGCGGGCCGCACGGGGGCGCGCACGTCACCGACGTGACCAACGCCAGCCGCACGTTGTTGATGAATCTTGAGACGCTGGATTGGGACGCGGACACCCTGCGCACGTTGGACATTCCGCGCTCGATGCTGCCGGAGATTCGCGCTTCCAGCGCTCCCCGCCCCTACGGCTTCACGCGCAAGGAGGGGCCGTTCGGCGAGAGTTTGCCCGTCACCGGCAACCTGGGCGACCAGCAGGCGGCGCTCGTGGGGCAGACATGCTTCACGCCCGGCGAGGCCAAGAACACCTACGGGACGGGCTGCTTTATGCTGCTGAACACTGGCACGGAGATCGTCCCCTCGGCGAGCGGCCTGCTGACCACGCTTGGCTACAAGTTCGGCGATGCGCCCGCCGTCTACGCGCTGGAAGGCTCCATCGCCATCACCGGCGCGCTGGTGCAATGGCTGCGCGACAACATGGGCTTCTTCGACCGCGCCCCGCAGATCGAGGAGCTGGCGCGCCAGGTCGACGACGCCGGCGGGATGTACATCGTCCCCGCGTTCTCCGGCCTCTTCGCCCCGTACTGGCGCAGCGACGCGCGCGGCGTCATGGTCGGGCTGACGCGCTACATCACCAGAAACCACATCTGCCGCGCCGCGCTCGAAGCCACCGCCTACCAGACCCGCGATGTGCTGGAGGCGATGGAGAAGGATTCCGGCGTCGCGCTCACCTCGCTCAAGGTGGATGGCGGCATGGTCGCCAACACACTGCTGATGCAGTTCCAGGCCGACATCCTCGGCGTGCCCGTCGTGCGGCCTACCGTCACCGAGACGACGGCGCTCGGCGCGGCCTACGCCGCCGGGCTGGCCGTGGGTTTCTGGGAAGACCTGGAAACGCTGCGACAGAACTGGGGCGTAGACAAAGTCTTCGAGCCGCGAATGGCGGCGGACAAGCGCGCGGCGCTGTATGCGGGCTGGCAAAAGGCCGTGCAGCGGACATTGGATTGGGTAGTTGCTTGATCTTTGGGGGTAACATGAACACGGCAGACCAGGGAACACAACAGGAGCAGTGCCAGATCAGCAACGCTGTTCTGGCGCATTACCCAGAAACACAAGCCATTTATCTCTTCGGCTCATACCAAACCGCCGATGAGCGGCCCGACAGCGACGTGGATATTGCTCTGCTGCTCCCCCCACAGCAAGCCAAAGCGGCCGGTTCTCTGGCCCTGAGCACGCTGCGATCAGAATTGGAAGCCTGCCTAGGAAGAGATGTCGATTTGGTCAACTTGCGCCAGGCGCCCACGGTTCTACAAAAGGAAGTCGTGGCTGCCGATCGTCGGATTTACCTTGCTGACGAATATGCCGCCGCAGAATTTGAGATGTTAACGTTTTCGTATTACCAGAAACTCAATGAGGAGCGCGGCTTCATCATCCGAGATGCCTTGACGACCGGGAGGTTTGTCGCCTGATGGACGATATCGTACTCAACAAAAAAGAAAGTATCGAGCGATGTATCAAGCAAATTCGCGCCTACTATGCGCTGCCCAGTGACGTGCCGTTCGAAGAAGACTTTATGAAGCAAGACGCTATCGCCATCAACCTGCAGCGCGCGTGTGAACAATCCATTGATCTGGCAAACCACGTCATCAAGACACGAAAACTCGGCTTGCCCAAAGCATCCAGAGAAAGCTTTCGGCTTTTAGCACAGAATGGAATCGTCTCCGGTGCTTTGGCAACCAAATTGGAAAGTATGGTGGGATTCCGCAACATTCTGATACACCAGTATGAAAGCTTTAGTATCCAGTTGATGATCGATGTCATCGAGCATCATCTGGACGACTTGGTTGAGTTCACCAATTCTGTCCTGACAGCTATGGTCAAATGAGGTAGCAATGCAACAATACGACATCATCATCATCGGCGCGGGCATTGTGGGAGCGATGACCGCCCGCACGCTCTCACGCTACGATCTCGACATCTTGTGGATCGAGAAGGAGTCCGACATTTGCACAGGGGCGACGGCGGCGAACTCGGCCATCGTCCACGGCGGTTACGACGCGATGCCGGGTTCACTCAAGGCGGAGACGAATATCGCGGGCAACGCGATGTGGGATCAGCTTGCTGCCGAATTGCAGTTTCCCTTTGCGCGGACGGGTACTTACGTCGTCGCGGTCGGCGCGGAGGAATTGGCGGCGCTGGATGAGCTGAAGCAGCGCGGCGACGCCGGCGGCGTGCCGACAGAGATCATCTCCGGCGAGGAAATGCGTCGACACGAGCCATCGATCAACCCCGCGGTGAGCGGCGCGCTCTACTGTCCCACAGGCGGCCTCTGCGATCCCTGGGCCGTCACCATCGCCGCCGCCGAAAACGCCGTGATGAACGGCGTCGAACTGCGCCTCAACACCGCGCTCGAGGATTTCATCTGGGAGAGCGAATCGGCGAATGAGCGAATCAGCAAATCAGCGAATCAGCGAATCGGCGAATTACGAGTTACGAATTACGAATTACGCACCCACAACCCACAACCCACAACCCATAACCAACAAACCACCAGAATCGTCGGCGTGAAGACGAACCAGGGTGACTTTTATGGGCGGTGGATCGTCAACGCCGCCGGGCTGTTTGCTGATGAAGTGATGCACAAGGCCGGGGTGCGACCGGAGTTCACCATCACCCCCCGACGCGGCGAGTATTTTGTGATGGATCGCGCCAGAGTGCAGATCAACAACGTGCTCTTCCCTGTGCCGAGTAAGGTCAGCAAGGGCATCC